>ERZ772964.225-NODE-225-length-28229-cov-17.7694_pt1 | contig 28229 bp, 29 predicted proteins | sample MGYA00580675_ERZ772964 | MGnify/ENA primary metagenome ERZ772964 (study PRJEB29015, sample SAMEA2737941) | human oral metagenome | biome: human oral; feature: human-associated habitat; material: dental | place: China | collected 2139 ... | reverse complement strand
GAATCATATTCCAGGCAAAGACCACCTCCTGGTCAGAGTGCGCCTTTCCGTGAGGGTGCCGACTCAGAGTGCGCTTTTGCGTGAGGCGGGCCGGCGTTTGCGCAGGTGAGAAAAAGCGCACTTTACGGAAAAGCGCAGTCTGGCTCCTGCGGTGTACGGAAAAGCGCAGTCTGGCCATCTACAGGAGGCCCGATAAGCTGAGGATGACCGCGTTGCCCTGAGTCTCGTTACTGTGAACATCAAAAAATACACTGGCTTTGCGATCGAGAAGGGGGCAGAATCCCTTTGAGAGCAAGACGGGAGCAGGGAGCGAGGCAGAAGCAGGAGGGGGCGTCCCATGTGGATGTCCGACTTCCTTGAGAGGAGCCTTTCACGATGAACACGCTTGCCCGGGGCATGGCCCTTGCGGGCGCCCTGTCGGCTGCGCTGGCGCGTGAGCTCAGGGCAAGGACGTCCAAGCAACGAGGTGGCGAAGCCGGAGAGGCCCTACGTCGTGTCTCGACCACATACCACGAGAACGAGTTTTGGGTAAACGTGGACGGACAGAACATCTACGGGCTGTCCTATGTCCCCGACGTCGGAGGCAGGTTGCCCCTCGTCATCCTCTCGCACGGCCTGGGTTCCGACCATGCGATTGCGGGACCTTACGCACGGGAGCTCGCATCGCATGGGATCGTCACGATGACCTTCGACTTCAGAGGAGGCGCCGAGACAAACAGGAGCGACGGCACGCCTCGGGACATGTCAGTCATGACCGAGGCCCACGACCTAGAGACCGTCCTCGCTATGGCGCGCGGCTGGGACTGCGTGGACGAAAGGCGCATCGTGATCATGGGAGGTAGCCAAGGCGGTGCCGTGACTAGCATCGTAGCCGAGCGCGAGCAATCCCAGGTGGCTGGCGTGGTCCTCCTGTACCCGGCGTTTTCCATCTTTGACCACGTGCACCGAGCCTGCAGCTCCCTCGACGAAGTACCCGAGAGCAACGACCTCCTCGGCTGGCTGACGGTCGGCTCCCGCTACGCGACGGACGTATGGGATTATGACTTCTACCAGCATATGAACTATGAGGGACCCGTTCTCATCATTCACGGCAGCGATGACAGCGTGATACCCATCTCATACAGCAGGCGCGCCGCCCGAACCTACCGCAACTGCGAGTACCACACCATCAGGCACGGCACACATGGGTTTTCCGGCCCCGCATACGATGAGGCGATGTCCTACCTGCTTGACTTCGTGGCACGCGTGTGCGCGTAGGGCCAGCGCGATCCTCCAGCAGCCCTTTGCCCCCTATGTCCAGACCTCCCCATCTGTGCGCCAGCCGATGAACGCCCACACCACGGGCAGCGAATAGTCCAGACGCCAGCCCTTGCTCGCCTCGTCCCCGGCACCCACGTGCCACACACGCTCGAGGTGCTCGGTCGCGAACGCGTCGAGCAGCGTCCGCTCCCGCCCGTCAAGAGGCTCGGGACCCACCATCTTCCGAAGCTCTGCCAGCCCATCGTCCAGCGTGGCGAAGGTCATGGGGCGAAGCGTGGGCAGGTACGCCACCACGGGAAGCCGCCCCAAGTCGCACAGGATGCCCACGGCGTCCGAGACCCTCTCTGGGCGCTCGTCGACCTCACGACCCAGCAGCGCAAGCAGCTTGGGGTCACGCGAGGGCGTCACGCCAGCCGAGACGGTGATCGCCGCCTTGTGCCTGGCAACGCCGTCCAGCCTCCGAAGGCACTCCCGCATGCTCCTGGACCCGAGCGAGCGCGACGCGATGGCCACGTCAACGCAGTTCTCTCCCAAGCCCTCCGCAGCCCAATCGTCTTCCCAGGCCAAAAGATGCGCCGTCACAGGCAGTCCCTCGTCAGCAACGACCCTGCCTAGGACCTTCAGCATCCTTTCGGCAAAGTCACAGGCATGTACCGCGTGGCCCCGCCGGCCGAGCGGCACGGCGAGGGTGCCGGTCGCACAGCCCATGTCAAGCACCGTCTGTGTCGGCTCAAGCGCCAGCAGCCCAAGGAGGCGACTCTCATAGGTCCCGTCCGACCCTTGCGCAAACGTGTCGGCGCGCTTGTTCCAGTAGTCCCTGCCATCCAGAACCGACCCCTCCGCAACCGTCGCCCTCACCCCCATCGCCATCCCCACACTGGTGTCATCCGCTGCCTCGCTACCCCAGTATAAGCGCGGACGTATGGATTCGACACGATTGCTGTAGGCATGGCTCTTATGCCGAGGGCATATGATATATCTTTGGTGCTGTAGGCTGCGCTCTGATGCGGGAACAGTGAGTTCGATGGGCATCACGTCTGGGGACAGGGAGCGGGGCTTCGGCCCGCCGCATTGGCGGACCTTCCTTTCCGTGCGTCGCACCCTGCGGGAGAAATAGGAGTAGAGCATGACGCGCGCCAACGTACAGGCAGCCACTGACGTAGAGCAGCAGGCCGACATGACTGTCGCCCATCAGAAGCTCGAAGACCTCAAAGACTATCTTTGCGAGCTGGGCAGTGTTGCCGTAGCGTTCTCCGGCGGGGTCGACTCGACTTTCCTCATGAAGGTCGCGCAAAACACGCTGGAAGACCATGCCTTGGCCGTCACCGCACGCCTCAAGTCGTTTCCCGAGCGTGAGTGCACAGAGGCGATCGACTTCTGTCACAAGGAGGGCATCCGCCACATCGCGGTCACCTTCGACGAGCTCAGCATTCCCGGTTTTAGCGAGAACCCGCCTGAGCGCTGCTATCTCTGCAAGAAAGCGCTCTTTACCCGTCTCATGGAGGACGCGCGCAAGCGGGGCTTCTCCCATCTCTGCGAGGGCTCGAACATGGATGACGAGGGTGACTACCGCCCCGGCCTCAAGGCGGTTGCTGAGCTAGGCGTCAAGAGCCCGCTGCGCCACGCCCAGCTCCACAAGGCCGAGATCCGTGCGCTCAGTCACGAGATGGATCTCCCCACCTGGGACAAGCCGTCCTTCGCCTGCCTCTCGTCACGCTTCCCCTACGGGGAGGAGATCACGGATGAGAAGCTCGAGATGGTGGGCAAAGCCGAGCGGCTCCTGCTCGATCTGGGCTTTCGGCAGGAGCGCGTGCGGATCCACGGCGGAGGCGACCATAACAGCATCGCCCGCATCGAGGTGCCCCCCTCCTCGCTCCAGCGGCTGCTCGACGAGCGAGAGAGAGTCTCTGAGGCCCTGCGCTCATATGGGTTCGCATATGTCACGATGGACCTCATGGGGTACCGCACGGGATCGATGAACGAGATTCTGTCCCAGGACGGGAGGGCATGAGGCAATGGAGCGCGACGAGCTGAGGGCCCTTCTCAGGGCGGTGGCGGCAGGCCAGGTCGGTGTGGATGACGCCTGCGCGCGTGTGGGCGAGGCACCTTTCGTCGAGCTGGGCTATGCCAAACCCGACGTGCAGCGCGGCGTACGGCAGGGTGTCTCGGAGGTCATCTACGGCGCCGGCAAGACAGTCGAGCAGATAGCCGGCATCATGGATGCACTTGAGCAGTCGGGGCAGAGGCGCATCATCGTCACGCGCCTCAACGCGAAGAAGGGCGACGAGCTCGAGACGCTCCTCAAAGAGGAGATGCCGAGGCTCGCAGACGGCTACCGCTACCTCGCCACCCCGCGCATGGGCATCCTCGGTGAGGCGCCCAAACCTACGGGTGTAGGCTACGTGTTGGTGATCGCGGCAGGAACGAGCGACCTCTACTGTGCCGAGGAGGCCGCCGTCACGGCTGAGATGCTCGGTAACGAGGTGCGTCGCGTGTACGACGCGGGCGTGGCGGGCATCCACCGGCTGCTCTCGCATACAGGGGACATCCAGCGCGCCTCGGTCATCATAGCCGTGGCTGGCATGGAGGGGGCGCTCGCGAGCGTGGTGGGCGGGCTCGCGTCCTGCCCCGTGATCGCATGCCCGACGAGCGTGGGCTACGGCGCCTCGCTCGGCGGCATCTCGGCACTTCTCTCCATGCTCAACTCTTGCGCGAGCGGTGCCTCCGTCGTGAACATTGACAACGGCTTTGGGGCCGGCTACCAGGCGAACCTCATCAACCACGTGGGAAGGTAGGACGACCATGGGCAAGACCCTCTATCTAGAGTGCGAGAGTGGCATCAGCGGTGACATGGTGGTGGGGACCCTGTTGGACCTCGGCGCCAACCAAGAGAGGCTCCTCACCACCTTGGAGAGCCTCCCTATGGATGGCTTCTCCGTACAGATCACGCGCAGGGAGGTGAGCGCCATCGACGTCTGCGACTTCGACGTCGTCCTCGACGAGGGGCACCAGAACCACGATCATGACATGGCGTACCTCTATGGCGGCCTAGACGAGGCAGAGAGTCACAGCCATAAGCACTACCACGAACACCATGGGCACGGCGAGGGCCACCACCATCACGAACACGTCCACACCCACGAGCACGGTCACGGCGAGGGCCACCACCACGAGCACCGTCATCTCAGCGACATCGAGAGGATCATCAACAGCGGTAAGCTCACCCCCCGCGCCCGCGAGCTTGCGAAGCGGATTTTCTCGATCTTGGCTGAGGCGGAATCCAAGGCCCACGGCGTAGCCACAGACGAGGTTCACTTCCATGAGGCGGGTGCCGTCGACTCCATCGTCGACGTTGTGGCAGCGGCCGTCTGCCTTGACGACCTCGATATCACACACGCGATCGTAGGGCCGCTCGCAGAGGGCCACGGACGTGTGCGCACCCAGCACGGCGTTCTGCCCGTGCCCGTGCCTGCCGTCGTGAACATCGCAGCCTCCTGCGGCCTTGTGCTCGCGCAGCGCGCCATGGAGGGCGAGTTCGTGACACCCACGGGCGCCGCCATCGCCGCCGCCATTCGCACTGCCGAGGAGCTGCCCGCAACCTACGTCGTCAGAGCCGTTGGCACGGGTTCGGGCAAGCGTGCCTACAAGCCGGTGAGCACGCTGCGGGGCATGATCATCGAGCCTCGCGGGACAACAGCGACGGAGTCCCAGCCGGACGCTCACACCACTACGGACGCTGCCCCGAGCAGACTCTGGAAACTGGAGACCGAGGTGGACGACTGCACGGGCGAAGCCTTGGGCCATGCGCTCGAACGCCTCTTTGAGGTCGGCGTGCGCGAGGCTCACTACGTCCCCGTCTTCATGAAGAAGAGTCGCCCGGCCTACCAGGTGGAGGCCCTCTGCGACGAAAGCCTCCTCGAGGCTGTGGAGCGGGTGCTCTTCGAGGAGACCACGACCATCGGCGTGAGGCGTCACCGTGTCGAGCGCACGACACTTTCCCGCCGCGAACAGACGATGGAAACGCCGCTCGGCCCAGCACGGGTCAAGCTCGTGACCCTGCCCAATGGCAGCGAGCGTCCCTACCCCGAACACGATTCCATAGCCTCGCTTGCTAAGGAAAAAGGCGTCTCTTACCAAGAGGCCTTCCGTGCCACCCTACTGGCCGTCGAGAAACGGAACGCGAGGTCCTGAGAATTGTGCGTATCTCACGCGCCCCTGATGGCTCGACTCTTACGGGCCCCTTTTCATGAAAGGACCGCATCGAAAGAGCTTCCGATGCGGTTCCAAAGCACGGTATCGATGCCACTGATGACAGAGAGCTGATCGCGCCCGAGCAGGGCCCGATGGGACCCGTGCTCAATCGGCCCTCATGTCAGCAAGACTGTAGCGACGGCCTCACTGACATCTCCAAGCTACGCGCTGCAGGGCTTTACGATAACGGAGATGCCCTCGGGGATCACGGCTATCTTGGCGTTCTCGCCCTTCTCCTTCACAGCGATGTCTAGCGCCTCCTGAAGGGTCGGCACGAAGCGAATGTGCATGTCCTCGAGGATCTGCTTCGCGGATGGATCCGCCACGTACAGTACCTCATGGCGCGAGAGGATACGGGCAAGGATCTGGCTCTCCCACTGGTCAGCGATGGTGTCCTCCATCTTGACCTTCAGGATCATATCCTCGACTTCCTTGGCGGAAGCGGCATTCTTGAAGGTCTGGTAGAAGCCCTCTCCCCCGTGCCCATCGTTGCACTTGGACATCTCTATGATGATGCCGTCCTTGTTGCAGCACGCCTCTGCGGCGGTCATGCTCTTGACGGACTGGTAGATGTTCTGGTCCAGTGGATATCCGCCGTTGGTGGTGATCACGATGTCCGCGTCCACACCGTCCACCGAGGAGAGATCCTTCACGAACTTGCAGCCGGTCTCGTGAGCCTCGGTCGGATCTCCCGCAAAGGCGGCGATCACCTTCTTGTCCGCGTCAATCGCGACGTTCAGTATGAAGGCAAGCTTTGCCTGCTCGGCAGCAAACAGCATGTCCTTGTGGATCAGGTTGCCATCCAAGACACCGGTCCGCGACTTGTCGGACGCAATGAAGGTAGAGCAATGGTTCGCAAAGACCGTCTTCTGGGATGCGATGCCCGGAAGGATGGACTTCCTGCCGCCGGAAAAGCCCGCAAAGAAATGGGGCTCGATGAAGCCCTCGGAAACCAAAAGGTCAGCCTCTACGGCGAGCTTGTTGATCAGGAGACTTCCGCCCGAGGGAAGGGTGCCGAGGTGAACCATGTCCTCGTCCTTCTCGGACTCGTGAATCACGAACTTCTCGTTCTTGACCAGGTCCTCGCCGAACTTGTCGATCATCTCTTCCTTGGTCGTGGGCCTGTGGAACCCGGTGGCAATCAGGATCGTAATGTTACAGTCGGGATTATTTTTCCTAATTTCCTTCAGATAAAGGGGGAGGGTGACCTTGCTGGGGACGGGCCTCGTGTGATCAGACGTGATGATCACAATGTTCTTCTTGCCCTCTGCGAGCTCGCAGACGCGCGCACTCCCGATGGGATGCTCCAAGGCCTCCTGCACCAGCTCCTCCTGGGAACCCTTGGGGACGTACTCCACCGCCTTCGACTCCAAGACCGACGTGGAGTCCGGAAGCGTAAGCTCGACCTTCTCTCTTCCAAATGGGAATTTGACTAGCATGGCTACCTCCTTTTTCGAAGCACCGCCTGAAACGTACAAAGACTAAACACCCTTTTGCATCCCTATACCTACACCTCCATACTATTATGTTTTGGAAAAATGTACGTCAAGAAACCATGTGATTTGGCCTGCAAGCACCTGAAGTCGAAGGGCCTACTGCTACTGCAAAGGTCATCTGATCTTCCCCGTATTTTTCAGAGGCTTTGTGAGTTCGTGTGGGTAGAGATCACGTTACCACCGCCCTTCCCGGCAGCGTTGGCCTCAGGTCCGAGCACCCGGGAATCACGAGGGCTATGAGGTTGTCGATGTCGTGGGACCCGTAGCCCTGCCCGGTCGCGACCCTGGCCTTGTCGCTCGCCGCCCAGGCGCGGGCCCGTCGGGCACGCTGTTTGGCATGGCGGTGGCGCCTCCTCGGTGGCCGTTTTCTCTTGGTTGAAAAAACAAGCCTACGCGAGTGGTGACGCCGCCGCTAGGTTGGCGTTTTCACCGGGGCGTCAACCCACGCAAACCCCCGAAGAGCCAAGAATTACGGGGTTTTGGGATCGTTTTCCCGAACATTGTGAATATGTCATCCGGCAAACTTGCAGGTTAGGCGCGGGAGCTTTACTCGCTCCATCCGGCTGAAGAATACGAGATAGAGGAAATAGATAGGCCTGCCGCTGCGGTTGCTCTTGCGAGGACGAAGCTCCGTTTCCAAGACGAATCATGGACTGCACTGACTCGCCTTTGCCGATTCGACGGAGCTGACTCGGCAGCAGAGTGGGAGCCGGGTGCATGAAAAGTGAATAGGTACGGAGTCGATCCATTCACCGATATCAAAGGAGCGGAGCCAAAGGGGTAGATTTCGTTAGTGTGTAGCGAGGCGACGCAACTTGTCCACAGAGAAGGCACGTTGCCGCTTTTTTGTAGTCTCGTAACGTGATTTGCTGCTAATAATCTATTGATACCCCAACTATTAATTGTTATTTCATGGTACTATTTGCAGTATGAAGTTCTCTGACTACATAGGCCGCCACCATGTGTTCACCACACCCTCCCTCCTCGGGGCCATGGACTCCCCAGCTGCGGCCGAGGAGCAGCTACGGCTCGCCGTGAGGTCCGGGGCCGTGGAGCGCGTGCGGCGTGGGCTTCTCGTCTCCAACCGCGGGCGGTTCGAGGACGTCCCTGTGGACCAGTTCGAGGTTGTCGCGGCGCTCGATGCCAGCGCGATCGTCTCGTACCACTCGGCTCTCGAGGCGCACGGCGTCGCGCACAACGCGGGGTTCGTGTGCCGCTTCCGCTCGGACACCGTGAGGGCCGGGTTCGACTTCCGCGGCGTCGCCTACCGTCCCTGCGGCCCGGTGAGGAATGTGCGGTCGAAAACTTTGAGATCTTCTTGGGGACCCTACCTCGCTACCACGAGGGAGCAGACAGTAATTGATTGCCTAGGGAAACCCGCCTTGGCGGGAGGGGTCGAGGAGACGGTACGCAGCTTGACCGCGTTCGTGTACCTCGGCGTGGAAGAGCTGGTCGGGCTCGCCACCGAGGCAGGTCCCTCGATGGCCTCCCGCGTCGGGTGGCTGCTGTCGGAGAAGGGGGATGAGTGGCATGTGGACGAGGGAGATCTTGCCCGACTCGAGAGCGCGCTCGGACTTGGCCCCTACCGTCTGGGGTATGCAGCAGATGGAGCCCCAACGGGCTGGTCCGCCAAATGGAAGCTTATCCTGCCCGAGAACAGGGAGGAGATGGAGTCGTGGATAACGCGCTCGTGAGGGAGTTCCCGCCGCGCGCGCTTGACAAGGTGGAGAGGCTTCTCGACCTGCTCGCCGAGCTCGGCGAGCATCCGTTTCTCAAAGACAAGATCGCGCTACACGGCGGGACCGCGATAAACCTGTTCATGCTCGACGCACCGAGGCTCTCCGTCGACATCGATCTCTCGTACGTCGAAGCGCTCGACAGGGACGAGATGCTCGCCGAAAGGCCAATCGTCAAGAGGTCTATTGACGAGGTGGCCCGCTCTCAGGGATACCCTGTCTTTGGGGCGCGAGGCGGGCATGCCGGCAGGACGTTCCTCCTCGGCTACAGGTCGCAATGGGGTCCAGACCATGTCAAGATCGACTGCATCTACATGAACCGCTCTCCGCTGATGCCGATCGAACGCAGATCCCCGATTCTCAGACCAGAGTTGGATGTCCCGCTCTTTACCGATGCGGAGCTTGTCGGAGGGAAGGTCAAGGCGTTCTTCGACCGCGTGAAGGTGCGGGACCTCTATGACGTCGCAAACCTCAAGCGCGTGCTCGACAGAAGAAGCGCTGCTGAGCGCGCCGTCGCTCACAAGGCGGTTCTCTTCTACGCGTCGCTTTCGGCGTCGTTCCCGCACGGGTTCGAGGACCGTCCCGGACGCTTCGCCGGCAGGGGGCGCGAGCTCGAGGAGCAGCTCTTGCCCATGCTCAGGAGAAACGAGAAGGCGCCCACACTCGACGGGCTGATCGGAACTGCGCGAGAGTTCGTCTCCGCCTATGTCTTGCCGCAGACGGATGCCGAGGAAGAGTATCTCGAACGGTTCTCGCAGGGATTGCTCATCCCGGACCTGCTTTTCGAAGACGAGGCGATGGCGCGTGCGGCCGCCGCCAGCCCGGAAGTCCGGTGGAAGCTGCAAAACATCCGCAAGATGCGAGGGCATGGCCATGGAGGTGCCTAGCTGCATGTAGTCACTTCTTGCGTACGTGGACATGTCTTCCCAGCTCAGAGGTGTCACTCTTCAGCTGGGAATTATCACTCTTGAGTCGGAGAGCTCCTCACTTTATCAGAGCTGTTTTCACCTATGTAGTCAGTTGCATGCAATCAAATCGCATCTCCGCACCGAGCCTGTCACTCTTCGGATGCCCGAAAATACTCTCTTGAAGTGACTACATCCCGTGTAGTCACCTCCGACTACACGGTGGCTACACGCTTTTTCAGATGGAAGAGTGATGGGAATCGCAGGTCAAGCGGCACGCTGACTACACGGAGATGGCCGATGTGACAATCGAGTGGGAATAAAATTTCGCACAAATCACTATTCCACACTCCAACCCAAAAGACAACGTTTCCGCAGGTCAGAAGTGGTGTGTTCGAGAAATCGACGCACCACTTCGCTTCAAAAGAAAGCGCTCCTTTCGGGATGATTCGTACCGGAATTCGTACCACCCCAGCGCCACCATTCAAGCGCTGGGCAGCGAGAGGAGATTAAGAACATGATGAACGAAGCGAAGATGAACGAGCTCACCCAGGCCGAGGACATGGCCTACTTCCGAGCGGACCTCTGCCTGTATTCGCCGGAGAGCTACAGCCTTGAGGAAAAGAAGCAGATCTGCAACGACATGATGAGCACGAGCGGCGCCATCCTCGATGCCATGCGCGAGGACTTCGAGCAGCTGCCCCCGGATACCCGAGCCAAGCTCCTGGACATGCTGTGCCAGTCGGGAGTGGAGAGCCCGCAGTGGTGGTGGGATGTGCTCGTCGGTGAGGGCGACCCGCTCTACCGAGAGCTGGAGCCGCTGAGCCAGTAAGAGCCTATAGAAGCCAGGGAGGCCGCCCGTCACCGACGAGCGGCCTTCTTCGTTATTCGTCCTCATATCTGCGCCTGATGTCGTCGTACAGCTTGAGTACCGGCACGAGCGGCATGATGAGCACGATGAGCGTCAAGCAGGCAAGGATGCCGACGAAGTCGCATACGTTGTCCCAGGCACGCCTCCACCATCGGATCACGACAGCATCTCGTTCACGCGCTGCTGGACTATGGAGTAGTACGAGCCGAGGCGCCGCCTGCGCTCCTCTCCGTTGCCGTAGTCGCCCCGGATCACCGCGCGGGCCATCGCATCGATGTCGATCGAGGAAGAGCTCGCGCCAAGGATCTCGTTCACCCGCCGCTGCACGGCATCGTAGTTGGAGCCGAGCCTGCGCCTCCGCTCGTCGCCGTTGCCGAACTCGCCGGCGATGACGCGTCCGGCCAAGGCGTCCACGTCGACGGATCCACCACCGAGGATCCGGTTCACCTCGGCCTGCACCTCGTCGTAGCGCGAGCCTAACGCTGCTTTCCGGGCATCGCCATTGCCGAACTCGCCGGCGATGACCCTCCGCGCAAGCTCTGGCACGTCGCCGGAGGGCGCACCAGAGCCGGAACCGCCCGGCGCGCCGCCAGAGTCGGCCTTGCCGTTGTAGTGGAGCACGCCATCCCAGCTGCCACGGTAGTAGTCCTGGATGCGGGACTCGCGCCCGGTCTGGTCGCCGGGGGCGCCGTCGATGCCGCCGGTCTCGGAGCCGGTGAAGTGGCCGATCTTCCCGCCGCCCAGGCACATCGCCGTGTGGTTCTCCTCGTCGAGGTAGATGTCGCCGCGCGAGGCGTTGAACCCGACAGGCTGCCAGGAGAACAGGCCCGAGCCCACGAACATCTCGCGCATGCCGCCGGTCCAGTTGTAGCGGGTGATGAGACCGTCGTATTGGCTGCCGGCCAAGGCGAGCTCCCAGGCCTCGCAGACGGCCGACGAGCAGTCGCGGTCGCCCTTGGTCACCTTCACGGTGCCGGCGTCGGTGGCGACGCTGCAGCTGCCGCTCGTGCCGTGCCTGCCTGGTTGCGAGTAGCCATGTTCAGGACAGTTGCAGAGATGCTCCATGATCTGCGCCGCCACGTTCGCCCTTGAGATGGACATTTCCTTCACCTCCTCGGTGCCAGCGGAAGCGCCGGCCACAGCGCAGCGCCTCCGCCAGTCGTCCTTGGTGCCATAGAACAGGTCGAGGTCCAGATGCCCCGAGTAGCCGGGGATCCGCCCGGTGCCGGTGTACTGGAAGATGAGCGGAGAGGACCATGCGCCGAAGTCCCAAGAGTCCGTCCAGGGCTCATCCACGAACCCGGTGTCCTCGTAGTTCGGGTACTGCGCCACCCACAGCGGATACGTCTTGGCCACGGATGACCAGTCGTAGGAGAAGAGCACGCTCTTGCTCGTGTAGATGCCTGGCGTCGCGCCGGTCTTTTCGCGCACGCGGTCGAGCCACGCCTTCGCCCATGAAGGACCGAGGCTCAACGCGTCGGCCTCCCAGTCTAGGAATGGGATCGCCCTGCCGACATAGGGCTTGAACGCGGCGATGAAGTGATCTGCCTCTTGTTCGGCGCTGCCCTCGTAGCCCCGGTCACGCGCGTAGTGGTAGCAGCCCAGCAGCTTGCCGGCGGCGAGCGTCTGGTCGCAGTGCGTACGGAAGCACTCGTTCTTGTATCCCTTGCCTCCGGTCGCCTTCACGATTACGAAGTCGCAGGTGCCCATGTTGGAGACGGCCAGATCGTCCTGCCAGGACGAGATGTCGATGCCGTTAAACCCCACGATTGGCACCGCCCTTCGGGATCACGATGTCCTCGTCACCGCCGCCCAAAGCAGCCATGATGGGAGAAAGCACCGCCATCACTAGAGCCACGACCGGGCCGCGCACGCTCGGATCGAGCACGCATCAGCCCATGATCAGGTCGATGTTGGCGATGATGACGCTCAAAACTCCCTGCACAATCGTGCGCGCCAGGCGCCAGTACCACTCGTTGCTTGCCAGGAACTCGTTCATGTCAGCTCACCTTCCTCTGCAGCTGTTCGATGTCGTTCTTCGCGACAGCCATGTCCTGCTCAAGGCGGTAGGTCCTTTCGAGGACCTGGTTGTGCTTCTCGACCTTTGCCGTGAGGGCGTCCAGCTTCACTTCCATGACGGCCCGGCTCTTCGAGTTGGAGAGGATCACCCCGACGAGGGTCACCACCCCCGTGATGCAAGCGACGATGATTGACTCCATAAAGAACTGCCTCCCGAGATCGACTGTTGTCCTCGGGAGGCAGTATCTGTTGGTGTCACAAGTTGTTATGACTATTCAGCTAAGGGAATGTCCTCGTACTTCTCAGCAAACGGATCAGACATGTCGTCAGGTTCCCATGGCTCGAATTTGATCAGTCCAAGGTCTTCAAGATGCGGGAACAGCGTGTCAATAACATCGTCTTCGGTCTGCCATTCCATGCTCTGCCGATATTCAACATTCTCTATGAGATCGCCTTGATTAAGGTAATGCCTGAGTATCTTGGTAGTCATGCGGTCGAGATCACGCATGAGCTTCCAGCGCTCTCGGCTTGTCAGTCCCCTGTATGCCTTCTGATCAACACCATGCATGAGCAATGTGTCATGAAGGTGCTTGTAAACGCCCACTCCATCCTGCTCATGGTGTAAGTATTTATGCCACTTGGGGTTTAGGCAGTTCTCAAGCCAGTATTCCCGCACGTCGCCTTTATCCATTATCGGCAGATCGAGCGTCCAGAGGTACTTTCCGGCCAGATAGTCCGGATCCACTCCCATTGTCTTGGCTAAAGCGTCGATGAGGCGAGGTGTCATATGGCATACATTTGGGTTGTCTTTGTCTGGTTTCAAGGCTTGCCGAATGTTGCGATCGTAGTAGGGAGATCCTCCAGCCTCTTTTCCTAGGGAGCGAATGCTGCGGCCAACCTTTTCGCGCACCCAATGAAACCACTTTAGGTTTACCTCAATGCTTTCGGGCTTTCTACCTGCCATAATGCCTCCTCTACCCACGGTGCGCGTATTAATCCAATTATTACCAGACTACGAAACACCTCAGTTTTCACCTACCCTATGAACGTCAGAGAACTGCGCGTATTAATACGCGCAGTTAGGGTAACGACTCATAAGGGTCGAGTCAACGATAAAGGAGAAAGAATGGCTATAACTGCAATTCAGAAAGAGCCTCAAGAGGGCAATGACAATCAGAACAAGAACATCTTCGACATGATGAGCGATGCGGCAAAGGGCGAATCGCATGCTTGCGAAAACGTGACGAAGGAGGCGTTGCGAATCGTTAGCCTGCAGGCCGACGAGACTGAAGCCCAGCTCCAAAACGAGGACCTTAGCGATAGCGACCGGTCCAAGCTCTTCGAGGAGAGGGCGGCTATCCGTCGAGACGCCATCCGTCTCGCGGAGTCGTTTAATACCAACAGTGTGCTAAAAGTGCTGGGGATGGCATCAATCTTTGCGAGTTTCTTTGGCGCCGGATACGGTGTCGGACGATACATGCTACGCACAGCGTAGATGCAAAGTACGGCAGGCCTTCTATGGCCTGCCGCATTATTTACGCAGCCGTGAGATACCCCGCCTGCCCGGCCTTGTCTATCCTCATGTATGCATACCCCACGTTCGAGCTGCTGTATGCCGTACCGTTCCCGCCGACGAAAGCCGAGCAGTTGTAGAAGCACTGCATGCCGGAAATGCCGCTCGAAGGCAAGGCCCAGGTCGAGTCCGCATAGATTGTGGTCAGGCTCCTGCAGCCGCTGAACGTGTAGAACAAATCCGTCAGCGTCGACGGGTCGAAGCCACGGAAGTCCAACGCTGTCATCGCGCACGACGAGAACGTGTAGCGCATAGACCGCACGCCAGTGAGGTTGCCCAGCCCCGTTACGCTGGCGAGGTTGGTGCAGCTGTAGAAGAGGTAGATCAGGTTCACGTAGGAGTACGTGGCCATGTCCGCCGCGAACTCCACGCTCGTGAGATTGGAGCGGTGGGTCGCGCCGGCGGTGCCGTCCCACGGCTGGAAGCCGAGCCCCTGGTATTTCGCATTGGCGCAGATCCTCCCGCTCGCGACAAGCGTGCGCAACGAGTCGGGCGTCGATGCAGCTGTGAGCACCGCCCCTCCGTCGTCGTAGAAGTGCGCCCAGAACCACGTGCGGTTGTCCGCGTTTGGATTGGTCAGCACGCCGCCCGTCCCCAGCTTGCAGACGCTTCCCGCGCTCGTCGTGGAGGGCACGAAGCCGTCAGTGCCGCCCACGAGGCGATTGCACCCGTAGAACATCGAGGAGCTGCTGCTAATGGTATTGGTGAAGCTTGTGGCGTAGATGGACTCCAGCATCGTGCAGCTGGTGAACATCTGCGTGGCCGTCGTGATGCCGCTCAGGTTCTCGAAGCCGCGCACCTCGGTGCAGCTGGAGAAGGCGTTGAACCAGTAGGCGCAGTTGGTGATGCCCAGCCCCGCGATTGACGAGTCTATGTAGACCTTCGTCACCTGCAGCTTTATCTCGTCCCAGGGCCGCGCGGAGGCAGAGGCATAGCCCGCCGTGTCAACCTCGTAGACCTTTTGGATGGTGCCGCCCGTGTCCGACTGGCGCCGCTCGTGATAGTTGATTTCAAAGGTTCCGTCGGTGAGCAGCAGAGCACGGACTTTGTATCCAACGTCCCATTCCAGGTCGAGGATCGCCTGCGCCATGTCGCCCGGTTGGTAGAGCGTGGAGAGGCCGTTCTGCCCGCGTATGGCGTTGGCGATGTCGGAGAACACTGACTCGCTCAGAACACCGCTCTCAAGCGTCATGTAGGGCTGCGGCACGTAGCCCGAACCCTGCGTGCCATCCAAGGCTGCCACAGCAGCCGCCATCTCGCGGGGCTTGTAGGTCGTGGCAACGCCGGCCTGGTAGCGGATCGCGTTGGCGATGTCGGTGAGGATCGATGTCTCGATGGTTCCCACTGCCATTTAGAAGCTCACCTCGCTCAGGTCATCCAGGTCGGCTATGGCGTCGCTTATGGCCGAGTCCACGTACTGCTTTGTGGTGAAGTGCGCGTTGGCCGTCGGTGTTATGCCCGACACCGCCCCGGTGAACGTGGCGCCCGCCAGAGCAGCGTGGGCCGACAGGTCAATGCTTATGTTGTTGTTGGTGTCGATGGAGAGCGGCAAGGACGCCGTGTAGGCCGCGCCGCCCGACACGTTCGAGTTGTAGATGTTCGCGAGCCCCGTCGCAGCTATCGTCACGCCGAACCCCGCGCCGCGTGCGTCGGCGCTTGAGGTCGCGACCATCAGGTTCCCGCTAGCCTTGTTCAGCAGGAGCGTCCCCGCGTAGACCGCGTGGTCCATCACGTCGGTCGTGGCGGAGCCGGAGACCCCGGGCTCCAGGTCCAGCACGTCCGTTGGCACGATCCCGCGCAGCTTCGAGGGCTGGGTCACGCCGCGGAAGCCGATGCTCATGCTGTATGTCTGCTCGCTCACGCTCGTTACGCACACGAGGGTATCGGCCAACGTGTTGTAGCAGAAGTCGCCCACCTTGATGTCCTGGTACAGGCTCTTGCTGTAGCTGCCGCTGGAGGCGCCGTTCTCGGCGCACGTGGGGGCTCCCGTGCCGTACCAGAGCATGAGACCATCCTCACCATCAGCGCCGGCGGGTCCTGTTTCTCCCGTCGGTCCCTGCGGACCGACGAGATCTGCCGAGCTCGTGCCGGATGCGCTCGTGACGGTAAGGGTCGTGCCGTTCCAGCTGTGAGTGCAGGGGGTGCCGTCGGCGCCGGCGGGTCCGGTCGCACCCTGCGGCCCGGTCTCGCCATGGATGCCTTGCGGCCCCTGCGGGCCGATCGCGCCGGTCTCCCCGGTGTCGCCCTTCGGCCCTTGTGGCCCAGTGGCGCCCGTGTCGCCGGTGTCGCCCTTTTCACCCTTTGGCCCTTGGGCACCGGTTGCGCCAGTGTCGCCCTTGTCGCCTTTCGGGCCGGTCTCGCCTTGGATTCCTTGCGGCCCCTGCTCGTCGGTCTCGCCCTGGAGTCCCTGCGGCCCGGTCTCGCCGGTGTCTCCCTTGTCGCCCTTTGCGCCCTTGACGATGTCGGCTGTGGTCGTGCCGTTCTTGTCGGTGATCGTTATCGTGGCGCCCTCGGTCGTCTGCGTCACGGTGGCCGTCGGGCTGAACCCGTCCTCGCCGTCGGCACCGTCGTAGTCGCCACGGGCGGCCGCCTGCTGGATGGCCGTAGCAACCGCGCTCGCGCTGTCGGCGGCGTCGCTGGCTGCCTCTGCGGCCTCGTTGGCTGCGTCGGCGGCCTCCTCGGTGATCTCGATGACGCCCTCGTAGCGCTTGATGGTCTCCACGAACAGGGTGAAGCCGTCCTCGTTCTCGGTGCCGCCGATCAGCACCGGCTCCACGCGGATCATGAAGGCGCGCGTGGAGATGCTGGTCTCCCCGTGGCTCACCATGCACTGGGCCTCGACCATGCCCTCTTCCTCGCACATGGCAGCCGGGTAGTACACCTGGTAGATGCCCTGCGCCGCATTGACGGCGGTCATGGGCTCGCACCCGCGCTCGCCGCTCATCTTATGCTTCCAGAGGAAGTAGACGGAGGCGCCGGTCAGGTTCGCCGCCGCGTCGGCCTGGCGCACGTGCAGCTCCAGGCCGCGCCCCGTCGCGTCGGCCGGAGACGCGACCAGACAGTCCCCAAGCCGCTCGTCGGCCGAGTCCCATATCATCGTGTGGATGCCGTAGCCATCAAGCATGGATGCCCCTTTCGCTCAGTTGCCGAGAGAAGCATCCGCCCATGTCACAGAATCAGAAGTCGAGGTCCCCGAGCTCGTCCAGGTCGTCGATCGCCTCGGTCACGGTCTCGGTCACCTTCTCGGTGCTCGCCGCGCTGGTCAGGTTGCCGTCGATGCCGACGACATCGTTCTGCAGCGTGGCCACGTCGGCCACGAGGGCGCTCACCTGCTCGTAGTCCGCCTTCTGCACGGTGCCCACGGTCACGCGGCAGGTCACGGTCTCGCCGAAGGTGCGCACGCGCTTCACGATCCTGGCGGTCAGCCGCCACTCGGGGTCGCGCGAGGTGTCAATCACGGCAACGGTGTCGCCCAGCTCCGCGTCGTCGCCGTCGAGCTGCGCCACGTCGATCTCGTAGCTCACCTTGGGCTGCTTTGCCTCGGCCAGCGCCTTGCGCGTGAGAGCGAGAAGACGCTCGGGCTCCGTGACGTCCGAGAAGGTCACCTGGCCGAAGCTGTGCATCTTCTCGGTCCTCGTGGCGTTCCACCTGCCCCAGACGAGCTTTGCGGCCTCGTCGGCCACGTAGTTCTTCCCGTCGTTGATGTCGCCGAAGGTGAGCTTGCGCCGGTACCCGGCCTTGTAGTTGCCCTCCTCGTCGGTGAAGGGCAGGCCGGCGCCGAAGCCGTAGAGCGCCGTGTAGACGTCCTGCTCGAGGACGGTGCGCGAGCACCCGGCCATGTTCTTGCCGTAGGTGAAGCGCAGCCCGCGCCAGTCTCCGCGCTCCTCGTCCAGACGGATCGAGCGCGAGGACACGCGCCCGTCTGCCACCGTGATGATTGGCGTCACCTCGCCGCCCCACACGTCGGCGACCCGCCGCAGCGCCCAGAGCGCGTTCTGGTGGTAGATGAGTGCCCCGGCGGTACGAGGGACGCGCAGTAGTCGATGCTCCAGCGCGTGGGTGCCAGGATTGCCGTGAGCGCCTGCCTGGCCGTGCGAGACACCAGCTGCGCCTCCTCGATGAAGTCGTCCAGCATCTCGCAGAGCGACGACTCGCAGTAGACGTTGCAGATCCCGGCCATGGGCTCCTCGGTGCGAACCACGACATGCTCTCTCCAGGTGGAGCCGTCAAGCCACAACAGCCGGTCGCCCTTGTCGGGCACCTCATCAGAGCTGAACTCCAGCGTGTCTTCGCCGTTCAATTCTTCGGTGTGAACGAGATCGCCGGTGACGCGCAGCATCCCGATCCTCTCATCCCAACGGTCGAACCGGTAAAGGACCGGCACCGCCCCGGCCATGCTACGCCCACCTCTCGGTGAAGCGCGTCTCCACGTAGGAGCAACCCGCTACGGCGATGATCACGTCGCCGGGGTCCAAGGAGAAGAAGTCGCTGGCAAGCGCCACGGTGTCACGGGCGTCCGCGCCGTCAATCTCCACCGTCTCGCCCGCGCAGTCGATCACGACGGCCTCGCCGCCGACGAAGTCGTACTCGATTCGGATGCCCTTGCTAGCGAAGGGGAGAGTCACCTGCAGGTAGGAACCGGCAGCCGCCACCAACCGGATCTCCGGCAGCGTCGGCCAGGTGCCGTCCACGTTGAAGGATGTCGTGCGCTCGATGCGCTCCATCCCGTAGCCGATGGGGTCGAACAGCGTGAAGGTGAGCTCGCACCTTCCGGCCTCGAACAGGTCCGACCAGTTGCCGGCGCCCACCAGCATCGCGTCCACGTACTCGATCTCCGGGTCGTCGGGCAGTACCAGGTTGCCGTCGCCGGGCCAGCAGAGCCAGGAGCGCAGCTTTGCCCGCAGCTGGGCCATGCCGCCGGGCCCGGGCCGGTAGCCGGGATCCAGGAACAGCCGCACGATCACGTCGACCGGCGGGATGTAGCCCGAGACGAGCAGCGCCCCGGCACGACCGGGGACCGCCATGTACTCGGCGATGATGGGATTGGCCGACCTCTCGATCACCTCGGCAGAGCAGAAGTCCGAGAAGTCGTTGCCCGCGTAGACGATCGACCTCATGCGTTACCCCTAGCACGCCCATATGCCGAGGCGCGACGCTGCGACTCCCTGGCCGCCCTGTCGTCGCGCCCGAACGGCTTGGCCCGCTTCACCATGGGCTCCACTTGCCTGCCAGATGCGTTTATGCGCTTGCCCTTGTCGCTCATGGCTGCCTCATAACTGTCAGGTTCACGTCGAAGCCCCAGACGAAGCGCCCGGAGTGGTCACGCTCAACGAACTCGGGGGCCGTCGTGTCCAGCCCCACGATGCGCCAGGTCCCGTTCTCGGCCACCAACTCCCAGCCGTAGCGCCGTATCCAGCGTTCGCAGTCCTGGGCATCAGCCTCGGCGTCTGCCTCGACCTCGCGCACCACGAGCACCCTCACGGCAACGTGCCCGCGCTCGCCGTCGGGAAGCACCGCCTCGCGCTCGAACTTCTCCTGCCGCAGGACGATTGGCTCGGGCTCAACTGCCGCCGACGGAACACTTGCGAAGTAACTTGCGAAGTCGCCCTCCAGCAGGGCCTTTGCGATGAGAAAAGAGAGCTGCAAGCCAGCTCACCCCACCTTCAACTCCCAATGATGGACTCGGCCGAACAGGTCCTCGCACCGGTGCACCTCGCGCACGAAGAGCGACTGGCCGCCCACGGCGACCCTCGATCCCGCCGGCACGTCGAAGGCCTCGATGCTGTTCACGGCGTCAACGAACACGGTCCCGGCACCTGCGTCTGCGCTCCGGTGGTAGTCGTCGCTCACCGACTGCGTCCGCTCGAAGCGCACGCCCACGATGATCTCGGGCTCCTCGAAGCCGCCGTCGGCCAGGGGCACCCGCACGGTCATGGTGTCGGGAAGCGCCGCACGCGGTATGGGCCGGATCGACTTCATCAGCGCACCCCCGTGAAGGCCATGCCGGAAAGGCCGAGCTCGCGCAAGGCCGCAGCGGTGGCAAGCTCCTCGCCGGTCGTCTGCTGCGAGGCGTAGTTCTTCACGGAGAACTCGCCGATCTGGAAGCCGCCGACCTCGCCCGCGCCGTACTCGGCAAAGGCCTCAAGCGCCGCGCACACGGCCCGCTGGAAGGTCTCGTCATCCTCGTCTACGCCCTTCACCGCGCAGAGCCACTTCACGTGCGAGTCTGCGGTAGGCAAGGACGCCTCGAAGGCAGCCTCGCCCAGGCTGCCCCCGTAGGTGTCCGTGTAGAACTCGTATGTCACCGTGGAGGCCACGCGGCTACTCCGTAGCGGCCGAGACGTACACGCCGTCGAGCTTGTTGTCGAAGAGCTCCACGATTCCGTACTTGCGGTACTTCATCATGTAGGAATCCAGTGCCTCGAGCTCGTCCGGGGAGAACACGCGGCTCGCCACGTGCTTGTCGAACTTGATGACGGCCGACTTCTCCACGACCATGAAGTTGATCGCCTTGCCCGTGGCGGCCTTGGCGTAGCCGAACTCGGTGTCGCCGCTCTTCAGGTCGATGGCCGTGTAGAAGCGCACCTGAGGCACCTCGATGACGCGCGCGAAGCGCTCCAGGACGCGGTTGCTCATCGTGGGGTTGGCATACGAATAATCATCGAGCACGCCCTTGAGCGTGGGCGTGATGAACAGGTAGCGCGAGCCCAGCGTCACCTGCTTCTCGTCCATGGCGCTCGTGATCTCGCGCAGCGCCTTGAGCACGTCGACGGCCTCGGCCTCGGAGAGGTCCTCGGTGTCCACGGTCACTCCCGTGTGCGAGGCGATCTGCGCGAAGGTGAAGGCGTCGGCCTCCGGCGCCACCTGCGTGCGCATGAGCTCGGCCCCGGCCTCGACGAAGCAGTCGTTCACGCCGGCCTCCTCGACGTCCATGACGTCTGCGAACAGGCGTATTCCGCGATCATAATTGAACGTTTTCGTCTCGAACTCGTAGGTGATCGCGCCGGTCTTGTAGCCCACGTTTCGGGTGTAGTCTCCCAGACCGGTGACGGAGATCTTCGGGATCATGATCTCCTTGGCGTTGTGTCCGGCTCGCACCATGCGGCGGCCGCTGTTCAGCACGCCGGAGACGCCCGCCCTCTGGTAGACCTCGTCGATGACCGACACGTAGTTCCTTGCGAATGCGATGCTGTTAGGCATGTCTCAGCCCTCCTTGTCTTCTCGTTGTTTCCTACTCGGAGTCCTTCTCGGCGGGAAGGCCGGCGACCTCGCGCCAGTGCTTGAGCGTCTTGCCCTCGTCGGTGGCAGCGCCAGCGTTGGGAAGCCCGGTCGTGCCGGAGCCGCCGGAACCGCCCTTGGCGTGCTTGCCGGAAGGCTCGAACAGCCAGGGCTCTGCCTCCTTGAGCTTGTCCACGTCGTTCTCGTGGTCGGCGAGAAGGGCTCTGGCCGCCTTCACGTTGCGCACGCCCGCGAGCTGCAGCCGGAAGTCGATGCGGTCGCTCTCGGCCTGGGCCTTCACCTCGGCCACCTCGCCGCGAAGCTTCTCGGCAGCCTCGGCCGTCTTGGCGGCCTCGGCAACCTGCGCCTCCAGGGCTGCGATCTTCTCGTCGCGCTCGGCGATCAGCTTCTCGTAGTCAGTGCCGGCGTTGCCGGTGTCGCCGCCTACTTCTTGCTGGGCCTGCGCACCTTCCTGTTGCTGCTCTTGCTGCGCTTGGTTCTCCGCACCCTGCGTGGTTTCCTGGCTGCCATTGGTCTCACCGTCCATGTCCTGCCTGCCTTTTGTCTCGTAAGGCGGGCAGAGACGAGCAATGCCCGCACCTTTACCGGTACGGGCATTGTCGAGTGGTGTCACAAGGTGGCGACCAGACGTCAGCTCTCGCTAGTCCTAAAGATATGGTCAGCAACAGAGAAGGGTTTGGGGGCGTCCGGATCATCCGAGTAGTACCACCAGTAGAATCGGTCACTGGTATATGAAGGCCGCGTTCCCTCCGCCCCACCAATCGCCCTATTGTCTACATCTGCATCAGCAACGACGCTTAGAAGTCTAGGGTTCTCCGTGAACAGCTGCCGGGCATCTTCTTTCATTTCGTATTTGCTTATCCCGTTACGAATGGTCTGCGCTGTGACGAAATTACTTAGGTAGTCGAGGTAGCTCTCCCAACCGAAATAATCGTCAGTGCGACGGTAGGCAGCACCTTTATCAAGCACCGCCTTCAAAAATGCCTTTAGCTCGTAGGGTGTCGTGTCGAATTGCTCGCAAAACTCGTCAATTGTCATGCGGTGGCCGCCGTTGACGCCGTTGAATCTCAAACGAATTCCGTAGAAAGCTTGGCAAAGGCCCCAGCCGATCAACGCTCCCGCAATCACGTACAGCAATGCAGGAAGAAAGTCCAGCTTAATCGCGATGTCAGAAGGCTGTACGCCAAAGAATGTCAGAAGAGCAATGACAAGTCCGATTGCCTCGATGAAGTGCTCTTTGATCCAGTTCATATACGCCTACATCTTGTCTCGTTTATACGTACCTAGCTATTTGTTGTCATCTGCGTTTACCTGGAGGAACGGCCCGATCAGCCCGGTGGGGTCGAGGCCCCAAACAAACCTGCTGCTATGCATTGCCTCATTGCTTATCAGTCTGTACAGTTCGCGCAATCCATTCGCGATTTCCGTATCGCTGTAGCCGGGTAGAAGCTCCCTTCTTACCCTGTCATCTTTCCCAAACATTTTGACGATAACGCGGCTTATACGCTTCTGCTCGTATCCGACGCATGCCGGATAGGCCCCTGCTTCGCCAACGCCAGCGACGAAAACGCACAGGCAGTACAGGAAGTCGAAAGAGCAGAGGAGGTTCAGGACCGAATCCTCTGCTTCGGTTAGCTTTCCAGCATTCTCCTCGCCATCGGTTGTCTTGAAGTCGAATCCGGGCATGATGCAGACGTGCCTCTTGATATTGTCGAGAGCGACCGAGATCATCATCGTGGACGTGTCGTTGCGGAACTTGCCGGCATTGACGGCCATGACTTGGCATTCTCGGATCCAGGATGCGTACACGTAATTAGGGTTGTAGGGTGACTGCCTATTGACAAAGGGCGATATCATATCCCATCTGTTTGCAAGTACCATCGACGCGCCGATTTCGTATGCAGCAACGACGATCGAAAGCAGCTTGTCCTCAGCATTTGGCGCGAAATGGTTCATTGCCAGGTAATAGTCATAGAGAGCGTCAATCGCCTTCCAAGCGATATCGTCGAGTCCATAAGAGATTGCACCAGTCGCGACTGCGCTGAGATTGTCTATGGCTTCATCGGAGTGTGCCATCTCAAGTGAAAGCTGGTTCACGAATCGCGTCAACTTTGCCAGTTCTTCCTGTTCGAAACAGGCGGCCAGCGCCACTGCCAGAGCCTCGTCTTCCATGCCGTATACGAGCGGAGGCGTCTTGCCCTTCTCGCCAAGCACGGCGGTAATCTTGTCTATCAACGAGTTAATTCTCTTGGATTCGTCCTCGCGGACAAGCGCGTCATGCCGCGCAAGGATTTCCGTCCATTGAAGATACTCGATTGGCCTATTCTGTGCTCCGTCGCGCCGTGTGATGTCGCCTTTCCTGAACACGACTTTTGTGCCCCTCTTTCCGATGCTGTATTCGCCGAGCTTGTTGAATGGCGTAAGAAAGCCATCGTTAGGGCTAAGCAGGCATACGATGCAGTACGTGTGGCCGTCGATCTCGTGGAGCGCGGATATTGGCGTCAGGGGCGCGTCGACATAAGCTCTGATCTTGTCGGTCAGCCTGGCCCCGTCGAACTGCTTCCAGTCGACGTCCTCGCAAAGAGCGGAGGGTTCTCCCTCGTTAGTGGCTCCGATAATGATGTAGCCACCCGGATAGCGATTGAACATTGATACAGCGTCTTTTACGAAATGCAGCTCATCTTCCCGTTTGGTTAGGTCAAGCGTCTCTTTGAAGTCGAGCTCGCTGCATTCCGTTCCCGTTGCGAGAAGCTCCTTAAGCTTCTCGATGTCAGTTCTGCCATCTACAACGATCATTTAAGCCTTTCTATTCGCCAGAAGGGAGTGCTGGCGCCTTCTTGCTTGCCGCCTTAACATCCTTCGCAATCCTGTCGCTGCTCCTCTTGAGGAACTTGTGGCTTCGGTTCAGGATCTTGAGCATCTTTCTCGGACTGACCTCTTCCTTCTCGTCGACTGCATCGTCCTCGTCGTCAGGCACCTCGTCAGCGGGCACACCGCGCTTGATAGCCTCGATTTCCGCCTCCAGCTCAATGATGCGTTGATTGAGCACGCCGTGAATCTCCACGACGGAAGCAAGGTCGCCGTAGCGCTTGATGAGCACCTCTTCGCAGAAGGTGACGAGTTTCGCACACTCGTCGAGCACGTAGCTCGCATCCGTCGCAAGCGCCATCGACGTCACGGCGGATACGCCGGACCCGCCGACGGCTCCGAGCAACGCGCCACCGCCAGCGATGAGCATAGTGCCGCCGGCCATGCCCGCACCACCTGCTGCCAGGGCACCACCGCCGAGGAAGGCGAGGCTCGCGCTGGTGAGCGCCGCACCGGACAGCGCTGCCGTCTCTGCACCGAGCGCCGCCGCGAGTGCGGGAGCTATGGCCGGGGCGAAGTAGAAGGCGAGCCCTCCCGTCGCCGCCACTACGACGACGGTCCCCACGCCGCCAACAATCCGCTTGGTAATGGCTCCGTCGAGATCGCCCCGCGTCGAGTCTACGGCCTTGCCGAGCTTTCGCAGCTCCTTCGCATCCATTACGCTGTGTCGCTTGCAGAACACGTCCGCAAGGTAGTCGGCCCCGAGTTTGAGGCCCTTGTAGCTCTTGTCGTTGTCGCCGTGCAGCGGTACATAGGGCTTGAACCTGCAGGCCTCCATAGCTACGAGCCAGATCCACGAGCCGTCGGCATCCAGGCTTGCAATCGTCTCGTAGATCGCCCTCTCATCCAGGAAGTACCCCGCATCGGCAGCCCAGGCGAGGCTCACCGTCTCGGCCATGAGCCCGCTCCACTCCTCGAGCCACAGCCGCTTTCGGGCCTTGCGCTTGTCGTGCTTCTCCATGACGATGTCGTAGGCGACCATCTGGCGCATGACCGAGTGGAGGACGCGGGCCCTCTGGAAGTCGAGCTTAAGGCAGCCGAGGTCGGAAAGGCCTCGCTCGTATGCCTCCTCGGCGCTCTCGCCAGCTTCGGCCGCCTTGTCTTCCAAGGTTGCGCGGACGTCCACGACGCAGGCGATGACGAAGGTCGCAACTCCCACATAGTTGACGCGCAGGAAGAACGTGATGGGGTCCTTGCTCTTGATGGCTCTGACCGCAGCGTCTGCGATGTCCACGCCCGTGAAAACTCCGCTTGAAACGGTGACCATGCGCCGCATGGCAGGCGTTCCCCAGGGAAGGACGTCCTCTGGCGCGATGCGCCCCAAATCCCCGATGCCACGTATATCGAGATCGCGAATCTCCCGAGCCAGCCTGCGGCAGAAGTAGAAACCGCGAACTACGCACTGATTGATGAGCACCGGTATCGTTTGCCTGCCCACCTCACCGAGGATGCCGATCTCGGTGCGCAGGTCGAACTTCCTCACGCTGTCCTTGATGATCTTGCCGCTCTCGTCGTGGTCGGTGAGTAGCGTGCCGTTGAAGAGCTTCGTCACCCACAGGCGGAATCCCATGTCGCCGTCACCGGAGTCCTTGAAGAAGGGCAGCGCCGAGAGTTCCTTCATGAACGAAACGAGTGGGCCGGGGATGCCCGTGCCGCCCATGAGAGAACCGCTTGAGCCGGCCATGTCGCTCACCATGTGGAAGAACCAGCCGATGGTGCCGAAGGCGATCTTCTCCTGGAAGTTCTTGCCAATGCACGCGCGATGCGATTCCGGCACGGGGACGACTAACAGGGCACCCGCCTTGTCTGTTCCCACGACGAGGCCGGTGAACTGAGTGAAGATGGAGAAGAACAGCCCGCCGATACTGAAATGGTGCGAGAAGTCTCGGAGATGATGCTGCAGCCCGCCGCCGAAGTCGTTGGTGCCGCCGTCTGCGGCAATCGGGTGGTTCTTCTCAAGGGTCTTTATCGCGTCGCTCAGGTCATCGCCCTGGTAGCCCTCGATGCGAGCGACCTTCTTTACAACCCGCTCGATCTGCTCCTTGCCCCACTCGCTGGCGCGGTCCAGGGAGAAGTCTCCGACATAGAACACGTCGATGAGCCCGGCAAGCACGCCGCTGCTCACCGCGACGATGTAGTCGAGCTTGTCGGCCTCGTCCACGTGCGGCTCCCACTCGATGTGGTCGTCCAACGTCTCGGTGACGCCTGTGTAGATCTCACCACTTGTTATGGCGCCTATGCCGCTACCGCCAATAGAACCTAGCAGGAGCAGCTTTCTCGGGAAGGCTATCTCGTACTGGACCAGTGGGCTTTCGTCATCTGTGCTGAAAGTCGAATATGCCAAATCATTCATGCTCTCAAACCTTAGTCCTCGTACGCGCTTGGTTTGCTAATTGTTATTGGAGCAAATTATAGGGCTCTTCGGGGGTTCGTGTGGGTTGACGCCCCGGTGAAAACGCCAACCTAGCGGCGGCGCCACCACTCGCGTAGGCTTGTTTTCTCGACCAAGAGAAAAACGGCCACCGAGGAGGCGCCACCGCCATGCCAAACAGCGTGCCCGAGGAGGCCCTGGGGCCGGTCCGCTCAGTGATCGAGGGCGCGGGAGTCGAGGGAGGCTCCACAATCATCTCGGCGAGGCCCCGGAGGCGCGCGCCGAGGTGTCCGGTGTGCGGCAGGCGCTGCGACGGCTACGACCGGCTGGCGACGCGCCGCTGGCGCGCGACCGACCTCGGCGCCTCCCGATGCCACCCCGGGTACGCGCCCCTGCGCGCGGGGTGCCCCGAGCACGGCGCGGGGGCCGAGGCGGTGCCCTGGGCGCGCTCGGCGGCGAGCAGGTTCGCCTCGGCCTTCGAGGACCAGGTCGCGTGGCTCGCGCCCCGCATGCGCGGGAGCGCGCTCGCCGAGCCCGTGCGCGTGGACTGGCACACCGTGGGAGGCATCTGCCCGGGGGTCGAGGCGTCGCCCGGGGAGGCGGACGGGCGCGGACGCGCGGGCGGGCTCAGGCCCGTCGGGATCGACGAGACCAGCCACGAGAGGGGCCACAAGCACGTGACGGTCGTCGCCGACCACGACCGGGGGCGCGTCGTCTGGGCGGCGAGGGGGCACGGGAAGGCGCAGATGAACGCCTTCCTCGACCTGCTCACGGAGGAGCAGAGGAAAGGCATCGAGGTCGCCGCCGCCGACGGCGCCCGGCGGGCCGCCGACGTCGTCGCCGAGCGGCTCCCCGACGCCGAGCTCGCCGTGGACCCGTTCCACGTCGCGGGCTGGGCCGCGGACGCGCTCGACGGACCCGGGAGGGACGCGTGGCGCGAGGCGAGGCACAGGCCCTCCCCCAGGCGCCGCCGCGGGCGCCCCAGGAGGGGCGAGAGGCCGCCGGCCGACCGCGCCAAGCTGGTGAGGGGACTCAGGTTCCCGCTGCTCAAAAACCCCGAGGACCTCACGGAGGGACAGGGGTCCCCGCTCGCCGCGCCGGGGCGGGCGGGGACGGCGCTGTGGCGTGGCTACCTGCCCGAGGAGGGGCTGCGCACGGTGTTCCGCGCCGATGCCGCCGACGCGGCGGGCGAGCTCGACCGATGGCTCGCGTGGGCGTGCCGCTGCCGGATACCCGCGTTCGCGGGGCTGTCGCGCAAGGTGAGGCGAAAGCGGGAGGGCATCCCGGGGTCGATCGAGCTCGGGGTCCCAGACGCCCGCGTCGAGGCGGCGAGCAACAAGATCAAGGTCGCGACCGGGCAGGGCTACGGGTCCCACGACATCGACAACCTCATAGCCCTCGTGATGCTCAGGTGCTCGGACCTGAGACCAACGCTGCCGGGAAGGGCGGTGGTGACGTGATCTCTACCCACACGATTCTGCACAAGATCGCGCAACGCTTTTCCTAGCTCAAAACTCTGGGAGAATTCGTGAGCGCGTGACAAAACCGGCTAATCGGGCCAAGTCTCTGGGTCGCTCGAGCAAATAGGGATACCAGAGGCAGGATCTGTACATGTTGTGCCAACGCTTGAGTACCTCCGT
>ERZ772964.224-NODE-224-length-28332-cov-18.7309_pt1 | contig 28332 bp, 25 predicted proteins | sample MGYA00580675_ERZ772964 | MGnify/ENA primary metagenome ERZ772964 (study PRJEB29015, sample SAMEA2737941) | human oral metagenome | biome: human oral; feature: human-associated habitat; material: dental | place: China | collected 2139 ... | reverse complement strand
CGGGTCGCCGCCGTGCTCGGCCAGCTCGCGGGCGAGGCCGGCGACCGTGCCGGCGACTCGCGCCCGAGGGCTGCCAGCATCCTCGTCTCGGGACCCGTCACGACACCCCCGCACGCTCGCCGACTTTCGTGCGGAATGATACCGCCCCGCAACCAGGAAAGCTACGTTTTTCCCAGACGTCCCTCTGTGCTACCCACTAAAAACCGTGAGGGCCATAATTCTCTTTTTCATTTAGAGTGGTATCTCCATTTCAGTTTGCTTTTAATATTCATCGAGAACGGGCATATCGACCTTGCTTACACCGGTACCCCCTCAGCGCAAGACGGTAATGTTGATTGTCTCATAGTCCGCCCTCCTTAGTTCCAACGCACCGATAGCGACCCTCTGTATTCCTATGATCTCGATTCTGGTGCGTGGTATCTCTACCATCTCGACTTCCATCCCATGGAGCACGTCTGGAAAGAAGCTCGTAGTTCTGCTCCGCGAGTCCGAAACAGGTACATCCCGTATTGACGCAGAACAAGGTCAGCTTCTTCTTGCCAAAACGCTACGCCCATCTGCTGCGTGGACACCATGCCTGCCGCAACACGAATGCTATTCTTTGTGGTCTGCAACACCAATGCCACGACAGTGCCAAGTAGCGTCTCCCTCATATGCCCTTGAGAGCCTCACCACGTGCATCGTTCTCACCCAAGATAAGTGATGCTGATGATATAGAGCCTCTGAGGAAGGCTTCGGATCCTGCTGGGATTCCTTTCTCTCCCATGTACTTAACGTGGGAAGGGCCGAGCTCCCCGTTCTTGATAAGGAAACCTATCGCTTTGTGCGCAGCGCAGATGTGCGTCAACGGCACGTACGTCTACGCGAAAAGGCGCCCGCCTGCGGCTCTGCAGGTAGGCGCCCATCTTGTTTGGTGGAGGTGCGGAGAGTCGAACTCCGGTCCAAAGCATATTCCTGGCAGGTGTCTCCAAGCTCAGTCACCGTTAATATCTTAGACGGGATCGTCCGGTGACGGACGCTTTCCGTCCCAGCTGGTTCAAACTTAGCGCACGGCATACCAGCCACGTCCACGCGCGCATCTCCCTCAGATGACGTCGCCCGGGAAGCGGGAGAGACTTCCCGTTAGACGGCTACTTATATGTTAAGCAGCGAGGGCGTACTCGCCCTGATAAGAATCTTCGTCGTCAATTAGATTTGACGGTACCCCTGTTTAGCGTGGCGAGGAGACCACGGCTTGCTGCCCACCTCAAACATACCCTGTCGAAACCAGTCACCCCCATACGATCAACGGAAGGCATGCTGCCATCCCTACGATATCAGCGCCCGGCATTGCGCGCCCCGTACGACACCATGACGCATGTACCCATTTTAGCATCTTAGCCATGCTTGCGTCCCTCGCGATCAATGAACATGATGCCAAAGGCCACCATCAAAAGGACCGGGCTCGCAAGAATCATCCTAAGGCCCAAAGGTCCTATCAGCCAACTGCCCGCCACCGCGCCGCAGGTGAAGCATACGATCACAAAATAGTAGAGCAGTCCCGTCTCGAGCTGCTCACGCTCATGCGTATGTGCGTAGCTCACCATGGACTGAGTGCCACTGCGCAGATTGCCGATGCACATGGTCGTGGCAAAGGCATTGCCATGAAGTTTGCGAAAGGCCTGGACCTGCATGCCACAGGCAAGCGACGTCAGGCCGTTGGCGATGAGATTGAACCCCTCTGGCACGAAGCCCACGATCACAAGGAGCACGGCTTCTATCAGTAGCACGAGCTGGCGCCAGTGCAGGTGCTTGGGTTTGAGGAGCAGCTTGATGCCGTGCGCCATCGCAATGCCTGCGGAGAAAAAGAGTACCGGGGACAGGTAGTGCATGCACTGGTCCCAGTTTCCCTGCGAGAGATTGACACCCAGAAGCAGCATGTTTCCCGTCTGGGCGTTGGCAAAGACGTGCCCTCTTACCAAGTAGGAATATGCGTCCATGACCCCACCGGAAAGTGCTAGGAACAGCGCGAGTTCGACGGACTCAGACGTTTGCTCGGCGTGTTTCATCTATCCCCCTCAGATCCTCACAGCTCTTAGGTGCTATGGGTCGGCTAAGGGAGGGACCCACGGACCTTAGCTCGGGGCCCCTCCGACACAGACGCACGCCTCGTAACCCTGGTATCGGGAGGCTACTCCTCCACCAGCTCGAACTGGTCAGGACCAACGCCACACACGGGGCAGACGTAGTCCTCAGGCAACTCCGGAGTATCGATCTCGACCTCATAGCCGCAGACCAAACAGCGGAACTTGTACGTCTTCTTCTCGTCGACCATTGCGTATCCTCTCTCTTGGCGGCGCGCCCTTCTGCGCGCCTCGTGCGCCCGCCCCTACGGGCGCACCACCCTCATACCCAGTTAGTCACATCTGAGGCGCACGATAGCCCGACGGAAGGTCCAAGAGCTGCCTCACCACAAAATCCCCTCTCCCTGCCATCTGGGTCTCCCATCCCTAACGACCACGCAGCTTGAGCGCGCGCTGAATCTCGCGATCACTGTCACGTCTGGCCATGTCGCGCCGCTTGTCGAAGAGCTTCTTGCCCCTTCCTATGCCAACACACAGCTTCACGCGGTTATGCTCGTCGAAGTAGAGCTCGAGCGGCACGAGCGCCATACCCTTGGTGCGCAGCTGCGCGTCGATGAGGGCAATCTGTCGGCGGTGCATGAGCAGGCGCCGCCTGCGGTCAGGATCCACGTTCCACACGCCACCGTTCGAGTACGGGTGTATGTGCACACCCACAAGAAAGGCCTCGCCGCCTCGGATGATGCAGAACGAGTCGCGTATCTGACAGGGACGCTCGCGTATGCTCTTGACCTCGGTTCCCGTGAGCTCGATGCCAGCTTCCCAGGTCTCACCTATCTCGTAGTCGTGACGGGCGACTCGGTTCTTAGAGATGCTCCTTTTTTGTGGGCCTTGGGAATTCTTGCCCCTGTCGCGCCCGCCCGTTGCGGAAGTTGGCTGTGGCCTACGCCTCGCCATCTGTAGCTCCCTCCCCTCGCGCGGCCCCTGTGGCCGCGCCGTCTGCGTCTTCTGCAGCACCCGCAGGCTCCACACATGCAAGGAGCTCCCCCATCAGCCTATGGGAGAGCTCTGCGCCCGCAAGCGCGCGAGCCCTCAGCATGAGCCTCGTCTCTGCGTCCTGGTCACCCAGCTCGCGCGCATCCAAGGCACACTGTAAGAGACAGATGACGATCTGAGCGTTGGCACCGCGTGGCAGCTGCAGCTCATCAAGGATCCGCCCCTCTTCCTCATCGCTGACAACATCGGGATCGTACTGCGTGCCCACTGCCTGCTCGAGTGCCACACTAAGCAAGGGATCGCTCGCATCGACCCTACGGGCAGCCCTGAGGAGTGCTGACGCCTCTCGTGACTTCCCAGAGGCCTGGAAATACTCGGCAAAACTGAGAAAGGCTCGAATCAGATGAGAGGGCTCACTGGCACGAATGAGCACCGAGTGACTCAGCGCCAGGTACTCGCTGATATCGCCGACGTCCCGGCACAACTCCGCCAAGTTCAAACGATGCTCACAGGCCATGGGATTCCAACGCACCGCCTGCTTGAGCGCCTCGATCGCCAAGTGGGTATCACCATCTGTCATGCGCGCGAGGGCAAGGTCGGCGTACAGGCGATCCAGCGGCTCACCCACGTCGCGAAGCTTCCTTGGGTCGCGCTCGACAACCTGGTACGCCAGGCGATCGAAGGGGGAGGAAAAGCTAAACCACTGCTGGCTATCAGTCGTCGGGCAGTTACGATCGATGTACTCCTCCACGTCCTCGGCGCGTCTTGAGAGAAGCTCAAGCGCCATGTATGTCTGGCCCTGCATAAGGTAGCCTTCGGCCAGCATGATCGCCTCAGTCAGCTCGCTCTGCTCGAGCCTGTCTGTATACTCCATGACACCTCCTCATACCATACGCTCTGCGAGGACAAGCAGTGTCCCCCCCTCGCCGTATGCAACGACATCCTAAGAATACGACAAGCCTACCCGTTTACCGTGCGTACAAGTACCGCCCGTGTCGTTCGCCTATGCCACGGACGTTTCGTCTGTGCGCACGGGTCACTTGTCCGGAAGCGCGAAGTCTATCTGCCCGCGCGCGGGGCTGGTATTTGCCACGACCACCATCACGCGCATGCCCACCCGCCAGATTCTGCCACTTTCCTCGCCCATCAGCTCCATGTGCGCATCGTCGTACGAGAAGCGCTCATCTCCCAACTCGCGAGTCGCAAGCAGGCCCTCGGCGCAGCTCTCGTCGAGCATGACGAAGAGCCCATAGCGCTCGCAGCCCACCACGACGCCTCCAAAGCACTCACCCACCCTTGTGGAGAAGAACTCTGCGATCTTGACTCTCTGAGAGTCTCGGGCAGCACCATCTGAGACCCGTTCGCGCTCCGAACAGCTCCGACATAGCTGCGCCAAGCTGCGTCCGATCTCGCGCTGCTCACGTGAGCCTGTGGTCCCGTCCAGCTGCGCCTTGAGTGCACGGTGCACCAAGAGGTCCGCGTAGCGGCGGATCGGCGAGGTGAAGTGACAGTACGCCCTCGCACCCAAGGCGTAGTGCCCATCGTTGTGCGGCAGGTAGATGGCGCGCCGCTGGGCCCTGAGCAGCACAGTGTTCACGAAGAGCTCCGCAGGCGTGCCTGCGGCGTCCTCGAGGACCTCCTGGATGGCTGCGGGACTCCCCGTGACAAGTGCCCCAGCAAGCGAGCCCTCAACGAGGCCGAGCTCCCGTAGGGTGCGCAGGGCGTCTTTGAGATCGTCTGGGGCGGGTCGCTCGTGCACGCGGTAGGCCGTCTCGATCCCTGCGTCCGAGAGCAGCTGTGCCACGCACTCGTTCGCAAGTAGCATGGCCTCCTCTATGAGGCTCGTTGCGCGCGTGCGCCTGCGCACGATGATGTCGATTGGACGGCCCTGCTCATCGAGGGTGACCTTCGCCTCCTTGGTGTTGAAGTCAATGGACCCACGATCATGGCGCAGACGTCGCCTCTGCGCAGCGACCTCGTCGAGGATATCGAGGGTCCGTGAGACCTGGGTGTTCCAACCCACCGAGCAGGGCAGCTCATGGGCACCAAGCGTTTTCTCGAGCCATGCGTCGACCTGGTCGTAACTCAGGCGCGCCTTGGAGCGAATGGCGGAGCGCGTCATCCGGGCCGAGACGAGCTCTCCTCTCTCGCCAAGGCGCATGATGACGCTCGCGGCAAGCCGATCCTCGTCTGGCCTGAGGGAGCAGACATCGGCACAGAGGCTCTCGGGCAGCATTGGTATGACGCGATCGACCAGGTAGGTCGAGCAGGTCCGCTGCCGTGCCTCGTTGTCTACGGGGCTGCCCCACCCCACGTAGTGGCTCACGTCGGCAATGTGCACCTCGACCTCAAAGCCACGTCCGACCCTACGTGCGCCAACCGCGTCGTCGAAGTCGCGCGCGTCGGCAGGATCGATGGTAAGGACACAGCGCTCACGAAAGTCCGCGCGAGCCTGACCCGCTGCCAAGGCCTCCTCTACGCCAGGCTCAATGGCAGCCGCCGAGGCGAGTACCGTCTTGGGAAACTCGCAGCGCAGTCCATACGTGGCAATGATGGTCTCGATGGGCAGGTCAAGGCCACGTTCGCTGTCCGGGCGCCGCTCTATGGTGACGATTCCCGACGTCGTACGCGCCGGATACTCCAAGATGCGCGCCACCACCACGTCGCCTGAGCGCACGCCACAGGCCTGTGCACTGCGGTCATCGGGCAGCACGAAGAAGTCACGTCGTATCCTTGAGTCGAGAGGAACCACCACGCCGAGCGGATCGATGAAGTCATAGCTGCCCAGAAAGCTCTGGGTAGCACGATCGAGGACGCCCTGGACCCATGCCAGGCGCTCGCGTCCGCGTGGCGATGACAGACTTACCTGCACCGTGTCCCCACTCATCGCCTCACGCACGCCCCTCTTGGCAACCCTAAAGCAGCCCTCTGGCGTGTCGACCGTAACCGACCCCGAGCGCGAGACGCGCATCGTGCCCGTTAGTAGGGCGCGAGTCCTCCTGCCTCGAGAACCCCGCCCGCGCGGGCCATGCGACCTCGATTTTGCTCCTCCCATGCCCGCGCCCCTCCAAAGCAGTGAGCCAGCTGCGACGGTGCCTTGACGGTGCCTCGGTCCCTTAGGGCGATCACACGATGTCCGCCTTGTATGACTGCCCTCGCCTGGCATGCGAGAGACACCATCCGAAGGCTACACGGTCACAGCCCCAAGGCACGGTGAGACACTGTCTGCTGCCTTATCGGCACATCGCAAGCCCGCTACACCCTGAGATAGCGCCTCATCGCGATCGCAGAGCCAAAAAGGCCAAGCAGACAACCTATGCCCACGAGTGACGCATACGTAAGGGTCAGGATGACCGTCGGTATGTCAAAGGACAAAAACGACAGTCCAGCCTGGAGCCTCGGGAGCACGATCAGGGTACCGCCCTGAAGCACAAGGATCGCGAGCAGCGAGCCAAGAAGCGCCTCGAGCATGCCCTCGGCTAAGAACGGCCCGCGTATGAAACCGTTTGACGCACCAACCAGACGCATGATGGCGATCTCGCGACGACGCGCTGAGATAGCGAGACGAATCGTATTGTTGATGAACACGAAGGCGATGAAGGCCAGAAGGCCAACCAGCACGATGGTGCCAAAGCGCAGGACATACGTGACGCTCAGCAGCTTCTTTACCGTATCGCGGCCATACTGGACGGAGCGCGTGGGATTCTCTGCGTCGTCGGAGATGCTCTTAAAATCGCTGTCCTCGATGATCATGCTGGCTACGTTCTCGACCTGCTTGGGATCGGAGAGGGTAATGACCAACGATGCGGGCAGCGGGTTGGTGCCATCGAGCGCGGCGACGACGTCGTTCGCGTTCTTGTCACTCATCTTCTCCCGGTAGCTCTCGAGGGCCTCCTCCTTGCTCTTGTACGTCACGTCATCGACGAAGTCCCAGCCACTGATCTTCTGCTGGAAGGCGTCCACGGCAGACTTGTCTGCCCCGTCAGAGAGAAAGGCCTGGATGGTGACTTGGTTCTCGACATCGCCCGCAAGCCTGTTGAGCAGGACTGAGCCGATGACGAAGAGGCCTATCACGAAGAGTGAGAGAAAGATGGTGACCACGGCGCCAAGGGCCGTCGACCAGTTGCGACGAAAATGGCGACCTGCCTCGTGCAGGGAATAACCAAGATTAGACGGAGCCATAGAAACCGTAGCCCCCCTTCTCCTGATCGCGAACGATGTGACCCGCCTCAAGAGCTATGACGCGCTTGCGCATGGAGTCGACCATCTCGCGATCATGGGTGGCCATGACGACGGTGGTACCGGTCCGGTTGATGAGGTCGAGCAGCTTCATGATACCGAGCGAGATGGCCGGATCGAGATTGCCCGTAGGCTCGTCACAGACTAGAAGCGGCGGGCGGTTGACCATGGCTCGCGCGACAGAGACGCGCTGCTGCTCCCCGCCAGAGAGCTGGTCTGGATAGTTGTCCATCTTATCGGCCAGGCCGACGAGGCGGAGCACCTCCGGAACCTGCGTCTTGACGACCGAGCGTGGCTTGCCAATGCACTCGAGCGCGAAGGCGACGTTCTCGTAGACCGTCTTATCAGGCAGAAGCTTGAAGTCCTGGTAGACCGTGCCAATCTGGCGACGCAGGTAGGGAACCTTGCGGTTGCGCAGCTTGGTGAGGTCTTGGCCCGCGACGATGACATGCCCGCCCGTTGAGCGAAGCTCGCGCGTGAGGAGACGCAGAAACGTTGACTTGCCAGAGCCGGAGTGCCCGACGACGAAGACGAACTCGCCCGGGTAGATGTCAAGGCTCACGTCCTCGAGCGCGGGCTTGTTGGGCTGGGCTGGGTAGATGAGTGTGACGTTTCTCAGCGAGATGGTCGGCGTACCGCTCCGGTCGATCTTGGGTGCGTCCTTGAAGTGGATGGGAGAAAACGCGCTCGTCGCGCCAGACTGAGGCTTGATGTCGCTTGAGGTCCCCTCCGCCACCGAAATCGCCTTGGATGATGAGACAGTGGCATCAGGCGCACGCTTGACATCTGGAATTCTTGAGACTGTGGGAGCACCCTTAGCCTCTGGGACACCCGTAGCGGCAGGGATGACCCTCGCCCTTGACCCATCGTCTTTCATAGACGAGGCGCTCGCGCTACCTTGAAGGCCCGCCGCACTGGATGGGGCAGCACCTGGAGTGCTATGGGCCACGCCAGCTGATTGGCCGACACGATTGGCGGCTGGCACACGAGGGCTTGCCTCCTGACGCGAGGACGCCGAAGACTTGAGGTCGGCCATGGCTGCCTCGAGTTCGTCGTCGAACAGCGCACCAGCCTCTGCCCCGGAGGAATCCTGAGGTAGCCCATCTGAGCCCTCACCCCCCCATTGCCTACCATCGCGGAAATGATTGGCCACACATGCTCCTTTTGATACGTTGATACTGCAGTGACTGACAGATTTCGCGCTATTGTAGCAGAGAGCCGGTTGGAGCATTAAATCTGCATGCCACGCACAGACAGACCTCGCGTGGAACACAGATAGGCCGAGACAAGTGCCCCGCAGATTCCGGGGCACTCAGCGCCAGACGGCCGCAGCCTCAGCTTAGGCGTCCGGATGGGTTTGGGTACGCGGCCGAGCGTAGGGCCGGGCGTCCCAGCTGATAGCGTACACCTAGCGCACAAAGCCCTCTATGGCGGCCGCGACCCCCGCGCCGTCGAGACCAAACTTCGCGAGCAGATCGAGCGCGGGGCCGGACTCGCCGAAGACATCGTTGACGCCTATCTTCTTGACTGGGGTGGGGCAGGCCTCGCACAGCAGATCGCACACGGCACTTCCCAGGCCACCGATCACGGAGTGCTCCTCGACGGTGACGACGCGTCCGGTCTTTCTCGCCGAGGCCACGATAAGATCCCCGTCAAGCGGCTTGATCGTTGCCATGTTGATGACCTCGCAGCTCATACCCTTGTCGGCAAGCGTCTTGGCCGCCTCGAGCGCGGCGGGAACCTCAAGGCCGCAGGCCACGACGGTGACGTCTGAGCCCTCGCGCTCGATGACGCCCCTGCCAAGCTCGAAGTGGTAGTCATCCTTGTGAATGACGGGCACGGGCAGGCGGCCAAGACGCACGTACACCGGGCCCTCTGCCTCGTATGCCGCGCGAACGGCGGCCTTGGCCTCGACGTCATCGGAAGGGACGATGACCGTCATGCCGGGGATGGCCCGCATGAGGGCGAGATCCTCGTTGCACTGGTGGGTGGCGCCGTCCTCGCCCACCGACATGCCCGCGTGCGTGGCCCCGATGACCACGTGCAGGTGGGGGTAGCCGATGGAGTTTCGCACCTGCTCGAAGGCGCGACCGGCGGCGAACATGGCAAAGGTGCTCGCGAACACCCTGTGCCCCGTGGTCGCGATGCCGGCAGCGACGCCCATGAGGTTCTGCTCCGCTATGCCGACGTCGATGAAGCGATCGGGATAGGCCGCCTTGAACTTGCCCGTCTGGGTCGCGGCGGCGAGGTCGGCGTCGAGCACCACGAAGTCGTCGTGGGCGGCGCCCAGCTCCACGAGCGCCTCGCCATAGCTCTGGCGGGTAGCGACCTTGCGTATGTCTGCCATAGCGTTCACGCCTCCTTCGCGAGCTCGGCCATGGCCTGCTCGTACTGCTCGTCACCGGGAGCCTTGCCGTGCCATCCCACCTGATTCTCCATGAACGAGACCCCCTTGCCCTTCGTCGTGTGCGCAACGATACAGCTGGGGGCGCCCTTGGTCGTGCGCGCCTCATCGAAGGCGGCGCGCAACTGATCGAAGTCACTGCCGTCTTGGACGTCTATCACGTGGATGCGGAAGGCTCTGAACTTGTCCCCTATCGGCTCGGCGGAGTTGACCTCCTCGATGGTCCCGTCGATCTGAAGCCGGTTGTTGTCCACGATGAGACAAAGGTTGTCAAGGCCATGGTTGCCGGCAAGCATCGCGGCCTCCCAGACCTGCCCCTCCTCGAGCTCGCCATCACCGAGCAGGGCATAGACGCGGTAGCTGTCGCCCCACAGCTTGGCCGCGAGCGCCATGCCCACGGCCGCCGAGATCCCCTGGCCCAAGGAACCGGTGCTCATGTCGACACCGGGGGTATCCCTCATGTTGGGATGTCCCTGGAGCTGGGATCCTAGGTGGCGCAGGGTCTTGAGCTCCTCCTTGGGAAAGTACCCCCGCTCGGCGAGGGCTGAGTAGAGGCCCGGGGCGCAGTGGCCCTTAGAGAGGACGAAGCGATCTCGCTCAGGCTTGCCCGGGTCAGCCGGATCGATGTGCATCTCCTCGAAGTACAGGTAGGTGAATATCTCGGTCGCCGAGAGCGATCCACCGGGATGGCCCGACTTGGCCGCATGGGTCGCTGTCACGATGCCGCGACGCAGCTCCCGCGCGACCTTCTTGAGGTCGGCATTGTCCATGCCGTCTCCTTTCCATATGGGGACTTTTGAGGCGACGCCCGCTGACGGGCGCGCGTCGCCTTCGTTTAGTTCAGCCTCTCACGCCTGGCCGGTGACCTTGGCCCAGTCTGCGGCGAAGAGCTCCAGGCCGCGGTCGGTGAGCGGGTGGCGCACGCACTTCTGGAGCGCGCCGAAGGGGACGGTGGCGATGTCGGCCCCCATGAGGGCGGCCTGCGTCACATGGTGCGGGGTACGCACGGAGGCCGTGATGATCTCAGGGCCACCCTCCTCGTCCCAGTAGCCGTAGCGATAGTTGTGGATTGCATCGACCATCTCCCGCAGGTGGTCGAGGCCCTCGTCACCGATGTCGTCGAAGCGCCCGACGAAGGGGCTGATGTAGCGGGCGCCGGCGCGGGCGCCCAGAAGCGCCTGGGGCGCGGAGAAGACGAGCGTCATGTTGACGCGGACGCCCTCTTGGGCGAGGTGGTGGATCGCCGGGAGCGACTGCTCCGTGACGGGGAGCTTGACCACGACGTTGGGGGCCAGCGACGCCAGGCGCTCGCCCTCCTCGATCATGCCCTCGGTGGTCTCGGCCGTGGCCTCGGCCGAGACGGGCAGGCCCTCACAGATCTTGCAGATCCTGACCATATGACCCTCGAAGTCGGCGAGTTTGCCGCCGGTCTTGGCGTAGAGGGAGGGGTTGGTGGTGACGCCCGAGAGGCAGCCCCAGCTCGCCGCCCTCTCGATCTCCTTGAGGTCAGCCGTGTCGATGAAGAACTTCATGAGACGCTCCTTTCCTGTGTCACGCGCATGCGGACATCCCTATTTCTATACCCCGTTACCCCAACCGTGGCGCTCGAGGGCACGATCGATTTTCTCGCGAACAAAGCGTGCGGCATGGCCAACGTCATCTTGCCAGCTCGCGGAGCCGAGGTACCACAGCTCGCACACATACCTCCGTACGTTCTGTGGAATGAGCTGCGCAAGCGCACCGTCGTAGTCGGTCGTGCCCTCGCCAAAGAGCAGGTCGCGGTACTGCCCCGCCTTGGTGGCCTTCATGTGGGCGGCGAGGATGTGGCCCTTACCCGTCGCGAGGTCATCGGCAACCGACCTACCGTAGATCAGAGCAGCGTTCGTCAGGTTGCCCACGTCGGGGTAGACGCCCAGAAACGGGCTGTCGATCTCGTCGACGTAGCGCATGGCCTTCTCGACAGTGTCCATGAAGGGGGTCTCCATGGTCTCGAAACCCAGCGAGACGCCGGCTACCGCCGCCATCTCGCACGCCTTGGCGAGGTTCTCGGCAAAGTAGTGCGCTGAGTCCTCGCAGGCGTCCGTCTCGTAGTAGTAGTCGTAACCTGCGAGTTGTATGGTGCGCAGCCCGAGGTCACAGGCGAGCTCGAGCGCCTTGTCCATCATGATGAGGCCGTACTCGCGCTTCTTTGGGTCTGCTGCCCCAAACGGCCACTTACGGTGGCCCGAGAGGCACATCGACTCCAAGGCCACACCGGCGTTGCGCATGGCGCTCACGACGTCTGCTCGCTCGCCGGCGCTCCAGTCGAGGCGGGCCTGACGTGCGTCAGACTCGTCGATGGAGATCTCCACGTAGTCGAAGCCGCACTCTGCGGCAAGCTGCAGGCGCCGCTCCCACGAGAGCTCCTGCGGCATCGCCTTCTCGTACAGCCCCAGCTTGTATGCCTTGCCCATTCATACTCCTTACCTGGGGCGCCGACCACCATAGCCCTAGGTCGGCGCCCCGCTGCGACGTGGCCTGAAACTCCCTTGGCGCTACACCTTCTGGCCGTAGTAGGCATTGGGACCGTGCTTGCGCAAGTAGTGCTTGTCAAGCAGGTACTGCGGAGCGAGGGCCTCGTCTATGGGCCTGCCTGCGGCATGGCAGAGCAGCTCGGTGTCGCGCGACATCCTCGCGACCTCCTCGACCACGACCGCGTGATAGACGGCCTGCGCCGCATCGCGGCCCCAGGTGAAGGGACCGTGGTTGCGCACGAGGCATCCCGGCAGGGCCACGGGATCCTTGCCCTCAAAGCCCTCGACGATCACCTTTCCGGTGTTGAGCTCGTAGGCCTCCTCGATCTCCTCTTTGCTGAGACCCCTCATGCAGGGGACCTCCCCATAGAAGTAGTCGGCCTGGGTGGTGCCGTAGCAGGGGATGGAGCGTCCGGCCTGCGCCCACGAGACGGCTGCCGCCGAGTGCGTGTGCACGATGCCGCCGATCGAGTCCCAGCTTTGGTAGAGCAGCGCATGGGTGGGCGTGTCCGAGGAGGGGTTGAGCTCGCCCTCGACCACCCTGCCGTCGAGATCGCAGACGACCATGTTCTCAGGCGAGAGCCTCTCGTAGTCCACACCGGACGGCTTGATCACGAAAAGTCCCCTCTCGCGGTCGATCTCAGAGGCGTTTCCCCAGGTGAAGACCACAAGTCCATGCTTGGGCAGGTCCATGTTGGCCTCGTAGACCCTCTCGCGCAGCTCCCTGAGCATCATCTGCTCACCCCCTAGAGGACGGAGCGGAACGGAACGTTGGGCTCCTGCTCGAAGCAGTCGTGGAAGCCGCGCTCATAGTGGTACTCGAAGCGGTCCTTGTCCTTGGGGTAGGTGTACTCTCCGCCCACCTGCCAGATGAACGGGTGGAAGCCATACTGCAGGCGATCGCGGCGCATCTCCCAGAGGACCTGGATCTCCCTCGTATCGGCCTGGAAGTTGGTCCAGATGTCGTAGTGTATGGGGATGACGACCTTTGCCTGGAGGGCCTCGGCCATGCGCAGGATGTCGGTCGTCTCCATCTTGTCCTGGATGCCCACGGGGTTGCAGCCAAAGGCGCCGAAGCACACGTCAACGCCCCCGTACTCCCGCTTGATGTCCTTGCCGTGCTTGGCGAAGTAGATGGAGTAGTGGGAGTCGCCGCTATGGTAGATGTTGCCGCCCGGCGTAACGAGCAGGTAGTTGACGGCCTTCTCGTCCATGTCCATCGGGCACTTACCCCAGAGCTCCTCGCGGTCGGCCCCGGTGGAGTCGGTCGTGACGATGCAGGTGCGGTCAAAGGAGTCCATCGCGACGATCTCGAGGTCCTTGACCTTGATCTTGTCGCCGGGCTTGACGACGCGGATGCGATTTTCGGGGACGCCCCAGCGCCGCCAGTAGTCGGCCGCCTTCTCGGGACCGATAAAGGGGACAGGGACTTCCTTGCCGCTCTCGTCCGTGGTGGTCATGCCGCTCTTCACGACGTGTGCTGCCCACTCCTTTGACATGTGGTCCTGGTGGTAGTGAGTTGCCAGGACGGCGTCCACGCTCTTGAACCCGAACGGGTCGAAGACGTAGGGCATGTTGCGCAGGTTGGGCTGCATGGCGCGAACGCCGGCCATGTTGGCCATCTGGTGGCCAACCTTCATGAGGCCATTGCCGTGAGTGCGCTTGCCATTGCCGGTCCAGAGGTCGATGGTAATGTTGGCACCGCCGGGGGTCTTCACCCACATGCCGGTGCAGCCGAGCCACCAAAGCTTGACGTTGCCCTCTGGCACCGTGCAGTTCTCGATATCCTCGTTGAGCCAGGTCCCCCACTCGGGGAAGGTGCTCATGATCCAACCCTCGCGGGTAACCTCGTCGATTTCTGACATGCGTTTCTCCTTCTGTCTTGTGGCGGGGCCAGAGCAGGAGGCCCAGCCCCGCCCGTTGCCAAGCTGTTGGGTCACTGGTCGTTAGGTCGCGCTCACCGCGTAGAGCGCGACCTCGTCGGTCTCGCGGTTGGCCGAGATGATGTGACTTGCCCCGCCGTCCTCGAAGACCCACACGTTCGCGGGACCACGATCGTGGTCGATGACCTCGACGTGGTATCCGCCATTCTCGAACCAGACACGCAGCAGGTCACGCCCATCCTTGCGGTTGCCCATGACGGCGCACACGGAGCCTGCGAGCCTACCCGCCCAGATGGCGTGCAGAAAGTCGCGCCTCTGCGGATCCTCCCACACCTTGACGTAGCGGTCGGGCGTCGCATCCTCATGCCAGACAGAGAGCGTGTCGCCGTGGAAGCGTGAGATGGTGATGATCTCGTCTTTGCCGTCGCCGTCGAAGTCCGCCATGGCCATGTCGCTCGTCGGGTTGACGACAAGACAACTGACCTGCCACTGTCCGTCTGCCGTCGCGGGCGGCACGTAGCGAAAGACGCCCGCCGCCGTGCCCACGAGCGCAAAGGAGCGGTCGGGGGCAGCGTAGAAGCCGTGGTTCTGAAGCTGGTGGCTGGCAAGCTCGCTGAGCGCGAGCTGCCTGTCCGTGTCGAAGCGCTCGAGCCTGCCTGAGAGCCTCGCCACAAAGACCGCGCCAGGAACGAGCCAATCGTCCTTGACCTGCCTGCGACAGGCCCCCTTGATGGTGCAGGCGATGAGCCAGTCCTGTCCGTCCGCGCCTGTGAGCACGCCAAAGCGATGCACGTAGGGCACATCGCACAGGACGGAGCGCCTCCACGAACCATCCGCCTCGCGCGTGTAGGTCACGATCTTGGCGTCGTCAGCGCCAAAGTTTGGTGAGAAGAACTTGTAGGTCGCCATGAGCTGATCCGTGCGACCGGGGGTCTGCATGACGGTCATGACACCGCCAGGTCCGTCGCAGACGTTCTCCCTCGGGGTGCCGTCGAGCGCAAAGCGCCTGATGGGACCCTCCTTCTCGGTGGCGACCACGAAGCTTCTCTCGTCACCCACGTCGAGCATGCCGATGGCGTAGCACTTGGGCATGTCGGTCGCTATGACCTTCTTCTCGTACTTCATGAGGCAGTCTCCTCGCCTTCGGAGCCCATGTGGGCCTGACTACTTCGCGAACTTCTTGTCGACGCCCGCCTCGACGAACTTCTCCTCTATCTCCTTGTCGGAGAGGACGTTCTTGAGCGGTATGCAGATGACCTTGCCAGACTCCTTCGCGGCCTTGAACATGTTCTCGAAGTTGCGCGGGAAGCAGGCGATGTCGAAGTTGGTCGCTGTCGAGGTTCCCTCGGCAAGCGCGCAGTGGTGGACCTCAGAGACGTCCATGCCCAGCTTCTTGGCGACGCGCTCGACGGTGAGCTGCATCATGAGGGAGGTGCCGGAGCCATTAGCGCACGCGCAGAGAATCTTTGCTGACATAGTGTCGTTCCTTTCTATCTACGCCCGTGGCGTGTTGCTGTGTGGCGCTGGGTCGGCACCCCGCCTGACGGCCTGTGAGCCGGCCCAGCCGTGAAGACGTGGACGCTACTTGCCTGTTGCAGCCTCGACCTGCTTGGCCAGGGCGGCATCACGAAGCTCGGCATACTTGTCGTAGTCCTCGACCTCGAGGAAGTACGCGCTCTTGCCGTCCTCGTCCTTGGGGGCAAAGCGGTACTGGAGCTGCGGGATGACGAGCAAAAACACGGCGACGATGCCGACGCCGATCCAGCCGGCGTAGTGCATGACGACCGTGAACGCGGGCCAGACGACCGCCCAGTCGAACATACCGAGGTAGCCGCCAAACTGGTACATCTGCACCCAGGACGCGATGAGCGCGGAGCCAAAGACCTGGCAGAGCCCACAGACGAAGGGCAGGACCAGACAGGCCTTGAGACCACCCTTGTTGTTTGCGAAGACGCCGAGCGTGGCGTTGTCGAAGAACAGCGGGATGAAGCCCGCGACCACGAGCACCGGGCTCTTGGCGAGGATCAGGACGGCGATGGCCAAGAACTGTCCCACGGCACCGGCCATAAAGCCGAGGGTGACGGCGTTGGTGGAACCAAAGCCAAAGGTGACGGCGCAGTCGACGCCGGGCACGGAACCCTTGAGGAGCTTGTTGGAGATGCCCTGGAAGGAAACCGTGAGCTCTGCGACGAAGGTACGGACGCCGAGCTGGAGTATCGTCAGGTACACGGCAAACTGGAAGCAGTTGTACAGGATGTAGAAGACGAAGTCCTGACTAGGCTTGAGCGCCGCCGAACCTGTGAGCAGGTAGGCCTTCGCGGTCTGGTCGGGGTTGGAGAGCTGGATCAGGAAGTCGGGGCCTATGACGACCAGGATGATGCCGAAGAAGAGGGTCATCAGGATGGCCGTGGAGACCATGTTCTCGTTGAACATGGAGAGCCAGCCGGGAAGCTCGATCTCCTCGAGCTTCTTGTCAAAGACGGAGGTCCTGTCCGGATGCTTGGCACGACGGATCTCGTCGCGCTTGGCCATCCAGCCGGCGGCCTTGGAGGCGAGGAAGATGCCGAACATCTGCTGGTGGCCGATCGCAAATCCCGCCCCCTCGGTAAGCTCCTGGGTCGGCCCTATCGTCAGGTTGGATCCGACGGCCCAGTACAGCCCGAGCAGTATCGTCATGACGACGAGCGCGGGAACGCTCACGAGGTTGGGGAAGCAGAACATGATGAGCCAGAGGGCCGTCGCCGCCTGCTGGACCTGGACGTTGCCCGTCGTGAAGATGGCACGCAGCTTGGTCTGCCTTTTGAAGGCCACGAGAAGGATGTTCAGGATGTAGGCAAAGAGCAGAAGCAGCATGTACTGCGAGACGTTGGCGCCCTGAAGAAAACCAACGGCGTCGTGGAACTGGGCGGCGGGGTCCATGGCCGCCTTGACGCCCGCGTCAACCGCGTTGTTGCCAAAGTAGGGGTCGATGACCATGGCGCTCAGACCAAAGCGCTGGCTCAGACCGACCGTGATCGGGCGGAATGACGTGACCAGACCCGAAGACCCCACCGAGAGAATCATGTAGCCGACGGAGGCCTTGATGAAGCCGGCGAGGACCTCGTACCACTTCTTGCCAAGCAGGACGTAGCCGATGGTGACAATGAAGCCGATGATCCAGGCGGGCTGTGACAGGATGGTACTGGAGAACCAGTTGACCACCGCCATCAGAATGTCCATTTCCTCTCCTAACTGAGCTAGGCTGCCAAGGAAGATCACTCGTCCTGGGCAAGTTTGTCAATCTCTAGGAGCTCCTCGGGACTCTCGATCCTCGAGAGCCTGCTGATGACCTCCTCGTTGGACATGACGGCAGCCAGACGCTGCATGTTCTGCAGGTGGGACTGAGCGTCAACATCGCTGAGCGTGAAGAAGACCGTGGCGGTCGTGTCAGGGTCGTCCTCGGCGCCAAAGTGGACCGGCTCCCTGACGCGCATGAAGCTGATGGCCTCGCGGATCGTGCCCACGGCACCCTCCACGGCGTGAGGCATCGCGACTCCTGGGATCAAGACGATGTAGGGACCGTGGTCCTCGACGTTCTTGATCAGGCAGTCGGCGTAGCGCTCCTCGACGCTCCCATCGGCCACAAGCGGCTTGATGCCCTCGCGCAGGGCCTCACGCCACTCAAGCGGGCCATCCACAAGGTTGTAGTGCTTGAGCTCGTATAGCTGACGAAGCAACATGATGTGCACCTCCTCTCGTTCTGCTCTCGTAAGCTGGCCAGATGTGACATTCCCGACCAGTGCCCCATGGGCGCGGACGATACTGCAAGGTGTGCTCCCTCGTCCCCCTTGCCTAATTGCAGTATAGAATAACTGAGCGTCATTAACGTTTATAATTTTCTTTTTGAATATTTTGGATAACCTTTTTGAATTATTTTATAGTTCATTCGTTCATTCAGAAGTTACAGATCCACTGCTTTGGGATAAATAGTCTTGGGAATAAGAATGAATGTCCATGTAGTCTTTCTACTGCTACCGACGTGAGCGGTAGCTTTTTGACTGTGAGCGGTCAATGATCAAAGGAGGCAGCATCAATGGAGACGCACAGCAGGCTCGTGCGTCAGCGTCGTGACGAGATCATCGATCTTCTGGCTGAGATGGGAAAGACCAAGGTCAGCGAGCTCGCGAGACGCTACGGCGTCTCCTCCCTCACGGTCAGGCGGGACCTCAGCGCCCTGACGGACGAGGGCCTCGTGCGCAGGACCCATGGCTGGGTGGAGCTTATCGACCCTTTGGGCAGCTCCATCAGCTCGAGTGCCATCACCGCAAAGCGCAGCATCGCCGCCCAGACGGCCCTCCTTGTGGACGACGGTGACACCGTCTTCATCAATACGAGCTCGACGGCTCTTCTCGTGCTCGAGCACATCAAGGCGGAAAACGTGACCGTCGTAACCAACAACGGGAAGGTGCTGCAGCTCGATCTACCGCCCAACCTCTCGGTCATCCTCACGGGAGGCGACATCAGGCTGCCAAAGTGGTCCATGGCAGGCGAGTTCGCGCTCGCGAGCATCAGGCGCATCAACGCGGCCAAGGCGATCCTCGGCTGCTCGGGCGTCTCTGCCAAGCGGGGGCTGACCACGCTCATCTCGCACGAGACGAGCGTGAACTCCCTCATGATGGAGCAGTCGGACATGCGCATCCTCGTCGCTGACAGCACCAAGGTCGGTGTGAGCTCGAGCTTTCGCTATGGCTCGCCCGAACAGGTAGACATCCTCGTGACGGACAAGAGTGCCGATGAGGGTGAGCTTACCCGCCTCAAGCGAGCCGGGGTTCGCAGGATCCTGCGCCCGGACGAGCCGCCACAAGGCGGGCACGCCCCTCGCACGGCGAAAGGAGCACGGCGAAAGGACCCCTAACGGGCGTGGGGCGCGTCGGCGGCCTGTCGGAACCTCGCCTCTCGACCGTCGTCGGGGACTTTGGGCCCCGTTCGATCCCCGGGCTCCTCCTTGGCAAGTGATTCTGTGCCTTTTGGAGCACTGGCACTGCCACCCGGTGGTGAACGTACGGAGCGGTACGCTCAGGGGCGAGTGGCAGTGCGTCGTACACTGCCACCCGGCGTCGAGCGTACCGAAACGGTACGATCAGGGCCGAGTGGCAGTGCGTTCGGTACGATCAGGGCCGAGTGGCAGTACGTCTCACACTGCCACTCGGTGGTGAACGTACGGGGCGATGCGTCTCACACTGCCACTCGATGGTGAACGTACCGTGCATCGCGTTCAGGGCCGAGTGGCAGTGCGTTCGGTACGCTCACGTCCGTCAGTCTGGCAGCGCGGGCTGCTGTGGCCTGTAGCCCTTGGATGCCCCTCAATTACCGGAGAGTTATGACGTGGCCGACGACTCGTAGTCCAGCCCGTCGAAGATGCCACGCTGCCTCCAATGCCAAGACGGACAAGAACATCCAACTCGACGGCACCTAGCAGATGGGCGGCAACTAGATAAGCGTGAAGATGCCCGACCTCGGCCAGCCGCTCGGCGCCATCTGCGTCAAGCTCGACGCGATAACATACGATCACTTCGGCAAGGAGGCGGTAGCCATGTGTGCAAAGCTGATGACGAAAGGTCCATGGTCAGGCCCGACGGCGGACTTTCTTCGCGCTGCGGAGAAAGTCGAGCCTGAGTTCCCGGCACCTTCTTAGCCCACAACTGGCAGCTTGATGGTATCCCGGCCTGGCCCGGGGCGCTCCATCAGCGAGGCCCTCTGCCCAGACTGCGTCTTTCCGTGCAGCCAGGCCCCAGGCCGAGGCCTGCGGCCCCTGGCACAACCCTCCCGCAGCCTGGCGGGGGGTTGCCCGGGCGTGTTTGCCCAGTTGGGCCGCTTTTCATAGTGCCCCGCAGCCTGGCGGGGGGGGTTTGGCCCCACGCCCCCCCGGGGCAGTGAGGTGACCGAAAGGCACAGTCTGCACGACATGGGAGCCACAGACTGCGCCTTTTCGTGAGGCGTCGGGCCAGGATGCACCTCTCCGCGAGGCCGCACGCGCGGGGCCTTCCCCACGACCCGGCGGCCGTCGTACGCCCACTGTCACCCGCGACGTCATGGCCGACGCGTGTCCCCGCACTTGTAGGCAAGGACCTCATGCCGCATGTCACCGGAGACGGCCGACGCGCGCAGGTGGCCCATGGGTCTTCGCAGCCGGGCGCAGGTCCTCAGGGCAGGCGATGGCTCGGGTCTGTGTCCAGCGGGCTAAGGAAGTGCCGGAAAGTCCGGCTTATTGAGCCAAAACAGATGCGCACTTGCTCTCTTCGCGATGCTGCTGTAGCGGCTTCGCGTAAGCGCAGCATGTGGGTACGCCCACCCTCGGTGGCAGCAAAACGCATGCCAGCGGAGCTGGAAGCGCCGCAACAACTTGCCCATAGCTACTCTAAGCTACTCGCACAAACGTCCGTCCCGTGCCATCCGCCAAGGCGGCACGTGCCGTTTGCCCTCTCTCGAGTCAGAGCACCCTCCACCAGCCCGTCTTCGGCGCCCCTACACGCTCCACAAACTCGTGCTCCCTGAGCCAGGCAATGTTTTTGGTGACGGCATTCCGGCTGATGCCGACGATTGCGGCAAGCTCTGCCTGGCTGACATTGGGATCATCGCGCATGGCTGAGAGGATCTTTTGTCTGTTGTCGCTGAGGCCAATCCTCCCGTCTTCGAGACTGCTCCCCTGGGCAACCGGGGTGCCAACGCCAATCCGCTCGAAAGGCAGCGTCACGCATATCGACTTCTTCCTCAGGTCGATGGCACCACGGCCATACCGTTCGACGATCTTTGGCACCCCTCGCCCGGAGCCCTCGGATATGTGCAGCTGGAGAACCCTCTCCGCGAGAGCCTTATTCACGGGGACCGACTCCCCCGCAAAGAACCCCTCCACGGTCTGCTCCGGCGCGAGCGTGCCCCGCGAGAGGACCTCTATGCGATCGCTGTACGCCGTGAAGGAGGGCCCTATACCACAGGTCCACTGGTTGTGCACGAATGCGTTTATCACTGCCTCGCGCCAAGCCGCAGCGTCAAAGAGCGGCACCTCCCTACGCTCAACGGTCCGTCCCCGCTCGTCAGCCTGCGGCACGTTGAGCACGTCCCCGTACTCAAGCACCTTATCGATGCTCACAAGCAGGCAGGTATTCCCGAACTCGCGCACTGTGTGGAGCGGCGCTGTCTTCGTGGTACCGGAGAAGACCGAGAAGCGTATCGGAATGTGCGAGTCGTCCGAAAGAAGCTGCGCGAGCAGATTGTAGCTGCCGTCCTCCGTGAGGAGCTTGAGGTTCTTGCGGAAGGTCCCCTCGCGCAGCTCTATCCCGCGGCCGGCGTAGTAGGTGAAGAGGCGGGAGAAGGTGAGATCCTGGTAGGGAGAGTGGGTGTTCTCAACGGTCGGCAGGCCGTGCCTGAGCACGTCGAAGAGCTGCGACTCGCGCTCCGGGTACTTGGAGAGCCGCTCCTTGCTCGAGCCGATACGTATCCAGCGTTCGCCGGCAAACGACGTCGGAGCGACCCGAGCTGCGGGGATCTCAAGGATCACGACGCGCTGGTTTCGAACAGCAGCCTCGTGGAACCTAAACCCTATGTCGGGCTGCACCTGACGGGCGAGCCAGTGCTCGAGCGGCTCACCGCCCACATTGCGCTGCCAGAGGAACCCCGTGCCCACGACCTCGTAGTCGGAATCCCTCACGCCCCACACGAAGTATGCCTCCTTGCGTCCGGCCATCACCGCCGCGTTAGAGAGCGCCGATATGTACTCACCGAGGACCATGGGCTCAAACCAATTCTCCTTGAACTCGAACCACTCCTCTTCGGCACCGTACGCCATCAGACCCTCGACCAACTCCGTCCAGACATCCATGCGACCTCCCTCATCCAACTACAGTATACCTAAGGTTGGCCGATGGGTTGGCCGATGGGTTGGCCGATGGGTTGGCCGATGGGTTGGCCGATGGGGTCCTGAAGCATGGAATAGGCCTTCAAAACAATGCTGCCGTTCGCCGATTCGCCGCATGGCCACCTCACGCCTTCGACCGCCAATTTTACCCGGTGGACTCGACGCCCCCGAGCGGGCGGAGGCCCGCTCCCACACGCAGCCCGCCTGCAGGCTGGCAAGGACGCCTGCTCGCGCTGCCGGCCACTCGCAGCGGAAAGGAGCTTTCACGCAGGACCTCGCCGAGGGCTGGCGCGGCTACCCTATCTGGGCGAAGTGGCGGCTCTTCGGGGCTTCTCGTCTCTCAGATACCTCACGTTAGCCATCAGCGATCGGCGCGCCGTGGGGCATGGCATGGGTGGCCGTGTGCCTGGGGGAAGCGCGACCCCCCGGCACCTCCTCCTTGGCAAACGAACCCATACCCTTCTGGGGCCCTGGCACTGCCACTCGGTGGTGAACGTACGGAGCGGTACGCTCAGGGGCGAGTGGCAGTGCAGCGCACACTGCCACCCGGCGTCGAGCGTACCGAAATGGTACGATCAGAGCCGAGTGGCAGTGCGTTCGGTACGTTCGGGGGCGAGTGGCAGTACGTCTCACACTGCCACTCGACGGTAAACGTACCGCGCGGTGCGTCTCACACTGCCACTCGACGGTGAACGTACGAAACGGTACGCTCGGGGGCGAGTGGCAGTACGTCTCACACTGCCACTCGGTTGTGAACGTACGAGACGGTACGTTCAGGGTCGAGTGGCAGTGCAGGCTGATGTGGCCTGCGACCCCTTGACTCACAGCAATTGTGCCGATGCTGGGACGTACCGGTCTTGGGGCGTGCCTCGACCACCTCAGGCGAGCCGGCCCTATCTGCCGCCCAGGCGGCCAAAGCCCTCGCCAAAAGCCTCGTGCACCTCAGAGACGATGACGATGGCCTCGGGATCTATGCCCGCGACGATCTCCTTGAGGCGCATGGACTCGTTGCGGCCTATCACGACCATCAGGACCGGGCGCTGGTTGCCACTCCACACGCCACGCGCCTGCAACTCGGTGCAGCCGCGGTCGAGAGAATAGAGTATCTCGCTGGCTATCTCGGCATGCTTGTTTGAGATGACGTACGCCATGCGCGCACTGAGCGGACCCTCGAGCACCATATCCACCACGTAGCCGAACACGACCATGGCGACGCCAGCGTAGAGGGCGTTGGTAAGCGAGAAGACCGGTACCGAGGCGAGCAGTATCACGCCATCGACGAGCATCGTAAGCACGCCGAGCGAGGCACCCGTGCGTCTTGCGATGCGCTGACAGATGATGTCGGTGCCTCCCGTGTTGCCGCCACTCAGAAACACGATGCCAACACCGGCGCCCCCTATGACGCCGCCCCAGAGGGCCGAGATCAGCAATTGCCCCTGGGTGGGCACCGGCAACACCGGTGCAAGCAGGTCCATGAAGAAGCCCGAGGCCACAATGCCGAGCACGCTCTGGGCTATGTATTTGACGTCACGCGAGGTGACGTAGACGTAGACAAGAAGGAGTGCGTTCATCACAATGGTCTGGGCGCCGACAGGCAGCGTGATGCCCCAGCGCGCGGCGGCGGCTGCGATCGTGGTCGCAAGGCCTGTGAGCCCGCCAGCCGCAAGGCCGTTGGGTATCTCGAACATGTCGATGCCCAGCGCATAGATGAAGGATCCTATGAGGGTGAGCCCGACCTTCCTGACGAGCTCGCGGCGCGAGATCTTGAGCTTGCTCACCGCTCGCCCCTACCAACCAACCAGCGGTGGTAGCCCACAACGAACTTGTCCAGATCGCCATCGGAGAGGACGGAGTCGACATTGCCGGTCTCCACCCCACTTCTGAGATCCTTGACCAGCTGGTAGGGATAGAGCACGTAGCTCCTGATCTGGTTGCCGAAGCCTATCTCGTGCTTGGGTCCCCTCAGCTCGTCGAGCTCGGCCTCGCGCTTGGCAAGCTCGAGCTCATAGAGGCGGCTGCGCAGGATGTTCATGGCAAACGCCTTGTTCTGGAGCTGGCTGCGCTCGTTTTGGCAGGTGACGACGGTGTTTGTGGGAAGGTGCGTGATGCGGACGGCGGAGTCGGTGGTGTTGACACCCTGGCCGCCGTGGCCTGAGGCATGGTAGACGTCTATGCGCAGGTCGCCTGGGTCTATGTCCACCTTGACATCATCGGGCAAGACCGGCAGCACCTCCACGCCCGCGAAGGTGGTCTGGCGCCGCTTCTTTGCGTCCGTGGGAGAGATGCGCACGAGCCGGTGCACCCCTTGCTCACCCCTGAGCATCCCATAGGCGTTTTTGCCCGAAACCGTGAAGGTTGCGCGGTCGATGCCGATGGCCTCGGCCACCGGAGCATCGTTGACCGTGACCCTCCAGCCGCGCCGCTCGCAGTAGGCGAGGTACATGTGAAAGAGCATCCCACACCAATCCTGCGCCTCAAGGCCCCCCTGGCCGGGCGTGATCGTGACGATGGCGTCACCGTGGTCGAGCTCATCGGAAAACCAGCTCGCCAGCTCGAGCTCAGAGAGCTCCCGCCCAAGCGCGGCGGCAAGCCCATCCGCCTCGTCGAGCAGCTCCTCCTCGCCCGTCTCCTGGCCAAGGTCAAACGCCGCCTGGATGTCGCCGATCCTCTGTCGCGCGGCGTCAACCCGGCTGACCTCGTCCTTGGCCTGGGTCAACTCGGCCATGACCCCGCTCGCCGCCTCCGCGTCATCCCAAAAGCCGGGCGCGGTACTTGTGGCCTCGAGCTGCGCGACAACTTGGCGCTGCTCGTCGAGGCGCAGATAGCCCTCCACCTCATCGAGCTGCTCCTTGAGGGCGTCTATGCCCGCCTGCGTGATCTCCGCCATCTATCGCGTCCCGCCACCACGGTTTTTGCCGTGGCAGTTCTTGAACTTCTTGCCGCTGCCGCAGGGACAGGGGTCGTTGCGCCCGACGTTCGCGTAGGGGTCGGAGCTGTCGGCCTTGCGGTAGGCGACGGGCTTGCTCGGGGCGGGGTCTGGGACCTGCGTCCTCGCGGCGACTGTCGCCTTCGTGGCACGGCGCGCGGACACCACGCCGCTCTCCGAGTTGCCCTCGGCCTCGGTAGGGCCGGAGCACTCCACCTCGGACGTCCTGTCGCTGTCATTCCTAGGCTCGGACGCTTGGGCCTCTTCGGCAGATGCGGGATCAAACCTCAGGACGGTGCGCAGGAAGTCCTCACGTATATCGCTCCTAAGCTCGGTGAAGGCGGCCTTGGCCGCGTCCCTGTACGCGGCCAAGGGATTGTCCCCGCCAAAGCCCCTGAGCCCGATGCCTGCCCTCAGGTAGTCCATCTTCTGCAGGTGGGTCGCCCAGCGCGCGTCGATGGCGCGCAGCATGACCTGGGTGGAGAGAACCCGCATCACGCCGTCGGAAAGCTGGTCGGACTTATCCGAGTAGCAAAGGTCGACGAAAGCCTTGGTGCGGGCCTCGACCGACCCGCGGTCCCGTTCCCCCTCGAACCTGGGCACCCTCCTGCGGCCGGTGAGCTCCCCCACCCAGCCGCGCAGGCCCCCGAGGTCCCATCCGCCAGGTCCTGCCCCTCCCGGGCAGAACCCTGACACGCGGCGTCGGACGACGTCGGACGCGGCCTCGCCGACGGCGACCCCACCACCGTCTAGAATCCTGTCGCGCTCCTCGTAGATGTCCCGGCGCTGCTCCTCCAAAACCTCGTCGTAGTCGAGCGCCTGCTTGCGCGTCCCGTGGTGCATGCTCTCTACCCTCTCCTGGACCTTGGCGACCTGTGCGGAGATCATCCTGCCCTCCACAGGCTCCCCCTCTCCTAAGCCCGCCCCCCGCATGACCTTCGCCATCGCGTCCAGGCGCCCCCTGCCGTAGAGGCGAAGCAGCCTGTCCTCGAGCGAGAGGTAGAAGCGGCTCTCCCCAGGGTCCCCCTGGCGGCCGGAGCGCCCGCGCAGCTGGTCGTCGATGCGGCGGCTGTCGTGGCGCTCAGTGCCGATGACCAGGAGGCCGCCGCTCCTGAGCGCGACCTCGCGCCCGCCTCGCCCCATCTGCCTCTGGGCGTACTGCTCGGCCTGCTCGATCTGCCAGGGAAGGGCGCCCTTGGGGTCCCTGACCCCGAGCTGCCGGAGCCCCTCGCGGATGTGGCCCTCGCGGCTGCCGCCGAGGATGATGTCCGTGCCGCGGCATGCCATGTTGGTCGCTATCGTGACGGCACCCACGCGGCCGGCGTCCGCGACGATGGCGGCCTCGCGCCCGGGGTCCGTGGCGTTGAGGGTCTCGTGGGGGATCCCCCGCTCCCCCATCAGGCGGTCGAGCTCCTCGCTCGCCTCGACTGAGGTGGTGCCCACGAGCACGGGCTGGCCCTTCGCGTGGCGCCGCTCGACCTCGCCCACCACGGCCCTGAGCTTGTCTGCCCTGGTGAGGAAGACGTAGTCCTCCTGGTCCTTTCGGATCACAGGCCTGTTGGTGGGGATGGTGACGACCGGCGTGCCGTAGGTCTCCCTGAGCTCATCCTCCACCCCCTTAGCAGAACCCGTCATGCCCGAGAGCTTGTCGTAGAGGCGGAAGTAGTTCTGCAGGGTGATGGTGGCGAGGGTCTGGTTCTCCTCCTTGACGAACACGCCCTCCTTGGCCTCGATGGCCTGGTGGAGGCCCTCCGAGTAGCGCCTTCCCTCCATGGCACGGCCCGTGAATTCATCGACTATCTTGACCTCGCCGCCCACGACCATGTACTGCTGGTCACGGTGAAACAGGTACTGAGCCCTGAGCGCCTGCTGGAGGTGGTTGACCAGCTGACCGGAGGGATCCGAGTACAGATCGCCGATATCCAACCTCCGCTCTATCTTGCGCAGGCCCTCCTCGGTTGCCGCGATGGTGTGCTTGGCCTCGTCCATCTCGAAGTCGACGTCAGGGGTAAGTCCACGGACCGCCCGCGCGAAGTCCTTGTATGTGCTCGCGGACTTCGTACCGGCACCTGAGATGATGAGCGGCGTCCTCGCCTCGTCGATGAGGATGGAGTCCACCTCGTCCACGATCGCGAAGGCGTGGCCACGCTGCACGCGCTGGCCTGCCTGCATAACCATATTGTCACGCAGGTAGTCGAAGCCGAACTCGCTGTAGGAGCCATAGGTGACGTCGGCCTTGTAGGCCTCGCGCCTCTTAGCAAGATCCATGCCACTCTGCAGGCAGCCCACCCTCATGCCTAGGCGCTCATAGAGCCTGCCCAGCCGCTCGCTGTCGCACTTGGCGAGGTAGTCGTTCACGGTGACGACGTGGACGCCCTTGCCGGCGATGGCGCTCAGGTACGCCGCGAGTGGGGCGACGAGCAGGGTCCTCCCCTCGCCGTCCCTCATCTCGGCGACCATGTCCTTGTGCAGGGCGATACCGCCCATGATCTGCTCGTCGAAGTGACGCATTCCCAACACCCGACTGGACGCCTCCCTCACGGTGGCAAAGGCCTCCGGGAGCAACTCGTCGAGGGTCTCACCCCGCTCGTGGCGTCTCCTAAGCCAGGCGGTCATGTCTCTCAGCCGCCCGTCCGACATGACCTCAAAGCGCTCCGAGAGTCTGTTGACCTCTTGGACCTCTTCTTGGAATAACAAATTTGCCTGCGCTTTGTTGAAAGAATTAAACATGCGATTCTCCAATAACTCGTACGGGCTATCCCATACCACTTATGTTGATTTTAAGCCAAAGTAGCTAACAGTGGCATCAGGAGTTAAAGCAATTAGACCGTAACGCCCAAATCCAGGACACGCAGATCGTAGACACGCAACTGTCTGGACGACTCAAGTATCAGAGGGAGGACTGGTAAAGGGGTCCTGAGGGTGATACCCGCAGGACCCCCCTGTGAGACGCACTCCAACCAACTCAGGCTCGCAGGTAGATAGCATGGCAAGGCAGCTTGTCCAAGTGATGGACCCCAGCTTGTTAGGAGACGTCAATACAAGACGTATGCGCAGGACCAGTGTCACCGCAAGAGAAGCTGATGTCACAAATCGAGGACCTCACGCCCACAACGATAGGACCAAGACCAAGTGTCACCTCCCTAGCACATGACAATGACATTGTGGCCCCCTCACTTACCGAAATTCTTTCTGAGGAGGGCGTCTATGCCCACCTGCGTGATCTCTGCCATCTATCGCGTCCCGCCACCACGGTTTTTGCCGTGGCAGTTCTTGAACTTCTTGCCGCTGCCGCAGGGGCAGGGGTCGTTGCGCCCGACATTCACGTAGGGGTCGGAGCTATCGGCCTTGCGGTAGGTGACGGGCTTACTTGGGGCGCTTGGAACGGGGGCCGTAGTCTGCGCTTGCGCGGTACCT
>ERZ772964.222-NODE-222-length-28384-cov-109.623_pt1 | contig 28384 bp, 18 predicted proteins | sample MGYA00580675_ERZ772964 | MGnify/ENA primary metagenome ERZ772964 (study PRJEB29015, sample SAMEA2737941) | human oral metagenome | biome: human oral; feature: human-associated habitat; material: dental | place: China | collected 2139 ... | reverse complement strand
CAGAAGGATGGGAGAAAGGTACGTTCACGCGACGAACTTCCGTTGACGTTGGACGCGCGGCCCACTCGACCGGCCCGTCACCTATTCGGAACCGATCATCCGGCGTCTGCAGCTCACGGTCGGGGAAGGCCCGCGCTCGACGTACTCATGCAGTGCGCATCCAGCCTCGTGCCCGCGGCTCGGGACGCTCCTCCCGGCGCCGGTGTCGGCGCGCGGGTCCCGGCGCTCGCCCCGGTCAGACCCTCTGGCCGCAGGCGGAGCAGAAGGTCGCGTCCTCGGTCTCCAGGTAGCCGCAGGACCGGCAGCGGATCCGCACCTCCTGGCGCGGGGCCGCCCCGGAGGCACCGGTGATGTCCCTGAGAGCGGTCATCTCCTCGACCTCGAAGTTCCTCCGTGCACCCTTGGACCGGCTCCACGGCTCGGCGTCCCTGGCCTCGCGGGTGGGGGACAGGAGGAGGCCCGAGCCCGCCAGCCCCTTGCGGCCGACGCTGCGCAGCATCTGGCCGGCCCCGTAGATGAGCAGGCCGAGGACCGCGAGCGGGAACGTGCTGAACATGTGGGGCACGGCTGTGAATGCGGTCTCATCGCCCGCGTGCACCCGGTTGAAGACGCCGTAGGAGGAGGAGAAGAAGCCGAGGAACACGAGGATGCCGGCGCCCTGAAGAACAGCGCCTCCGTAGTAGGCCCACCTGCGCCAGGGCTGGATGTCGTACTGGCGGGGGCGCCCGCCGTTGTTCGCGTAAGGCGAGGGGGGCTCGGAGAAGGGGCGCTGGTTCATCGTCTCCGCCTTTCAAGGGGTGGAGCCCTCAGGATAGCGGTGCATGGGGAGGGCTGGCGGGGCGCGGGTTGGTGACGTCCGCAGGCCGAGGGCGTAGCCTCATGCCGACAGCATGCCTACCCGTTACAGGAGTGCTCACCTTGTCTGTCTCCACACCGCCCGAACCTCGTTCTCACGACCCCAGGCGCGACGCACCGCGCCCCGCGGAGCGCACCAGCATCCTGCGGCGCACCGATGGCCTGCCCGAGGAGCCCGCGTCGCCGGATCCGGCCGACTCGATGCCCACCCAGGCCCTTCCAACCGACTGGGCGGACGGGCAGCCCACGACCTCTGTCATGCCGACCGGAGCGGGCGGCTGGTCCGACGGGCAGCCCGCCACCTCCGTCATGCCGACCGGAGCGGATGAGTGGGCAGACAGCCAGCCCACCACGGTCGCACCCGCCTACGCCCCGGCGCCGTCGGTTCAGACCCCCGGGGCTCCCGCGCAGTGGAACGAGCCCGCGGCGGAGCCGGCGCCGCAGCCCCAGCCGCAGCCCCGTTCCGAGAGGCGTTCGCGGCGGTCCGAGCCGGAGTCCGAGGTGCTGCCGCCGAACCGGTCGCTCAGGCGGCGCACGGCGGCCCTGCCGATCGGGACCATCCTGCTCGTGGCCTCGGTGGCTCTGCTGGGCTGGGGCGTCTACACATTCCTGACCTCGCTGCGCGTCTTCGACATCGTCCTCGGCAAGTCCGACATCGTCAACATGCCGGCGGCGATCGCCGTCGGGGCCGGGGCGCTGCTGGCGTTCTTCGCATTCGTCGCCTCGCTCGTCGCCTGCGCCCGGGCGCGGCCCAAGACGGCGGCCATTATGCTGCTGCTCGGCAGCCTCGTGCTGCCCCTGGCCTCCACCGCCGCCGCGGCCTACTACGGCGGCAACCAGCTGAAGGACCAGACCCTGGCCGAGGCCCAGCAGATGAAGGGCAAGGTCGACATCAGCCAGGTCACGGGCATTCTCGACCAGCTCAAGAGCACGGGCGTCAACGTGCCCTGGCGCGACGACCTGCTTCGCATTCTTGAGGGCGCCGACGCCAGCGGCGCCGGCCAGAGTGGTCAGAACGGCCAGGGCGGCACCGGTCAGGACGGTGACGGCGCCGGCACCACCGGTGACGGCGATGGCCAGGGCAACGACGGCAACAACGATGGCGGCGCCGGCAACGGCGGCTACGACGGCGGTGGCGACGGCGCCGGCGACGAGAACGGCGGCGATGCCGGCGACGGCGGTGGCGACGCCGGGAACGACAACGGCGGTGGCGACGACGCCGGAAACGGCGACGGCAACGGATGATTCGCGGAGCGCTGCGGGCGGTCGGCACATGCCGGCCGCCCGTAGCGCCTCTCCCCGGGGCTGGGACGGGTGTCCCTGGAGAATGTATAAGAACTTGTACTGGGCACCGTCTTGTTGAGGGCGCATGATGGTGCGATCATATTGCTCGGTTTTGCTCCACCATCCCCAGGAGTTCCCTCATGGTTCCGGTCTCCCATCACAGTGCGTTCTCAGCGGTCGTGGGTGGTTCCACCGCGCGTGCGGCACGCACGGGGCGGCGTCTCGATTCTGATGCGCCGAGGCGCCGCGGTCTGGAAGAGGTCCGCCGATGAAGGCCCGGGACATTCCAGAGGCGACTGAGGCCGCCGATCCATCGACCTCCCCGGAGCGGCTCGGCAACATCGCGGACCTCTACCCGGAGCTCCACCCGGTTCTCGTGCTGAATCCGTCCTGTCCGGAGGACCTGCGGGAGTGGATGCGATCGGTCACGCCGAAGGCAAACGAGAAGTGGGAGGATCACCTGGCCGCTGAGCGCGCCCGCCAGCAGGCTGAGGCGCAGCAGCGGGCTGCGGCCCAGCGGCAGACCACGAGCAGCCAGGCGACCCTGCAGCGTCAGTCCTCGAGTGCCTCGTCGAGTAAGCCACAGACTCAGCTGGGCCGCTGGCTGGTCATCGGTATCGCGGTCATCGGTATCGCGGTGGTCATACGCACTTGCGGACAGTCGCTTGAGCATTCCACCAGTTCACATACGCGTACGTCGTCCACGCCCACGGCGAGTGTCTCGCCCGCTCCGTCGAACGCCGTCTCGGCGAGCCGATTCCAGTCGCCCTCGCAGAACATCTCCTGCGAGATCGACGACAACCGGGCCGCCTGCTCGATCTATGCGCGAGACTACGGGGACGCCGGGCTGGAGGACTGCGATGAGGTCTACTTCTCCATGACCGTCCAGGACAGCACGTCCCTGGCCTGCGGCTCGGAGTTCGCGACCGACGGCACGGCGATGACCCTGGACTACGGCGAGAGCGTCAAGAGCGGGGCCTTCGCCTGCACCTCTGCCGACGACGGCGTCAGGTGCTGGAACCAGCAGAACGGTCACGGCTTCAAGATCGCGCGCGCAGGTTACTCCACTTTCTAGGCGCCCAGCCGCACCGGATGCCGTTGCGTGCGTGCACTGCTTGAGATGTGGACGCATCTGGCCATCCGGTGGGTGGTGGGTCACAATGCACTCATACTCTCTCAGGAAGGTCTCAGCATGAGCGGCAAGACTCCAGTCTCGTCCGATCGCGGCGTGTCCGAGGATCGGGAGTCTGAGTCGTCCGCCGGCGACGCGACGGCGGCCCTCGGACCGGCTCCGCTGCCGTCCGCTCCTTCGGCGGCTTCCGGCGCGACCACCGATCGTATGACGGCGATCGACGTCGAGAAGCCCGATGCTGATGGCGACGACGGCACGACCCGCGTGACCGCGACATTTCGGCCCGACGGGCGTGTACTGACGGCTGCGCGAAGGGCCGTGTGCGATGTCGGCAAGCTGGCGGTGGAGGGCTTCGTTGTTTAGACGATGGCGGCGTGAATGTCAAGAGGAACGCTTGTACAAGTTCTTTAGCATTGTCTGCTTGAGGCGGCGACGATAGCATGCTGCTCAGCGTCCGGAGGGGTTTCAGTTCCCGTTATTTCGCAACAATGAGTTTCGTTCTGGTGAGGGGGTCCCGTTGTTCGTCTGTGCTGCTCGGCCGGCACCTGCGGAGGGTTGCCCGCCTCGCCTCCGTGCCGATGCGTCCGGGTGATCCTGTGTCGATGATCTGAGTTTTGGCATGCACGTCGCCCGTGCGGCGGTTCTGCGGGCGCACTTCCGAGGCGGGTCGTTCCCGCTCCGGTTATGGGCGCGTCTTTGTTCTTGGGGCCCGGCGATCGGTTCTTCTATTTTGTGGATCGTTCGTGGGTGAGATATAATTCCGGGGTGTCCGGTCGGACAATTATTGCGTTTTTGTCAATGACAGGACAAATAGCTGGAGTAGTGACCAGAGGGGGCTGCCTGCTCTGGCCGCTCATTGTAGCAAGGGATGTGTGATGACTGATTCCGGCTTCCGCTTCGACGGGGTTCCCAATGCCTTCGGCTCTGGTCGCGAGCCGGCGGGCGCCAAGGGAGGGGCGGGCTCGTACCGGCCTGATTCCGCGGCGCCCACCTTCGGCTCCGGGAAAGGGGGTGCCGTGCCCGCCGCTGAGGCCGGCGCGGCCTCGTCCGGCTTCGGGTCGGGGGGCTCGGCTGCCGGTGCTTCGGGAGGGTTCTCCTCTCCGCAGACCGCGCCAGGGCGCAAGGCCGTAGGAGGATCGCGGCGGGCCTCCGCGGTCGGCGCTCGTGAGAATGGTCCGACCCGAGTCTCTCGCACCACGTATCCCGCTATTGCGCTCTGTGTGCTGGGACTGGCGGGTATTGTCTGGGGGTCTTATGACTTCTTGGCCTCGATCGACATTTTTGGGGTTCTTCTCTCCGGTGCTTCGCTGGTCAATATGACTGACGTCCTGATTGCGACTCTATCGGCCTTGCTCGTTTTCACCGCCTTTGTTTTAAGTATTCGAGGAATGGTCGTTAGCCGCCCCAGATGGTTGCCTGTAATAGTTTTTGTGGCAGCGTTAGTGCTCCCCCTGCCCGTGGCGATCGGATCGCTGTACCTGGGTGGGTCGGCGCTTAAGGATCGCACCATCAGCAATGCGCATGCGTACGTGGGGAAAATCGATCCGGAGACGGTCGACGGTGTTTATGCTCAACTTGACAAGTATGGCATCGATGCGCCGGGCCGTGAGGAGGTTAACAAGATCCTCAGTGCGGCCGATGCGGTCATTCCGGACAAATGACCGGTCTTTACTCTCCCTCATCTCCCTCCTAGACGTGAAGGCAGACGCAGACAATGACGAATTCCTCCCAACAACCTGCACTTGGCGCATGGACGGGGTCATCGCCCGCCAAGAGCTCTGCCCCCGCGTCGCGGGACCACGATGATGAAAAGGTGCAGAAGAAGCCCGTAGCCAAGACTTCGGTATTCACCGCTCCGGGCGGGCCGCCCGGAATGGCGTCATCGTCGGCCGAGATCACCGTTGTCCACGCTCCGGTTGCGATCCTTTACGGATCCCTGGCCGCCAGCCTGGTGGGCCTCGTCCTGGCGGCGCTGGCCGCGAACTTGATCCTGGGCGCGCTGGCATGGTCACTGTCTGCCCTGGTGGGTCTGGGACTGACCGGTTTCTTCCTGCTCAAGGACGCGGGCCGGCAGGCGCAGACGCACTCCATCTACGCGCGAGGACCGCTCGACCTGCTTCTGTACCGCGCCAGCATCGCCCTGGCGCTCCTGGTGATCGTGGTCGCGGCCGTTCGTATTGCTTTCATTGTGGGAAGGATGTGAGCCGCATGCGTCGCGTATCGCGTTCTAAAACGTATCGGCACATGGCGGCAGTGACACTGTGCCTCGCTGCCGGCCTTCTGGGGCTCACGCTCCCGGCGCCGTCCCTCGCGGCGCCCTCCACCCCATCCGCTGACGGCACGTCGGGGCTCGGGGAGTTCGGCGCCTGCCTGTCCGGGCACGGGCAGGGCTCGGTGGCGCTCCTCATCGACCAGTCGGGCTCGATGCGTCAGACCGACCCGGACCAGGGGCGGGTCGAGGCGGCGAACTACCTCATCGACCGTCTGGCCGCTTTCACGGACCGCACCGGCGTCACCCTTGACGTGCGAGTGGCGGGCTTCGCGGCCGACTACCATGCGGTGGGCGAGTGGACCGGCCTCACCAGTTCCACCAAGGACAGCATCACCTCCTCGGTGCAGGCCGTGGGCGACGACCTCAAGGACTACGACACGGACTACTGGAACGCCCTCAACGGAGCCCGCCAGGACCTGGCGGACCACGACACGTCGGGCTGCCGGGCCGTCGCCTGGCTCTCGGACGGGGAGTTCGATCTGGATGTGCGCGACTCGGACAGCGCCAAGCACGATTTCGGCAACGCCAAGAGCTACGCGACCGGCGCTGACCTGTCCAAGGAGTCCGGTGTTCAGCAGGCTGAGAAGGCGGGCCAGTCCGACCTGTGCCGGTCGACAGGCCTGGCCGACCAGGTCCGTTCCGCCGGGATCACGCTGATCGGGATCGGTCTGAGCGGGGGCGGCGGCGCGCAGCCGGACTTCACCCTCATGCGCCGGCTCAGCGAAGGGGGCGGGACCAATGCCGCTACCGCCAAGGTGGAGCAGTGCGGCGACGTCTCGAGCCCCCCGGGAGCCTTCTACCCGGTGTCCGACCTCGACTCGCTCCTCATGGCCTTCGACTCCATCTCGACGCCGGGGGACACGGTGCAGAGCCAGTCCGTGAGCATCTGCCAGGGCACGGCGTGCAATGCGGGTCAGTACAGCTTCGTCCTGGACGGGACGCTGGACTCCGTCCACGTCATGGCCTCGTCGGACGCGCCCGGGCTCGACGCCTACCTCTACGCTCCGGGCGCCACGAAGCCTCTGGTGATCAAGGGCAATCAGTCCGGGACTCAGGGGAGCGCGGGCGTGAACGCCCAGTGGCTGACGTCGCGGACCTTCCAGGCCGATCTGGACGCCTCGAAGGTCTCCGCCTGGGACGGCCAGTGGCGCCTGGCTTTTGTGGACCCCTCCTCCGCGTCGCAGAATCAGCAGATTCACGTCAACGTCCACCTGTCCTCGCCGCTGACCCTGAGCTGGACGGACCTGGACAAGGCAGAGCTCCGGCAGGGCGAGAGCGCCGAGAACGTCAAGCTGTCACTCCTGGACCACGCGGGTGGAAAGGCCGTTGAGGCCTCCCGCGTCAAGGGCGCGGTGACAATGTCGGTAGTCCTCAAGGACTCCGCGGGCACCGAGCACGAGCTGTGGACGGGCAAGGACATCGCGGCCCTGAAGAATCCCGTCACCATTGAGCTCCCCCAGGACGTCGCGATCGGGAGCGGAACACTGACGACCTCGGTGGCGGTCACCACCGCCTCCACCACCCTGGCCGATGGGAGCACCGCTGAAGGCACCGTTCTGGCCCCGACCGAGGCCGCCCAGGACGTTGACATCCTGGCTCCCGTGAACTTCCCGACCGTGGGCGGTGAGGCCACGTTCTCCGCGCTGGAGAAGGACCTGAGCACGACGGCGGACCTCCAGGTGACCGGGCCCGGCTGCGTCTGGCTGAGCTCCGGTGAGCCGAGCCTCACGGGCTCTCCTGCCGACGCCGGAGCGGTGACCGTGTCCTCGTCGGCATCCTCCGCGGACACCTGCATCGAGGTGGCCGACGGCGACACCGCGACCCTCCCGGTCACACTGTCCGCACAGGGGCACGCCAACGGGGCGCTCTCCGGCACCTTCGAGGTGACTCTCGCGCCGGCCGACAACCCTGATCGCGCCCAGACCGTCCAGGTCCCCTTCAACGCCGAGATGCGTCGCCCGCTCAACGTGACGACGGCGTGGACCACCTTTGTCCTGGTGCTGCTGGCCGGCATCCTCATCCCGCTTGCGCTGCTCTACCTCCTCAAGCTGGTGACCGGACGCATACCGGGGGGCACGGTGGAGACCGCGACGAAGGTCGTGGAGGTGCCCGAAGGGGGCGGCACGGTCACGATCCCACTCCCGCCGGGCAATGAGATCAGGCAGATCACTGTGTCCTCGCGAGCACGCGGTTTCAACGTGGACTCCTACGAGTTCAAGGTCCGTATCGGTCTCTCTCCGACCTCGATGCCGGCAGTCGAGCTGGTCGGCACCGATGCGCCCTCGGTCTCCGGCGCCGACCCCGGGTCGCGCAAGAACCGCGCGGTCCTGCCGCTGGGCGTGCGCGGCAACTGGGTGGCGATCTTGGATCAGTCCGACTCGCCCCGGCGCGTGACGGTGGTGGCGCTTGCGGCCGCCAGCCCGGGCAACCAGGCGCTCCAGAAGGTCCTGGAGGATGCCGGACGGCACCTGGCGAGCCGGGTGGCTGAGGTGGCCCCCAAGACGGATGAGGCCGCCGACGACGCCGACGACTCTCAAGGCGCCGGTTTCGGCAGCGGGTCGTCGGGCTCCTCCGGCGGCGCCTCCTTCGGGACGGGCTCGGGCTGGGGATCCGGCACCGCGTCCGGCTCGGGCTGGGGATCCGGCACCGCGTCCGGTTCGGGCTGGGGGTCGGGGACGACGTCGGGCTCCGGCTGGGGAGCGGACGGCTCATCCGGGTCGGGCGCCTCGGCATCGTCGTCGGACTCGGGCACGACGCCGCCCGCCACCTTCTGACCTTCTGCGCCCCGTACGGGGGCACCCTCTCTTCACTCACTGCTGCCCTGGCGGCTCCAGGGCTGGGCGCCGGTTGCTCGGCGGAAAGGACGAACAGCACGATGTATCGCGTACTTGTCATTGGTTGCGGTGGCTCGGGGGCCAAGACCCTCGGTTACATGATGGACCAGCTGCGGGCCGATCTCCGGGTCTACGGGATCGAGGAGATTCCGGGGTGCTGGCAGTTCCTCAATGTGGACACGCCCCTTCAGGAGGAGGCCCCCAAGTCGATCGCCCCGGTGTCCAAGCAGGGCGGGCACTACGTGTCCTGCGGCGTCTCCAGCGGCGCCTACCGGGTTGTGGACGAGGCCCTGGTGGGGGACGTCCAGGCGCAGTCCTCGACCGGGCTGCGGGATATGGCGACCTGGCTGCCGCGCAGGCCGGAGGACGTCACGGTGCCGCTGAACATCGGGGCCGGCCAGTACCGGGGGATCGGCCGGCTGGTCATTCTCACCAGGCTGAAGGAGATCCAGGACGCGGTGCGCCAGGCGGTCGAGGTCATGGGCCACCCCGACTCCCTGCGGGCGGCCGAGGAGGTGGCCCGGCGGGTGCCCGGCGTCGGTACGGCCCCGGCCATTGATATGGCGCCCATGGTGCTGGTGGTCTCCTCCATGGCGGGAGGCTCGGGGGCCTCCATGACCCTGGACGTGTGCCGCCTGGTGGCAGGGACGAATCTGGTTCCGCAGATCAACCCGGACAATATTAGCGTCTTCCTGTACACGGCGGAGGTCTTCCAGAAGACGGTGCCGGCCAACGCGCGGCAGGGGATGCCGGGCAACACCCTGGCCATGCTCGGTGAGATCGTAGCTGCCCAGTCGGGTGCAGAGGGCGCGGCCGAGAAGGCCGACCGGGACCTGTACGCCAAGCTGGGGGTCTCTATTACGAAGAATAAGGCCTTTAAGCGGGTGACCCCTATTGGGCTCAAGGCCGGGGGCTCCGGCGCGGTGTTCGGGGACGGCAGCTCCGAGGGGGTCTTCCGGGGCATGGGGCGCGGGCTCGCCCGCTACATCTCCGGCGACGCCTTCCATGACTACGTGAGCTTTGATATCGCGAATTATGTTGACGTGCCTAACCGTGACCTGGTGAGCTGGGGCGTGAACCCGGACAACACGGCCTGGAGCTCCTTCGGCTACGCCTCGCTGAGTATGGGGCGGGACCGCTACGCGGAGTACGCGGCGCAGCGCCTGGCCCGCAGGGCCGTGGACCACCTCCTGGACGGGTTCCGGATCCCGGGGGACACCACCAGCGACACCCAGCGCCTGGCGAACCTGTGGCAGCACTACCAGGGCCAGGAGCTGCGCGCCCTCGGGCTGCCCGAGGGGGCGGGGGCCAATGTGCTCAGCGCCGCCGGTACCGCCACCGATCAGGCGGTGATCGACTGGGTGCTGTCCGAGGAGGCCAGTCAGAGCGTTAACCGCGCGGTCCTCAACCAGCGGGCCGAGGAGGCCGTGTCCAACGTCATGGCGCAGCGTCCTCAGGCCGATGGCATGCCCGTGCCGGAGTGGGGGACGAATATGGCCCAGTTCCTGGGCTACCACCAGCCCAGGGTTCTTGAGGAGCTGGAGAAGGTGGCGGCGGCCCTGGCCCTGCAGCGCTCCCAGGAGATCGCGCAGAGGGTGGTCGTCACCGTCCGCTCCGCCATCGCCCGGCTCGGCCTGCCCTACGCCGCCACGGTCCTGGCCCGGGTGCGTGAGCCCGGAGGCGTCATCGACTCCCTGGTGCCGCGGCTGCGGGCTCTGGACGCGCTCAGGCCCGCGGGCGCGCTGGAGATGCCCAATGATCTTGTGACCAAGATGCGTGCCATGGTCAAGGCGGTTCTGGGTGGTGCCGGGGCGGAGCGGCTGGCGGAGGCGGTCCAGGCCGCCCTCCAGGAGAAGGTGTACCAGTGGCTGGCGGCCCGAACCTCGGTGCTCCTGGCCGCTGCCCTGGAGGACCTGTCCCGCTCGGCGGTCAAGCCCCTGCAGGACGTCCTGGAGGACGCGAGCAAGGTTCTGCAGGACGCGCGCCACACGGAGACCACCGAGCGCGGCGTCGCCAATGTCGCGACCTCGTTCTACACCGCCTGGCCCGCCGAGCCCGAGGCGGGGCAGGCGGAGGCTGCGGCGGTGCCGGTGCGCTTCGCCACCGCCCACAACGAGGTGGTCCTCATGGCGGTCTCGGACTACCCCGGGTGCTTCAACGAGCACGTGCAGGGATCCGTTCAGGCCCCGTTCAGCGCGGACCTGCACCAGGCCTACGCCGAGGCGGTCCGCGAGGTCGTTACCGGGGTGTGGGAGCAGGGCGCCGGGGTCAAGTCCCCGGCCGACCTGCTGACGGTGGCCACCGCCTGGGTGCCCAGCGGCCTGCCGGGGGCCACCGGCGGGGTGCTGCCCACCCCGGCCCGCTACGAGCTGCGCCTGCGGCCGGTGGACCTGCTGGAGCGCTCGCGCGCCTTCGTGGCCCGGCGCGGGGAGTCCTTCGAGCAGTTCTGCTCCCAGTCCATCCGCGACTACCTCGGCGACGAGGGCGCCGGCGACTACGAGCGGGACCAGCGCTCTCGGGCCGTGCTCGAGGGCCTGAAGAAGACCATGGAGATGGCCCGCCCCCTGACGGAGGTCAACAAGGGCCTCTACGAGCGGCTCCACAAGGGGACCGACGCCGAGAAGTTCCAGCGCGAGTACCGCTTCACCCCGCTTCCCGTGGGGGAGGGGGAGGCGGTGACCGAGCAGCTGTGCGAGCACGTCACCACCCTGCCGGACGTGGACAAGGCCGAGCTGCCCCGCCGTATCCGACGTGCTGCCCAGACCGACAAGGCCGTCTCACGCATTGACGTCTTCGGCTCCTTCTCCCGGACCCTCCCGGCCGCCTACTCCGGGATCCTGGACTCCGTCAAGACGGTCTGGGAGCATGCCAAGGGATCCCCCGGTGCCAGGAAGCAGGTGTGGGCCTTCCGGCGCGCACGCCCCCTGGCAGGGGGCGTGCCGGTGGGGGACACGGACCGGCGGATGCAGATCCGCGGCTGGTGGGTGGCCTCGCTGTGCGGCGGCCTGGAGCGCCCCGCCTGGGGCGACGATGACGCCGATCACACGCCGGTACGCATCTGGGACAGGAAGGAGCGGCGCTGGCTGGACTTCCCCACCCCGCTGCTCACGCCCCCCTCCAAGATGATCGTGGCCAACGCCCTGCTGCCCGCGGTGCTGGAGTCGGTGCTCCTGGCCTACCTGGAGGTCTCCCAGAAGGGGCTGGAGGCCTTCCGGCCCTGGACGGTCATGCGCCGGTGGGCCGAGGCGGGGGAGAACGACCCCGAGAGGACCTTCGGCATCTCGACCCCGGTGGAGGACAACCTGGGCGACCTGCTGGCCACGGGCACGGTCGACGACCTGGCCCCGGCGGTGCAGGGCCTGGAGAAGGCCGCCACGCCCGAGGAGCGCCGCGAGGTGCTGCTCGCCTACTGCGACTCGGTCCTGGCCTACCTGGACGAGCACTACCTGCCCGGCCGGGGCAAGAAGGACGAGCCCGGCTGGTTCACCAACTACCGCAAGCGCGACCTGGTGGAGTGGACGCCCCTGACCGTCGACCTCGCCCAGGAGATGAGCGAGGAGCTCGCACAGGTGCGCAACACCCTCAAGACCCTCACGCCCGCCGGCACCACCACCAGCACATCCCCCTTCACCGACGGCGGGATGGTGTTCTGACATGGTCGCCCAGAAGCAGGAGGCAACTCGCTCTGCCGTCCTCATCGTCGCCCCGCCCAGTCAGCGCCCGGTCCTGGCGGCCCTGGCCGACCTGTCGGCCGCCGGGCTCCTGGCCCCCTTCTCCTGGATCGAGGCGCCCAAGGACCCCGAGGGCGCGCCGGACCGACTCGACCCCAGGACCATTGAGGTCAGCGATGGCGCACTGAGCGCCTCGACGTACTCGCGCCTGGTCAACCACCACGACCTGGAATGCCTGCGCCTCCTCGTGCTGGTCCCGGTGGGCCACCCCGCCGGCGACGCGCTGCCGGCCACGGCCGAGCAGTTCTACCAGCTGCTGGGGCTGCCCACAGGCGCCGTGCGCCACAGCGTGCGCGTCATGGCGCCCTGGAGCACGGACACCGCACCCGCCGAGCTGGGCCGCGTCGGCTGGGAGGACGTCATGATCTCCCCGGAGTCCACGGCCGACCCCGGTTTCAACCAGGTGCCCTGGTGGCACAGCCCGGACACCATTCCCGGGGCCATTGCCGTGTCCCTGAGCGTGCAGGCGGGTATCGCCGGCGCGGTCGGCCGGGCCCCCTACGACGAGGCCGGCCCGGACAACTCGCTGGACGTCCAGGTCGCCCGCTCCTTCATCCGGGTCACCGACGCCCACGCCGTCGAGGACGAGCTGCGCCGTCAGGTCCTGCACCTGTCCGGGACGTTCCCACGCCCCAACCAGGCCTCGGTGGGGGTGCAGGTGGCGCCCTACGCCGACCCCGAGGCCCGGGTCGCGGACCTGACCCGCGCCTGGGCGGCCCGGCACACCGAGTCCCTGCGGCGCCCTCCCGTGCGGGTGCCCGCCGTCCCAGCCGAGACGATGGGCTTCTTCAAGGCGATCAAGCTGTTCTTCTCCTTCCTGGGCCGCGCCATCATCGGGGCGCCGGGCGCCTGGGCCAGGGCCGCCATTCACCGGGCCAAGGCCGGGGTCGCGGCCACGGCGACGTCGGTGATCTTCGGCAAGGACAGCGCCGTGGACGTCATTGTCGGCGGCGTGGACGGGACGGGGCGCTCCGCGGGATGGCGCGACCTGGCGGCGGCGGCCGGGAGCGTGAGCGCCGCCATGCCTGAGAGCATTGAGCGCTCTCAACAGCCGGTCAAGCGCGACTTCGGCGCCCTGTGGAAGGACCTGACCTCCGGCAGCATGGCGCTTGTGGACGGTTCGGGCTGCGCCAACCTCGACCTGAGCGCTTACGAGGGCACCGTGCCCGACCAGTCCCTCATCGCTCCGGCCCTCAGCGCCGACGGCACCTTCGAGATCAAGGAGCCGATGGGCGACATCGTGGCCAATACGCGGTTGCGGTGCTGGGACCAGCTCGGGATCGAGTGGGTCTCGGGCCGCCTCCAGTCCCTGGCCCAGTCCCAGGACCCGCGTTCGCAGCGCGCCGCCGAGTACCACCTGAAGCTGACCCAGTGGCAGGGCCGCAACCAGCACCGTCTCCTGCCGCAGGTGGGGCGGACCCTGGCAGAGGTCTTCGAGACCACCTGTGCGGACATCGACCGGCTCGCGAGCCAGATCAGAGCCCTGGACGACGAGAAGGGGCTCGGCGACCTGGAGGAGCGGCAGCGTCGTCTGGGACGGATCCTCGCCGTGCTGACCTTCCTTCTGCTGGGCGGGCTTGCCGCCCTGACCGCGTTCGGCGTGCTGGGGAAGATCGGATGGGCCCTCGTCGGCGCTATCTCCGCTGTCCTGGTGCTGGTGTGGCTGATCGTCTCCCTGGTGATCTTCGTCAAGGGACAGCGCGAGTTCTTCCGCCTGCGCTATCAGATGAAGAAGACCAGCATCCAGTCGCCCGCCCTGCTGGCGAACATGCGCATGGCCATCGAGGACCTGGTTGCGCAGGGGGAGGCCTATTCGCAGTTCTACCGGTGGGCCAGCATTCTGACGTCATTCCTCACCGACCCGCTGGGAGAGAAGGACACCGAGCGCACCGCCCGCGAGCACGAGACCGTCCTGCCCGCCGGCGTCCAGCGGGTCACCGCCTCCGCCGATGCCGAGCACCTGGCCAATGTGGCGGCCGCCCTGCGCACCGACGTCTTCCAGGTCGGCTGGCTCACCGAGGCCTGGCAGGCCCTCAACGAGCAGATGGGCGCCTACCTCAGCCCGGACCAGCGCCAGCTCCTCATCACCCGCCAGCTCACAATCACCGCGGAGCACGGCGACGAGGGCACCGCCCTGAGCAACTGGGCGCAGGGGCTGGAGCGGGGCGGCGTCACCTCCTCGGCCGGCGCCCGGCGCTGGGAGACGTGCCTGCAGGTCCTGGAGACCGAGACCGGGCCGGACCTCAACCTCGTCATCACCCTGCCCGACGGCGGCACCCGCATGCTGAGCGACTACCGCCAGGATCTGTCCCGGGCGGCCCACAAGAGCGTGGTCCAGGACGTCCTGCGCGCCAGGGCCCGTACGGGTACGGCGATGCTCACCCAGCCCCAGTACTCCTGGTACCGCGAGCAGGGGGACGGTCTGTCCGAGACCATGGTGCTCATGGCGGCGACGCAGCCGATCCATCCGAAGGACTTCATCTACCCCGCGCCCCACGACGAGCGCGTCATTCACGACTGGCAGCAGGAGGGCCCCGGCAGCTCCCGGTTCACGTCGGGCTCCGCGGCGTCGGCCTCCCCGGAGCCGGACGACGGTGACGGAATGCAGTCCTGGCAGCGCGACATCGCCTTCTGACTCTCCCTTCATACGAGGACACCGCAATGACTATCTCCTTCTTCGACTTCACGATGGTGGTCACCGAGTGGCTCGCCACCGCCCCCGACGAGGCTCGTGAGCGACTGCGCCCTTCCAGCTGGAAGACCATCTACAACACGGCCGACAAGAGCGGGGATCACCTGGTCTTCTCTCCCGAGGCCATTGCGAAGGTCGCCCTGGACGGGCGGGACGACCTTCGGGCGAGCCTGGCCGTCCCGCTGGCCCGCACGCTCAACCAGCATTTCGGCGGGCAGGACGACGGCGTCGAGGAGCCTTCCGCCCACGAGCAGCAGGGACCGCCGGCGCCGCCCGCCCCGGCGTCGGAGCCTGTGCAGGGGTTTTCCCCGACGTCGGGGCCTCCCCCGCCGCCCACGTCGGCGCCGCCGCCCGCTCCCGCATCCGGATTGACGCTCGCACCCCCGCCGGCGCCCGGGCCGGCGGAGCCGCCGGCCGCCGCTCCGTCATGGGTGTTCCCCGACTTCGACTACTCGCGGGAGGACCGCGACGAGGTCGGCGTCGAGGGCGGGACGCACTACGCGGTGAACGTGCAGCGGACCGACGGCGCCCTCTTCTACAGGTGGGACGACCCCGGGGAGAACGAGGTCTACCGGGTGGTGGTCTCGGACACCGAGGAGCCCTACAACCCCGACGACTTCGACGAGGTGGCGGTCACCGAGGACCTGGAGGCGCAGGACACCCAGCCTCCCACCACCGCCGTCCGGTTCGTGACCGTGTGGGGATACACGCGGCCGACCAACGGAACCAGCCTCTTGGGGCAGGGGCGGCGGGTGGCGAGCACCGTCGTCATCCACCCCCTGGACGAGTGGTCCCTGTCCTTCAACACCATGTCCCGGGCGGTCGAGGGCAAGTGGACGCCGCCGTCGGCGCCCACCGGCGGTGAGGTGAAGGTGCTCACCGCGCGCCTGCCCGTGAACGAGAACGTCGGGCGCCTCATCCGCAGCATGGCCTGGCTCTCCTACACGATTCCCAACAACGGCGCCGGCTTCCAGGACAGCGACGGCCTCATCGGGGGGAAGAAGCACACCTATGTGGCCGCCGTCGAGGTCGCGGTGGCCGGTTCCACCTACACCTCCACGCCGCAGATCGCGCACATCACCCCCGAGGTCATCCGCGAGGCCGTGGCGGACCTGCACGTGGAGCAGCAGGTGGAGACCATTGCGGGCGTCCAGGGCACCGTCCTCACTGTCACCTGGACCCAGAACCCGCTGTCCGACGTCGTCGTCTACCGCACCACCTCCCCGGTGGACGCCGCGGCGCTGGCGCAGGGGAACCTGGCGACGAGCCAGCTGGCCAGCGCGGGCCTGGATGAGTCCGACGCGATCACCAGCGCCGCCGGCCTGAGCCAGACCGATGACCCGAACCGCCAGCTCCGGACCCTGGAGAAGGTCATCTGGCCCGAGGGCGACCAGTGGGACACCATCCACCTGACCCCCGTGACCCGTCACGGGGACGGCACCTCCACCATTGGCACGCCTGCGCAGCTCAAGCGCGCCGGGGGCATCCAGAACGCGACCCTGCTGCGCCGCGGCTCATGGGACCTGGTGACCTTCACCTGGCCCGGTGAGGCGACATCCGTGGAGCTGCGGACATTCCCGGCCGAGCAGCCCTTCGACCCCAGTATTCCGCCGCTCGTGAGCGTCAGCCAGGAACGGTACCGCACCGAGGGCGGGTGCGTGGTCCCGGGCGGACTGCCCTCCGAGGGGGCCACCGTCTACCTCAACTCCTTGACCTACCACGGGGGGAAGCAGATCTCGTCGTCTCCCGTCAGCCTGGAGGCGCCGCCGCTGTGGAGGTACGAGTACACGCTGAGATGGCCGCTCATGAACAAGATGCTGGGCATCGGCAACCTGTTCGGCGCCCTGGTGGAGGTCGAGATCGTGCCCCAGGCCGGCGTCAAGAGGCAGGAGGACGCTGCTGCCGTCAGCCTCATCCACAACTCGGACCACTTCCCCCTCCACGCCGGGGACGGCGTGCCGGTCTCCCTCTACCTCGAGCGGCCCACCAAGGACGGGGGACAGGAGACCTGCACGTCGGTCCTGCTCCCGCCCGACGAGACGCCCCAGCTGCTGTGGTTCAACGCCAAGGACATCCAGCCCGGCTACCTGCGCCTCCTGGTCAACGCCAGCCCGACCGTGGCCGGAGAGACCGACATGCCCGGCCGCGCCCTGGAGTCCTACGCGCTCGCAGACCCCTCCCTTGACCGTCTGCGGAAGCGGTGAGCCCCGGTGAGTATGGGAAATGAGGCGCTGTCGGCAGTGGAGCAGATGCTCTACACCAACGTGGACCGCGTGGTGGACGGCCAGGAGCTCAGCGGCTGGCAGACCATGGCCACCAGCGCCGGGATGAGTGAGAGGACGGCCGACTGGCTTCGGGGCCTCATCGACCCCAGCATTACGGGAATGCGGCCGCTGCCCGGGTACCCGACCCCCGAGCAGGTCGCGGCGGCGGACCGCCGGCTCCGCCAGGTCCCCTCATCGGCCGGCACCGTTCTCATCCACACCGCCCCGGCGGGCACGGACTCGACCGGGCGCACCAACTCCATGACGCATGTGCTCGTCCTCCAGCCGGGGCAGGCCGCGCCGACCCTGCGGACCTCGGATCTGTGGCGCAGCCCGGGATGGGTTGCACCCTTCGGCGCCCAGGCCGTGCGAGACGCTGTTCTTCCTCCTGCCGGGGACTTCGTCCCCGGTGATGCCATCACGCTGGACGCCGTGACCGACTTCATCCTCCAGGACGGGCACGGCGCCGTCCTGGCCGCGCTCGCAGACGCGCTGGAGCCGGTGCTGGCCTCCCGCGCACGCGCAGGCGCGTCGGGGTCGGCCCCCGCGGAGTCCTCCGGCGGCGCGAAAGCCGTGACCGTCCTGCTGGGTGTGCGCTCCACCGATGAGTCGGCCCTGTGGATCGCGGCCCTGCAGCGCTGCTGCGCTCCGCTGACGGCGCGCTATCTGGGGTACTCCACCCTGGAGGCGGCCGGGACGACGACGGATGTGGACGGGATCATGTCCTCCACGACGGATCTGGCCTGCGTTCCCCTGGAGGAGCTGCGCACGGTGGGAGCGGGACGCGCGGGCCTGGTCACCATTGACCCGGAGAGCCTCGCCACGGGCGCTCCTCGGGGAACATGGGGCAGGCTCGTGGCCGCCATGACCTCGAGCGTCGGCGCGTGGGTGGCGGGACAGGACGGCCTCGACACGGTCCTGAGCCTCATCAGCGACCACCGAGCGCTCAGCCCGGCCTGGCCGCTGGCCATGGCCGAGGCGTGCGAGCCGGGGCTGTTGTCGAGCCATGGGGACGTCGCTGCGGGCGTTGACAGGGAGCTGGTGGCCTGCCAGCCGGACGCCCTGGCCCAGAACCCCTACCTGACCAGCATCCTCACCGATCGGCTTCTCGGCTCCACGGACACCGATCCCGCTGCATGGTACGAGAAGCTGTGCGCCGTGCCGCCCGGGGCGCCCCCGGGAGGGGTGGTGTCCGGACTGGTGCACAAGTATCTGGACAGCGCGGTCAAGAACCGCGGCTGGCTGCTGGACAGGGGCCGGCAGGTCTCTCCCGCCGCCGCGCACTGGCTGAGAGGATGGACCACGGATCCCGAGCCGGGCCGGGACAAGATGCTGAGCTCCCTGGTCATGACGGCTCAGCGCACCATCGGCGGCGAGGACCCGGTATCCCTTCTTCTCCTTGCGGACCGGCTGACCCGGGACGGCATCGTCCTGGGAGAGGCGGACACGATACGTATGATCGCCGCTTCCGCGCAGAGCCTGGGAGGCTCTGACAACCCGCTTCTGCAGGAGCAGGTCATCGGCCTCTCACTCGGGCCGGCCCTCATGGACGCCGTCCGCGCCTTCGTGGAGAGCTATGTTCTGGCCGACACGACAGGGGCCGCCCCGGTGCTGCCGCGACTGAGCGGAGATGTCACTGCCTGGCTCATCGCGGACGGCGCCGGGTCGATCGGGCCCGGCCTGGCCGCGGAGGCGGCGCTGGCCTCCCTGGCCACCGCCGTCGACGCCCAGCCGGCTCTGTCAGCGCTGAACGCCCTTGGACACGGATTCCACCTCGCGCCCGCTGCAGTGGAGTCCCTGACCGCCTTGTGCACACCCGGCCAGGCGCTGAGCCTGACGCCGAACTGCGCCGAGAGGTTCATGCTGGTGAGCCGGGCGCTGGCCCGCGACCCGGAAGGCGTCGGGGCCGGCGATGCCGCGCAGTGGTGCATGACGGTCAAGAGGCACTCGCTTGAGGAGCTGAGCCGTACCCCGCTGACGGCCATGAGCTTCGAGACCGCTGTCGCGCTGCTGGTGCTGTGCAAAGAGGTTTCCATCGTCAGTCTCGGCGTGAACGCCGCGCAGTGCCTCGCGAACAATATGCTGGTGGCGATCCAGGTTCTGCTGATCGTTCAGGGCGCGTGGGATCAGAGGCCCGCGCCGGCCGCCGAGGCGCCATCGCCCGCCCCGGAGCGAACCTGGCGTCCCTTCAGAGGATCGGCAGGCGGGTCTGCGAGACCCGTGAACGGGGAGCAGGTCGAGATGACGCCCTTCCTGCAAAGCTCCTGCGATCGTGCGATCGCGATCCTCCTGCTGACGCTGTGGAACGGCCGGGAGGCGCCTCTGTCAAGCCTGCGCCCGGAGATGATCGCGCTGGTGCGGCAACGCATGAAGCTGCTCGCGGAACGCCTTGAGGAGGACCCGGGATTCCTGGCGGCGGGTGCGGATCGGCCTGACAGCGGCCTGGTGCTGGGCGCTGTGTGCCGGTTCTATGTGCTGAGTGCGGACTGCGCGTCCAAGTACTGGAACCAGCAGGAGGAGCAGGATCGGCTCAGCCGGGCCGAGAACGTCTCTCATTCCATCCTGCGCCGCCAGGACGAGCTGGTGCAGGCGATTTCCCGCGCATGGGTGCGGATTTTCGATGAGTCCTACTACGAGATGTTCCTCGAGGCTGTGATGTCCAGGCTTCCCAACGATCCGGAGGTGGAGAGGTGGGCCAGGAAGAACATCCTCCCCGCCTCGGGTCTTAAGAAGCTCGGCGGCAGGCTCTTCGGCGGCCGCTGAGGCCCGGTACTGAAGGAGATCATTTATGTCCAGCATCCATTCCTACGGCGAGTGGGACGAGCTCTCTGTTACGGGGCAGGCCGCGCTCACCCTGACTCTTGTCAGTCGCGTACCGGCTACCCTGACGGCCACGGGTACGGCGACGACGCCGAAGTACCTCGGCGCGGCCCGTAACGCCCTGGCTTTCCCCACCAGCGCCGTCGTCGCGGAGCAGCCGGTCACGGTCCGGGCGGTCACCGGGAACCAGGAGCCCTTCCCCGGCGACTGCGTCGTCGACCTGTCGGTGGACGCCGGCAGCGGATCGGGATACCTCTTGCGCGGCCTGCCGGTGACCGGGCAGGTGGAGGCGCCCCTGGTCCAGCTGCGCCGCACCGAGCAGGGACTCGTCCTGGTGCCGGGCGCCGAGGGGCAGGCCGCCCTCAGCCTGGGAGGGTGGTGCGTCAAGCGCTGCGAGGAGAACGGCCAGGCGCTCAGTCCCACCGTGAGCACCATGGTGCTCGACACGTCCTCCTCCATGCGCCGGCACTCCCAGGACGTCGCCGCTCTCACCCAGTGGCTCGACGACGTCTACGCCGCCCTCGGCGTGGAGGCGCCGCAGGTGGTCGAGCAGGAGGTTGGCGGGGCGCGGGCCCATGGGGTGGGCTACGTGGGCGGCCCCCGTTCTCGGGAAGAGGGGCGCACCGTCGTCGTGACCGATATGCCGCTGCTGGAGGACGACGGCGAGAGCCTGATCATCGGTCCCCCAGAGCTCGCGGAGGTTCTGCCGACCGGGAGGACGCTCGTGCCGGCCAAGGAGGCCTGGGACGAGCTGCACCGCGACGACACGGCATTCACGCAGAACACGCTTCGCGTTCTCACTCCGCTCCTGGAGTGGGTCAGCCTTCCCGCAGACACGAATGGAGAATCCAAATGAACGCCGCCTGCCCCTCGTGCTTCACGCCTCTTCCCCCCAAAGAGATCGTCTTCCGCTGCACGGGCTCCTGCAGCCCCATTCAGGACCAGGTAGCCTCCGAGTACGCCGGAGCGCCGACGGGGCGGACCCCCGCGTACCGGGCTGCCATTACGAACGAGGTCAAGACCCTGCCCTCCTTCATCGTCTGCCGGCGCTGCCAGAGCCGGTGCACCCAGGAGATCTGCCCCACCTGCCACTACGACATACCCGAGGGCTGGCGGAATGCCCGTGTCTTCACCATGGCGGTCGCCGGTGCGCGCGGCACGGGGAAATCGGTGTACATCGCGGTCGCCATGCAGTCACTGATCCGTTACGCCCAGGCGCGTGCGTGCACCGTGAGCGCCTACACGCAGGGCACCCTGGACGTCTACAACCGCGAGTACTACCAGCCCCTGTTCGACGAGAACATCACCATGAGGGGCACGCCTCCGGTCAGTGCCGGTGGCGCCTACCAGCGCGACCCGCTGATCTGGGACATGTCGGGCGGATCCCTGGGGAGGCTCTTCCTCGTCATCCGCGACGCGGCCGGGGAGGACCTGGAGGCGATCGTGGGGCAGTCCAGGGCCTACTCCTTCTTCGGGCGGGCGGATCTCGTCGTCTTCCTGTTCGACCCGCTGCGCCTGAACAGCATCCGTCAGGTCCTCTCGGGCGTTATCCCGGACGTGGATCAGAAGCGTCTAGGTGTTCCCGCGGACAAGGTCCTCGCCAATGTCCTTAACCAGGTGGAGCGAAGTGACGTGCCCCTGGCGCTGACAATCTCCAAGTTCGACTCCCTGCAGCAGCTTCCGCAGGCCGATAATCCTCTTGCAATGCCCATGGCCAATCCCGGTGCCCAGTTCAACCGCGATGACACCATGGCGCGCTCTGCCAAGCCGGCGCGCGACGCCGTCAAGATGCTGGACCGCGACTCCGAGCTCCTCGATGCTGAGCTGCGCACCCTGTACCAGGATCTCGGCCAGAACAATGTGGTGCTTCTGGCCGAACAGGCGCTGCAGAGCCACAAGATCGGCAAGCTGCGGCACTTCGCGGTCTCCGCCCTGGGCGAGACCCCGGTGCACAACCAGCAGCTGACGCTCCGGGGCGTTTCCCCCTTCAGGGTTCTGGACCCGATCCTGTGGGGCATGGCCCAGGCGGGGTACCTGTTCTAGGGGCCAGTAGGGGCACGGCACCAAGGGATCCGAGTGCACGGGCAGCCGGCCGCACCCGGGCCGATGGCCTGCGGCGCGGTCGGCGGGAGCCTGTGCGGCCCGCGGGACCCGGGTGCTGCGGCGGACGTACTGTCACGGGTGGAGCGCCCGGTGCTTCGCGGACAGCCCGAGCTGCCTGCGACGTCTCAGAAGGGGCCTGTGATCGTGCCAGGCCGTCAGGTTTGTCTGAGGTAGACGGGAGATAACGGTGTCAAGCCAGGACGGGAAAGAGCGCAAACGCGCAAAGAAAAAGTATGATGAGGGCTTTGAGCTAAGGCTCGAAAGTAAGTATGCTGAGGCGCTTGCCGCGTATAAGGAGGCTCTCAGTATATATCGCAGCCTGGATGACGCGTTCGGACAGTCCAGCTGCCTGAAGGATATTGGCGCGGTTCTACGTGAGCTGGGGAGGTACGAGGAGGCCGTGGAGGCCTACCGACAGGCCCTGGAGGTCTACCGTCAGGTGGAGGGCACCGAGAAGGAGCAGGCCGACTGCCAGGAGGGAATCGATCTGGCCCTGCGTGCACTGGGCCGGGACGAGGGGGCTGGGGGCACCGCACCCGCCCCCGCCCCGCCGTCCGGCGTACCGTCAGGGGGCTCCACATCGTCCGGCGCCGCGCAGCAGCAGGCCGACTCCCTGCGTGACGAGGCCCTGGCCCTGCGCAGGGCGGGACGGTACCAGGAGGCCCTGGCCGTCTACGGGCAGGCCCTGGACGCCTACCGTCAGGAGGGCACCAGGACGGGCCAGGCAGACTGTCTTAACAGCATCGGCCTGGTCCTGGACGTCCTGGGGCGGTTGCATGCTGCCATGGACGCCTACCTCCAGGCCCTGGACCTGTACCGCCGGGTCAGTGGCACCCAGCGGCTGCAGGGCGTCTGCCTGGAGAACATCGGTCACGTCCTGCACCGGAAAGGTCGTTACCAGGAGGCCCTGACCAGGTTCGGGCAGGCCCTGGACCTGTACCGCCAGGTGGAGGGCACCGACGGCGACCAGGCGGACTGCCTGCGCGGTACCGGTCACGCTCTGCGCGGTGCCGGGCGCAGCGAGGAGGCTGCGGAGGCCTACTGGGAGGCCCTGGTCCTCTACCGGCGGGTGAAGGATACTGAGGAGGATCAGGGCTTCTGCCTGCTCGGCGTCGGCAATGTTCTGGACGACGTCGGTCGGTACGAGGAGGCTGTGGCGGCCTACCAGGAGGCCCTGAACCTCTTCCGCCGGCTGGGCGGTGCTGAGCGTCGGCAGGCCCTCTGCCTGGGGAATACGGGCAACACCCTGCGCAACGCTGGTCGGTACGAGGAGGCGCTGACCGCCTGTCGGCAGGCCCTGGACCTGTACCGCCAGGTGGAGGGCACCGACGGCGACCAGGCGGACTGCCTGATGTGCATCGGACACAGCCTGGACTGGACGGGGCGGTACGAGGAGTCTCAGGCCGCCTTTCAGGAGGCGCTGGCCCTTTACCGCCAGTCGGGTGGCACCCAGCGTCAGCAGGCCCTCTGCCTGGAGGGCATCGGCGGCGCTCTGCGACAGTCGGGCCGGTATGAGGAGGCGCTGACCGCCTACCGGCAGGCCCTGGACCTGTACCGCCAGGTGGAGGGCACCGAGAGCGACCAGGCCGACTGCCTGAACGGCGCCGGTGTCGCCCTTAGCCTCATGGGGCGTCACGAGGAGGCCCTGACCGCTTTCGAGGACGTTCTGGGCCTTTACCGCAGCCTGCCCGACACCCAGCGGGAGCAGGCCGACTGCCTGCGCGGCATCGCCGGCACCCTGGGTATGGCCGGGCGCTATGAGGAGGCCGCGAAGGCCTACCGGCAGGCCCTGAGCCTGTACCGCAGCCTGCCCGACACCCAGCGGGAGCAGGCCGCCTGCCTGTGCGGGAACGGGATGACCCTGCACGTGACGGGGCGCTACGAGGATGCCGTGAGGGCCTGCCAGCAGGCCGTGGACCTGTACAGCCATCTTGACGACGCCGATGAGGAGCGGGCCGCCTGCTTGTACTGCGCGGGCGGCGCCCTGGCGGAGCTGGGGCGGTGCGAGGAGGCACTGACCAGGCTTCGGGAGGCCCAGGACATCTACCGCCGTCTGCCGGATCCCGGGCGGGAGCAGGCGGACTGCCTGTACGACACCGGCGTCGTCCTGTGCCGGGCGGGCCGCCCCGAGGAGGCGGCGGCCGCCTATCGGGAGGCCGCGAGCCTCTATCGCGCCCTGCCCGGTACGGAGCAGGACCGGGCGACCTGCCTGCACGAGGCGGGCACGGCCCTGGCGGATGCGAGTCTCCTCGAGGACGCCGTGACCGCCCTCGGGGACTCGCTGGACCTACGCCGCACAGTACCCGGAACCGTGCGGGAGCAGGCGGACTGCCTGTACGACACCGGCGTCGTCCTGTGCCGGGCGGGCCGCCCCGAGGAGGCGCTGAGCGCGTACGAGGACGCCGCCGCCCTCTACAGCAGCCTGCCCGATACCCAGCGCCAGCAGGCCATGTGCCTGCATCGCGCGGGCGGCGCCCTGGCGGAGGCGGGCCGTTTCGAGGAGGCGCTGACTGCCTTCCAGGACGCCGTGGACCTCTACCCGGACCTGCGCGAGACCGGGCAGGATGAGGACGACGACGCGCACACCGCCTGGAGCGCCCAGTGCTTCGCGGAGGACGAGGACTGCTCACGACGTTTCCAAATGCGGCTGTGAGGCGCGGCTATAATATCTGTGCGGACATGCGGAAGACCTGAAGACTCTTTGCGATGTAGCTGTTCACGGTAAGAGAGATGTGGGGATGACAGGACAGGGCGAGGAGAAGGGCGGGCCCGCAGAACGAAAATATGATGAGGCCATCTCTCTCAGGGTCGAGGGCCGGTATGAGGAGGCTCGGGCCGCGTTTCGTCAGGCCCTGGATCTGTATCGTGATGTGCCCGGTAGTGAGAGGGAGCGGGCCGTCTGCCTGTTCAACACCGGTTTTATCCTGCACGGGGCGGGCCGGTATGAGGAGGCGCTGTCCGCCTATCGGCGGGCTGTGGGTCTTTTTCGGCAGGTGGAGGGGGATGAGGAGGGGCGGGCTGGGTGTCTGGACGGCATTAGTGCTGTTCTGCGCGCGATGGGGCGTGGTGAGGAGGCTCGGGCTGCCGCCCAGGAGGCTCAGGTGCTTCGCTCCTCCCCGCCGCCTGTGGGGTGCCCGCAGGCGGGCTCCGGGCCCGACGGGAGGCGCCGCCGGGCCGACTGTCTGCGCAGCACCGGCATCACCATGCGCGCGGCGGGGCGTTATGAGGAGGCTCGGGCCGCGTTTCGTCAGGCCCTGGATCTGTATCGTGATGTGCCCGGTAGTGAGAGGGAGCGGGCCGTCTGCCTGTTCAACACCGGTTTTATCCTGCACGGGGCGGGCCGGTATGAGGAGGCGCTGTCCGCCTATCGGCGGGCTGTGGGTCTTTTTCGGCAGGTGGAGGGGGATGAGGAGGGGCGGGCTGGGTGTCTGGACGGCATTAGTGCTGTTCTGCGCGCGATGGGGCGTGGTGAGGAGGCTCGGGCTGCCGCCCAGGAGGCTCAGGTGCTTCGCTCCTCCCCGCCGCCTGTGGGGTGCCCGCAGGCGGGCTCCGGGCCCGACGGGAGGCGCCGCCGGGCCGACTGTCTGCGCAGCACCGGCATCACCATGCGCGCCGCTGGCCGGTATGAGGAGGCTCGGGCCGCCTGTCAGCAGGCCCTGGGCCTCTATGACGGCTTGTCCGGTACCGAGGAGGAGCAGGCCGGCTGCCTGTACAGGACCGGTGACGTGCTGCGCAGTGTGGGACGCTGCGAGGAGGCCCGGACCGCATGGCGACAGGCTCTGCCCGCCTACCAGCAGGCGCTGGAGCATTACCGCCGCCTGCCCGGAACCGAGCACCGGCAGGCCGGCTGCCTGCGCAGGATCGGCGATGCGCTTTGCGCCGAGGCCCGGCATGAGGAGTCTCTGGCAGCCTTCCAGAACGCCCTGGCCCTCTACGGGCGCCTGCCCGGAACCGAGCGTCAGCAGGCAGACTGCCTGCTTGGCGCCGGTAGCGCCTTGGCGGAGGCCGGACGCTACGAGGAGGCCCTGGCCAGGCTTCAGCGGGCCGCGGACCTCTACCGCCAGGTGGAGGGGTGCGAGGAGGGGCAGGCCGGCTGCCTGTACAACATCGGCCTCACCCAGCAGGACGCGGGGCGGTGCGAGGAGGCGCCGGCGGCCTACAGGAAGGCTCTGGACCTCTACTCCGACCTGCCCGGAACCGAGCGTCAGCAGGCCGCCTGCCGACATGACATGGGTGCGGCTCTGGCCGAGACGGGGCGCTACGAGGACGCGCTGACCGCATTGCGGGACGCCCGGGAGATCTACCGGGATCTTCCCGACGCCGAGCCGGACCGGGCCGACTGCCTGTACGACACCGGCGTCGTCCTGTACAGGACGGGGCGGCACGAGGAGGCGCTGGCCGCATTGCGGGACGCCCTCGGTCTTTATCGCAGCGCTGCCGGCACCGAGTGCCAGCAGGGCACCTGCCTGTACCGCGTCGGCTGCGCACTGGCGGAGCTGGGGCTCTACGACGAGGCCCAGACGGCGTTCCGGGAAGCCATCGCCCTGCACCCCGGCCTGCGCGACGATATTGAGCAAGACGACGACGGCTCCTTGGACGACGCCTGGAGCGAACGGCGGTTCGCCAGGGGCGGGGATTGTCCGCGCCGCTTCCGACGGTGTCTCTGATCGGCTCGCGCGCCTCCGGAAGACGAAAGTCTCGACGAAGCAGGTAGGATGTCAAGCGATTCGCGCGTATAAGTTTTGAGTCTTGTTCGGCTGGGCGGGCACAGATACCGTGAGCCGGTCAGCGATTGCCGGGAGCTCCGAGTCGCGATCCCGCCTCTTTCGCGATAAATGAGTTCCATTCCCAGTAAGGAGATCTCATGTTCACCTATGTCGCCGAGCCGTCCCCCAGGGGGAACGCCAACGTCCGTCGAGTCTGCGGAAACTGCCGCGGCGTCTTCTACGTCAGTTACAACGCCCAGGGCTACAGGTGTCCTCACTGCGACTACAAGCAGGGCTGACCGGCGCCGCCGTCCGGCGGGCGCGCGGATGACCGTGTCCTCGGCGGCGCGGTCATCCGCGCAAGCGCTGCCGTGTTCGTGCACCGCCGCCGGCGCCCGCCGGATCGTCTCGGCGGCTGCAATGAATTAAATATAAGAACTTAAATATTGACGACGACTTGAGGGCGCGCATAGGGTCGCGGTCGAATGTTGGTTCGATTCACCAGAAAGGTGTCGCTCATGCACGGTCCAGGCTTGGTCGCCCCTGCTCTCATCATCCGCAGCTCGGGCTCGGTCGGTCCTACTCTTCTCTTTATTGCTGTGCTGATCGTCGTCGGTCTTATTATTATTCAGGTTCAGATTCGGAAGCAGTACGCCACTCACAGCCGTCTCGATCCCGAGGACGCGCTCATGGCGGCTGCGCGGGCCTACGGGGGAGGGCAGAGCTTTCGTGATGCCGCCGGGGACCTCTCGTTGCCGTTCCGGGACGGCATCTTGTCGGTGAGCGCGGAGCCGGATGGGATGGGCGGCTCCGAGGTCCACATATGGCTGAGTTCTTACGCGTTTCTCCAGGCCAACGGTTTTCAGGTACTTCACTACCGGCACGAGGTGAAGAAGCTCATGCGGGCCGTGGCCTGAACCGGCGGCCCGGGCGGATAATTTCTGAAGTAAAGGAGTTCAATATGGCGACATGGGAGGCCGTGAAGGGCTTCATCTCGATGAAGTTCAATGTCACCGAGATCAGTGACGGAGACGCCCTCAAGATGCTGTTCGACGTCGGGGGCGGGAGGTCGCAGCTCGTTTTCGTCGAGCACGCGTACAACGACCAGGCCGACTACATCCAGGTCCTGTCGCCGGTGGGCGATATTCCTCAGGTCAACATCGTGGAGGTTGCGCGCGACGTGGGGAAGAAGGTTCTCGGGGGAGTGGTCCTCGTCGATGACCGCGTGTACCTCACGCACAGCGCGCCGCTGGCGGACATCGATGAGAATGAGATCCTCGAACCGATCCATCGCATTTGCGCCATGGCGGACGAGCTCGAGCAGCACTACCTCGGGACGGACGAGTTCTAGCCGGTCGCCGATCGGTTCAGGTCCTCCTGATGGCTGGGCGACTCCGGTCCCCGCCGAGACATCCTCGCCGGCTGCGGTCGGGCGGCGCCTCGTGCTCCGCCCGGCCGCAGCGCGCGGTGGCGCCCCGGGGCGTGCGGGGCGCTGCGGGGACACGCATAGGTGCGTCACCGGCCCTCCAGTGGTGAGAACCACGAAACCGCGGGCCGTTCGGGGATGGTGGGCGCCGTCGTCGAGCACGTATCCTGGCCCGCGGTGCCCGCACGCGGGTCGCCGTTCTCCATTCCGTTCCCAGCACCCGGCGGGCAGGTCCCGACGACGGTGCCACGCGGGGCTGCCGCGG
>ERZ772964.221-NODE-221-length-28710-cov-16.6318_pt1 | contig 28710 bp, 26 predicted proteins | sample MGYA00580675_ERZ772964 | MGnify/ENA primary metagenome ERZ772964 (study PRJEB29015, sample SAMEA2737941) | human oral metagenome | biome: human oral; feature: human-associated habitat; material: dental | place: China | collected 2139 ... | reverse complement strand
TCCGCCAGCTCGAGGAGGACCAGAAGCGCCGCGCCAAGCGCGCCCGCACCGACGTCCTGGACCGGGCCATGATCGACCTGCTGTCCTTCTACCGCGACGTGCTCACCACCCAGATGGGCAGCGACGTCGAGTGTGTCAACCTTGACCTGGCCGACGCCGTCGACCAGGCCGCCCGCACGACGACCCCCGAGCAGTCCCTGGCTCGGATCGGAGCCATCGAGGAGTGCCGCAGCCGCCTGCGCTCCAACGCGGCCCCGCTGCTGGCCGTCGAGGCCCTCATGGTCCAGCTGCGCCCTCAGGCCGGGGCATGATCGGCCGGGCAGCGGCGCGGCGACGTCGATCTGAGCGGAGACGATGCGACTGGGGCAAAATCAGGACAACCGGCGCGGTATATGGAAGGGTCGTTGTATGACGGCAATGGATTCCGGTTACGGCGGGCCCGCCGCTTCTCGGTTTCGGCCGATTATCCGCCGATCGAGCGTGCAGGAGCAGGGCATCGTCTGGGGCCTCGTCGCTTTTGGTGTCGTGGGCCTGGTCCTTGGGGTGGTCTTCGCAAGGTACCTGAACTATCGGGCGGTACTCATCTGTGTGGGCGCGTCGGCACTCTGCTTCCTCATGGGATACCTGACCCTGCGGCCGCGGACCGTCTTCGACCGGTCCGGTATACACAGCCGGACGGTATGGCGTTCCTACGACGTTCCCTGGCCCGCCTCCCGAAGCGACTTCGCCGTCAGCCGGTACGCTCGCTCCACCCTGCGCAGGCTCAGTGGCTCAGGGCCGGGTGCGTACGCGACCGTGTACAGCAACGGCGACGAGGTGGAGCTGGGGGGAATGACCACGTGCGCGATGACCGAGGTCAGGGCCCGTCAGCTCATGGAGGTCGAGCTCGATCGGATCTGGATGTGGGCCATGTCCTGGGAGTTGGTGCCTCCTGAGAATGCTGAAGGCACCCCAGCCGGTGTGGGCTGAGACGACGGGCCATCTCATCCTTGAGAGGGATTATGCGCCGGGCGGTTGTTTTATACGATGGTGTCCATGGAAACGAGAACAAGACAATGTCGTCGTCGAAACAGCATCGTTTCTGCGGTAATGAACAGTGGCGGAAGCGGAGGAACCGCAAGGACTGCGGGGCGTCGTCGGGTGGTTGCTGGGGTGCTGGCCGCTGTGGCGGGTGTGTGCCTGGGGGTGGGGGCCGGTGTGGTTCCTGCTGTGGCGGTGCCGGGGCCGGTGGTTGCGGCTCCGGCTGTGGCTGCGAAGGCTGTGGTGCCCGAGGGGCTGGAGTCGTTCTACAGCCAGAAGGTGGAGTGGTATGACTGCGGTGCGACCGGTGGGATGGAGAGGTCTGCGCAGAGGACCGGGTTCCAGTGTGCGAAGGTGAAGGTGCCTCTGGACTACTCCAAGCCTGATGGTCAGACCATTGAGGTCGCGATGAAGAAGCACCTGGCTACCGGTTCGGTGCGCCAGGGCAGCCTCTTCGCCAACCCCGGCGGCCCCGGTTACTCGGGGGTGGCGATGGTGGAGAACAACGAGGTCCAGTTCTCACCGGACGTCAACGCCTCCTTCGACATCATCGGCTTCGATCCTCGCGGCGTCGGCGACTCGACCCCCATCACCTGCGACGTCCTCGGTGGAGCGCTGCCCGCCGGGGCTGCCCAGGCGGCCATGGGGGCTGACGACCCCCTGCCCGGCTCGATCGCCGCCGACGCCGCCGGAGCCGATCCCACCCCCTTCCCGGATGCCGAGGGTCCCGCCGCCGGCGAGGCGACTCCGGACGGTGCCGGCTTCAAGACGCTGATCGACGAGATCACCAAGAACTTCAAGCAGGAAGAGGCCCAGTGCGCGGCCAGCACCAAACCCGCTGGGCTCCTCGACCACGTGGACACGATCTCAGTGGCCCGTGACCTCGATGTGCTTCGGGCCCTGTCCGGGGACGAGAAGCTGAACTACCTGGGTTTCTCCTACGGAACCTACCTGGGTGCTCACTACGCCGAGCTCTTCCCGGCCAACACCGGCCGCATGGTCTTCGACGGCGCCGTTGACCCCAGTCTGTCGCTGGGCGAGCGGGCCGCTGGACAGGCCAAGGGATTCGAGACCTCGCTGCACACCTACGTCAAGCAGTGTCAGGCCGGGCAGACCGGCCCGAGCTGCCCGCTGACCGGTTCCGTGGACGCCGGGACGCAGCAGATCCGCGACCTCATAGCCTCCGCCGACAAGACGCCGCTGAAGACCTCGGACCCGAACGTCACCGTGGACGGCGGTACGATCACCGTCGTCGTGCGTCGCCTCCTGTACGCCTCCGAGTACTGGAACGCCCTCACCTACGCCCTCGACCAGGCCATCACTCAGCAGGACGGCTCCTCCTTCCAGACGCTCTACGGCCCGACCACGACCGGCGTCAGCGCACCGACCTTCTACGCCGTCAACTGCCTCGACAACCCGGTTCAGGGCGACATGACCAGCTGGGAGAAGGAGTACCAGCAGATCCTTCAGAGCTCGCCGACCTTCGGTGTCTCCTTGAGCAACCAGGACGCGCGCTGCCAGGCCTGGGGGCACAACGGGACTCGCAAGCCCGCTCCCATCCACGCCAAGGGCGCCGCCCCGATCCTGGTCGTCGGCACCACCGGGGACCCGGCCACTCCGTACGCCTGGTCCAAGGCCCTGGCCGAGCAGCTCGACTCCGGCCAGCTGCTGACCTGGGAGGGCGACGGTCACACCGCCTACGGGCGCTCCGGTGCATGCGTCCGCAGAGCGATCGATGGTTACCTCATCGGCGGGACGATGCCCAAGCCGGGTGCGACCTGCAAGGGCAACGAGTGATACCTGCCCTCACGGTGGGCCGCAGGTGTGATGGGTACCTGTCCCCATTCCGCCCGCAGGAGGAGGAGTGGGTGACTCGTCATGCATAGGCTGCCCCCCGTGACTACCGAGACTACCCCCCGGCCACACGCCAAGCGCGTCGCCGCAGCGATCGCTGCGCTCTTGGTGTGCACCGGCCTGACCGCCTGCCAGGGCAACACGGATATCAAGGCCACCCCGGCCACGGCATCGGCCTCGGCTCCGGTCCCGGCCGGGCTGGAGAGCTTCTACACCCAGAAGGTCTCTTGGTACACCTGCGCCAAGAAGGGGACGGACCAGGCCGCGTCGGGTGAGGACACGGGCTTCACCTGCGCCAAGATCAAGGTGCCGCTCGACTATAACAACCCCGGCGGCGAGACGATTGAGATCGCGGTGAAGAAACGGGCCGCGAACGGGGACTCGATCGGGTCCCTGTTCGTGAATCCCGGCGGGCCGGGAGGATCTGGCACTGACCTGGTTGACAGCGTCGGCTCGTACTTCTCCAAGAACCTGTTGGGCTCCTACGACGTCGTCGGATTCGATCCCCGCGGCGTGGGCGCCTCAACCGCCATCGACTGTCTCACCGATGCCGAGCTCGATGCCGAGCGGGCCGGTGAGAATGACCCGGCGACGCCGTCGGCCACGGCCACCGTCGAGCGAGCGCGGAAGATGAACGGCTCCTGCGAGCAGAAGACCAGTACTCCGGGGCTTTTGGACCATATCGACACCATCAGCGCCGCTCGGGATCTCGACATCCTGCGTGCGGTCGACGGGCAGCAGGTGCTCACCTACCTGGGCTTCTCCTATGGCACCTACCTGGGCGCCACCTATGCCGAGCTCTTCCCGGGTAACACTGGTCGGTTGGTCCTCGACGGCGCCGTCGATCCCTCCCTGAGCGCGCAGGAACTGGCCCTGGGGCAGGCCAAGGGTTTTGAGGCCTCGCTGAGAGCCTACGTGCAGGAGTGCCAGAGCTCGAGGAAGGGCTGCCCGCTCAGCGGGGACGTCGACTCCGGCGTCTCCCAGATCCGGGAGTTCCTCGAGTCCACGAAGACCGAGCCGATCCCCACCTCCGATGACAAGCGGCCGCTGACCCACGACCTGGCCCTGAACGGGATCCTGGGGGCGATGTACCAGACCAGCCTGTGGACGTCCCTCAACCTGGCCCTGAACCAGGCGATGGGCAACTCGGGCGACCCGGATGGAAGCGCGCTGCTGACGATCGCCGACGCCATCTCCTACCGGCAGAGCGACGGAAGCTATTCCGGTAACGGCGCTGAGGCCCTGATGGCGGTCAACTGCCTGGACTACCCCGTTCAGGGGGACAACGCCTCCTGGGAGCAGGGCGCCACTGCCGTCAAGGAGGCCTCGCCCACCTTCAACTCCCAGCTGCTCTACCCTGACGCCTACTGCCAGGGCTGGGGTCACAAGTCGACTCGGAAGCGTGAGAAGATCGCGGCCTCCGGTGCGGCGCCGATCCTCGTGGTGGGGACCACCGGCGACCCGGCTACTCCCTACGCCTGGTCCGAGGCCCTGGCGGATCAGCTCGAGACCGGTCAGCTCCTCACCTGGAAGGGCAACGGGCACACCGCCTACGGACGCTCCAACAACTGCGTCAAGAACGCCGTGGACACCTACCTGCTCAACGGGACGATGCCCGACAAGGGGCTCACCTGCTGACCGATACGCGGGGGCCCGGCGAGCTGCTGCCGTAGCCCCCGGCGGATATAGGTGGATACGGGTGGATATGGACAGATACAACCTCGGCCCCGGACGGCATGACCAGCCGCCCGGGGCCGAGGTCTGTGGACCAGCGCTCGAATCCGGCCCTGGGGCGCTACTGAGTCAGCTCACCGGCGATGGAGCGACCCATCCACGCGGCCAGCTCCGGCCCCCGCAGACCCTGCGAGAGCAGGAACTGCACCTTGGCGTAGGCGGCCTCCAGAGTCATGTCCCGGCTTCCGACGGCACCGCTGCGGGCGAGCGCGTCCCCGGCCTCGTAGTGCCCTAGGAGCACCTCGGACTCGTGGCACTGGGAGGCGACGACCACGGCCGTCCCGGCGGCGATGGCCCGCTCGACGACGGCGGTCAGCCCCGGCTCCTGGGAGGGGACGTTGCCGACCCCGAACGCCCGCAGCACCACGGCCTCGGGCAGGGGCGTCAGCAGTGCCTCCAGGCGCGTCGCGGTGATGCCGGGGGCCAGGTCGACGACGACGACGTCGTGGCGGGCGTAAGGGGCGGCGTCCTTCCAGCCGGTTCCCGTCGGCGTCTGTGCGGCCCACTGCCACGGGGCGCCGGTGGTGGCCAGTGGGGCCGCATTGGGCGACTCGAAACCGGTGAAGGCCCATGACGAGGACTTTGTCGCCCGGTTTCCGGCTAGAAGCCGGTGCCCGAAGAACAGTGAGACCCCGTCGATGCGCCCGGAGGTGGCGGCCTTGAGCGCACCGGTGACGTTCGCTGCGGCGTCGGAGCCGAGCACCCCGAGCGGGAGCTGGGAGCCGGTGACGACGACGGGCGTGGACAGGTCGGTCAGTGCGTAGGACAGGGCGGCGCTGGTGTAGGCCATGGTGTCGGTGCCGTGCAGCACCACGAAGGCCGCCTCCGGGGTCTGATCGGCGTGGCTGCGCAGGTCGTCCACGATCGCCTGCCAGGACAGCGGTGTGGCGTTCGAGGAGTCGATAAGCGGGTCCAGCGAGGTCACCGACACCGAGCGCGCCAGGGGAGTGCCCTCCAGCAGGGATGTCAGCCAGCCCTCCAGATCGGCTCCGGGAACGAGGCCGTGGGGGGAATCCACCATCCCGATGGTGCCCCCGGTGTAGGTGATATGTACGTGCATGGAGCGGCCTCCTGCCGGTCAGGCGTCGTGCGTCGAGGCGGACCCGGACCCGTCCACCTCGTCGGCGAGGACCTCGTCGAGAAGGTCTCCTCGGATGCGGCCCCGCACCGCGTACCAGCCTGCCACCATCATGACAAGGACGACGGCGAACAGAGCCAGAGTCCAGCGCCCGGCCGGGTCGGTCAGGTTCGAGGCGACGACGACGGTGAAGAAGGCCAGGGCCGCGTAGTTGGTCCACGGGGCACCGGGCATCCGGTAGGCCGGGCGCACCTCCTTGCCGTCATCCACCTGTCGGAGGAAGGCGAGGTGGGTGACGAGGATGGCGCCCCAGGTTCCGGCGATGCCGATCCCGGCGAGGTTCATGACGATGTCGAAGGCGTCGCCGGGCAGATAGGCGTTGAGGACGACGCCGAGCAGTCCCAGGGCGGCGGTCATGATGATGCCCCCGGCGGGAACCTGGTGCTTGTTGAGTCCGGCCGCGACCCGCGGAGCCTCGCCGGCCACCGCCATGGAGCGCAGTGTGCGCCCGGTGGCGTACAGGCCGGCGTTGAGAGACGAGAGCGCGGCGGTGAGGACCACGACCTGGATGATGTCGCCGGCGTAGGGCACGCCGATGCCGGAGAAGAAGGTGACGAAGGGCGACTCGGTCTTGGAGTAGGACGTGTAAGGCAGGACGAGAGCCAGCAGCATGACCGAGCCGACGTAGAAGACGAAGATGCGCAGAATCATCGAGTTGATCGCCTTGGGGAGGATCTTCTCGGCGTCCTTCGCCTCACCGGCGGCCACACCCACCATCTCCGTACCTCCGAAAGCGAAGACGACGCCGAGGGTGAGGGCGAAGACGATCGGGAATCCCTCGGGGAAGAAGCCGCCATTGCCCACAATGTTGTGAGCGCTCGCGGTAATGGCCTCCCCGGTTGAGGTGGTACCGGTGTGCAGCCCGAGGACAATGGCGACGATAGCGGCCACCATGAAGGACACGATGGCGGCGACCTTGATGAGTGCGAACCAGAACTCGGCCTCTCCGAACATCTTGACGTTCAACATGTTGAGAATGAAGACCAGTACGAGCGCGATGAGTGCGAAGGCCCACTGCGGTATGACCTGCAGATTCTTCCAGTAGTGGAGGTAAAGGGCCACCGCTGTGATGTCGGCCATGACGGTCACCGACCAGTCCAGGAAGAAGAACCAACCAGTGATGTAGGCGCCCTTCTCCCCGAGGAACTCGCGGGCGTAGGAGACGAATGCGCCGGAGGACGGTCTGCGGATGGCGAGCTCGCCCAGCGCGCGAACCATGAGAAATGCGAAGATGCCGCAGATGGCGTAGGCGAACACCAGACCGGCTCCGCCTTCCTTCAACCGACCGCCGGCACCCATGAAAAGACCGGTACCGATGGATCCGCCAATGGCGATCATCTGGAGATGGCGATTCTTCAATGACTTGTTGTAGCCGGCGTCGCCGTGGTCCTGGACGAGATCGCCCTGGGGCGAGTCGGTGGAGGAGTGAGAGGAATTCGGTTGAGATGACGGAGGGGTGGGGGAGGGAGTGGACGGAGAGTCGGCCATGGGGGTCCTTACGAGATCGAGATCTGTTGAATGATGAGCGGAGAATACCGGGAGCCGGCGGGCGCGGCTGAGTCGGTGGCACCTACGACGAGTGCACTCATCTCCAGGGGGCGTGCTGTATCGGCGATGTTCCAGTGCGGATTGGGGGATTCGCGGTGAGGGAGGGGATGTCGGGCTCCGATGTTCCGCTTGCCCGCAAGATGCTGTTCACTGTGTTGAGGAACACGGTCAACAGCGTTGTGCTGGATTGCGGTGGCGGGCGTCGGAACGGTATCTTCGGCTCTGCTGCGCGCGTCAGAGCGCCGCCTTAGCTCAGTCGGCAGAGCGATTCACTCGTAATGAATAGGTCGTGGGTTCGATTCCCACAGGCGGCTCGATCAGCCCCGGGAGTGCATGTCTTCCGGGGCTTTCGTGTTCCCTGCGGGTGGATTCCGAAGCTCAGTTGTGGGTTCTGGCACACCCGCCATCCTCTCTGTGCGCGCCATGTATGCGCTGCAGGCGGCGGCTTTCCGGGGGTGCTGTGTCGCAGAAATGCCGGCAACGAGGTGGTTGCGTCAGGGACTCATGGGCGGGAGGAGGGATGATTTTCTCGGCCTCATGGGGCGGTGGAGTGAGCTTCCCAGTAGTAGTCACTCTTCTCGCTGAGAGAATCCTCGACCTGCGTCTGAGCATCCTCTGGAAGGTTCTTCGTTGCGGTTCAGTCGATCTTCGGATACCTCCAGTCGGTCGAGGGAGTGAGTTGGATGGGTGTGGTTTGTATGGTCGAGCCTTGTGGGGATCTCCAATGGAGACATCAGCGCTTTCACAGTTTTCATCCCTACCTGAAGGTTGCTTGGAGGGTGTGCTCCGATGATGTCTAGTTGCGGCATTAGGTTGCTGGGCGCGATCGGTAATGCGGGCGGCGAAAAGCTGTGTTGCATTGAGAGCAATGATTGTTTAATCTAACGTTGTCCGCAGCGGGATACATGCTTGAACCCGCTCCCCCGTCAGAATGAGGAATCATGGCACAGAAGACTCAGGTCATCCTCGTCGACGATGTCGACGGGTCCGAGGCCAACCAGACCGTTACTTTCGCCCTTGACGGCGTCACCTATGAGATCGACCTGAACGATGAGCACGCAGCCGCGCTCCGTGAATCCCTCGAGGAGTGGGTCGGAAAGGCTCGCCGTACCGGTGGCCGTCGTAGTTCTGGCCGTCGTCGTTCCAGCGGTCCTTCCGACACTCAGAAGATTCGTGAGTGGGCTCGCGAGCAGGGCCTGGAGGTTTCTGAGCGTGGTCGCGTCTCCGCTGAGGTGCGCAAGGCCTACTATGAGGCCAACCCCAACAACTGAGGGCAATGCGGGTGCCGGCTCGCGTGAGTCGTCACTCTGCAGTGAGTTAATCTCGAGCTGATTGCCACCTCGCACAATGGTCCTGGTTATGCGTTGAAGCGCATAACCAGGACTGTCGTGTTTTCAATACGTGAATATGCTCGTCATGTGGTTCCTGCGGAGGTGGCGTGCCCGGTTCTAGGACCTCCAGGACCTCGCGCCGTGCCTGCGATCCTGGCAGGATAGTCCCATGGCTTACACCCTCGTACTGCTCCGCCACGGCGAGAGCGAATGGAACGCGAAGAACCTCTTCACCGGCTGGGTCGACGTCCCGCTGTCAGACAAGGGCCGCGCTGAGGCCGTCCATGGCGGTGAGCTGCTCAAGGAGGCCGGTGTCCTCCCGGAGAAGCTCTTCACCTCGATGCTCCGCCGCGCCATCATGACCGCCAACCTGTCTCTGGACGCCGCTGACCGCCACTGGATTCCGGTGGAGCGCGACTGGCGCCTCAACGAGCGCCACTACGGCGCCCTGCAGGGCAAGAACAAGAAGGAGATCCGCGACGAGTACGGGGAGGAGCAGTTCATGCAGTGGCGCCGCTCCTACGACGTGCCACCGCCGGCCATCGAGCCCGGCTCCGAGTTCTCCCAGGACACCGACCCCCGTTACGCCGGTGAGCCCATCCCCGCCACCGAGTGCCTCAAGGACGTCCTCGAGCGTCTCCTGCCCTACTGGGAGGGCACCATCGTGCCTGAGATCAAGACCGGCAAGACCGTCATGATCGCCGCCCACGGCAACTCGCTGCGCGCCATCGTCAAGCACCTGGATGACATCTCCGACGACGACATCGCCGGCGTCAACATCCCCACCGGGATCCCGCTGGTCTACGAGCTCGACGAGGAGACCCTCAAGCCGCTGAAGAAGGGCGGCCGCTACCTCGACCCCGAGGCCGAGGCCAAGATCGCTGCGGTGGCCAACCAGGGCAAGTGAGCCCACTGGTCTCCCGGATCCTGTGAATGACGCGGGCGGCGTCGAACCTGAAGGAAGGTTCGACGCCGCCCGTCTCGTCGGTGCTGATCGGCTCCGGGGCGGGGAAGCGCTCAGTGGAGCGCGTCGGCGTCCTCGGCGTCGTGCGTCTCCGGCATGGAGGCACCTGAGACGAGGTAGGCCACGCGGCTGGCCACCGACGTCGAGTGGTCGCCGAAGCGCTCCAGGAACCGGCCCATGAGGACCGCGTCGATGACCTGCTGGCGGCTCAGGTCGTGAGCCGGGTCCAGGATCATCTGGAAGGAGCGCCGGTGCAGGGCGTCGAGCTCGGAGTCGTTGGCCTGGATGACGGCGGCCAGCTCCAGGTCCCGGGACGAGATGAGGCGGGCGACGTCCTTACCGGCGCGCACAGCCAGCTCCGCCATCTCCAGGATGAGCCCCAGGACCGGCTCGGGCAGCGGCGGCTCGGGGTAACGGCCCCGGGCGATCGCCGCCACGTGACGCGCCAGGTCGCCCTGGCGCTCAAGGGTCTGGGCCATGCGCAGCGCGGACAGGACGTTGCGCAGGTCCCCGGCCACCGGCTGCTGGCGGGCCAGCAGCATGACGCATAGGTCATCGATGTCGCGCTGGAGGTCGTTGATGCGCTCGTCGGCGTCGATCACCTGCTCGGCGATGACGATGTCCCCCTGGCGCAGGGACTCCGCGGCCCGCTCGATCGCGGTGGCGACCTGGTTGGCCATGGACTCGAGATCGGAGCCCAGCTGCTTGAGCTCCTGGTTGAAGATGGCGCGCATGAGGCTGCTCCTGTTCCGGGCGGGGGCCGATGACTCGTGCCGATCGATGATGCGGCTTGACGGCGCGGCTCGACGGTGCTGCCAAGGCCGCCGCCAAGGGTGATGGTCCCAAGCACAGCAGCCTTACGACACCATCGCAAGTGGCGCGCCCAGGGGCCGAACCGGCCGGGAAGCGCCCTCGGCTCTCAACTACCCTAGAAACGTGGGTCCGATCGTCACCGTTCTTCTCGTTGCCGCCGCCGCGGCTCTCGTGGGCCTGGGGGTGGTGATCGGCGTCGTGCTGTCCCGGCGCGAGCGCAGAGCGGCCACGAGCGCCGCCGACCTCGCCGGCCTGGCCGGCACCGACACGACCGTCCCCGTCCTGGCCGCGCTGCGCTCCACAGTCGTCGTCCTGGACGATGACGATGAGGTGCTGCGCGCCTCGGCAGCGGCCTACACCCTCAACATCGTGCGTGACGACGCCGTCGTCGAGCCGACCGTGGCGGCCATGGTGAACCGGGTGCGGGCCTCGGGGCAGGCTCAGGACGCCGCCGTCACCGTGTCTCGCGGCAGAGTGCCGGGTGCGGGCCAGTTCCACCTGAAGGTGCGTGTGGCCGGCATCGGCCAGGGACGCGTCCTCATCCTCATCGAGGACCACACCGCCGCCCGCCGGGTGGAGGCCATGCGCCGCGACTTCGTCGCCAACGTCTCCCACGAGCTCAAGACCCCGGTCGGCGCGATCCAGCTGCTGGCCGAGACCGTCGAGGCCGGCGCCGACGACCCCGACTTCGTGCGCGACTACTCCGGGCGCATGCGCAAGGAGGCCCGCCGCCTGGGCGTCCTGGTCCAGGAGATCATCGAGCTCACCCGCCTTCAGGAGGGAGATGCCCTGGCCGAGCCCGAGGTCGTCGACATCGACGACGTCGTGGCCGAGGCCGTGGACCGGGTCCGTGTGGAGGCTGACGGCCGTCAGATCACCCTCGTGGCCGGGGGGACCAGGGGGCTGCAGGTGCGCGGCGACGCCGCGCTCATCACCACCGCCGTGCGCAACCTGCTGGACAACGCCATCCGCTACTCCGAGCCCCGTACCCGGGTCTCAGTGGGCGTCTCGCTGGATGCGGAGGACCCCGACATCGTGCGCATCGCCGTGGTCGACCAGGGAATCGGCATCTCCAAGGAGGAGCAGGAGCGCGTCTTCGAACGCTTCTACCGCGTGGACAAGGCCCGTTCGCGGGCCACCGGCGGTACCGGGCTGGGCCTGAGCATCGTCAAGCACGTGGCTGCCGACCACGGAGGGACCGTCGAGCTGTGGTCGGCGGTGGGGCGAGGCTCCACCTTCACCCTCGTACTGCCGCGCCTGCCGGAGGGTGAGCCGGTTGAGGACGAGCCGGCCGGAGGCGGTGCCAGCAGTGCCGGCAGTGCCGCCGGTGACGCAGCCGATGGCGCCGGTGGTAACACAGCCGATGAGCCTGCGGACGAGTCGATAAGGAGCGTGTCGTGAGCCCGGCAGCGTCCTCCACGGAGCCCTCCACGGAGCCGGCCGCGGTGTCGGCCGGAGAACCGGACGCAGTGCCCTCCGGCCTGCCGGCCATACCGACGCCGGCATCGTCGGTCGGCCCGACTCGGATCCTCCTGGTTGAGGACGAGGAGAACTTCCGCGACCCGCTCGCCTTCGGTCTGCGGCGCGACGGCTTCGAGGTGGTCGAGGCCGAGGACGGTCAGCGTGCCGTCGACATCTTCGAGTCCTCCCGGCGTCCCGGAGGAGTCGGCCCCATCGACCTGGTCCTGCTGGACCTCATGCTGCCGCGACTGGATGGGACCGAGGTGTGCACCCGTATCCGACGGTCATCCTCCGTCCCGGTCATCATGCTCAGTGCCAAGGACACCGAGCTGGACAAGATCGTCGGCCTGGAGATCGGTGCTGATGACTATGTCACCAAGCCCTACTCCTACCGGGAGCTCCTGGCCCGTCTCAAGGCCGTCCTGCGCCGCAGCCGAGCGGTGTCCCTCGAGCCCGAGCAGGTTCTGGTCGCCGGCCGGGTGCGGATGGACGTGGAGCGGCACGAGGTCAGGGTCAACGGCGAGCCTGTCTCCATGCCGCTGCGGGAGTTCGAGCTCCTGGAGCTCTTCCTCAGACATCCCGGCCGGGTTCTCACTCGCCGCCAGATCATCGAGCGCCTCTGGGGACCCGATTACGAGGGAGATACGAAAACCCTGGACGTTCATGTCAAACGGCTCCGGGGAAGGGTTGAGATGGATGCATCCAAACCGGTTCTCATCACCACCGTCAGAGGCCTTGGCTATCGCCTCGACAGTGGCTCGGAGCGCTGATCCCCCTTTCCGGAGCCAACGCATTCCCGAGCCGTCTTCGCTGTGACCGCTGTGAGATACGTCCCCGATCTTTTCGCGGAATGACCTGATAAACTAGAGGCCCGCAAACCAGTCTGGAGAGTCATCCTTATGACCTATGAAGTCGGTGAGACTGTCGTCTACCCGCACCACGGGGCCGCCCGGATCATTGATATCCGGCAGCGCAAGGTACGCGGTGAGGAGAAGACATACCTGCAGCTCGAGGTCGCCCAGGGTGACCTGACCATTCTGGTCCCCGCTGAAAGCGTCGAGCTCATCGGCGTGCGTGACGTCGTCGACGAGACCGGGCTGGAAAAGGTCTTCGAGGTGCTGCGAGCACCGCTGACCGAGGAGCCCACGAACTGGTCGCGTCGTTTCAAGGCCAACCAGGAGAAGATCGCCTCCGGAGATGTCATCAAGGTCGCCGAGGTCGTGCGGGACCTCTCCCGCCGCGACACGGACCGAGGTCTGTCCGCCGGTGAGAAGCGCATGCTGGCTAAGGCCCGTCAGATCCTCGTCTCCGAGCTGGCCCTGGCCCAGAAGACCCCGGAGGAGGAGGCCGAGTCCCGCCTGGACGAGGTCCTCGCCTCCTGAGCCGTTCAGGGCCCGTGCTCAGGCGGTGACGCACACGGTAGCGTCCTGCTCGTGAGCACTAGCCCTTCATCTCAATCATCCGCCCTACCCGGGTCCGCTCCGGGTAGGGCGGTCGCCGTTCTCACTGCGGCGGGCTCCGGCTCTCGTCTGGGAGCCAACGTTCCCAAGGCGCTCGTCCCGGTGGGAGGCACTAGCCTCCTGCGGCGGGCAGCGGCCGGGCTCATTGACGCCGGGGTCGTCAGCCACCTCGTCGTCACCGCTCCTGCCGACGACGTCGAGCGCTTCCGCGCAGAGCTCGCCGGACTCCTCGACGGCTCCTCGGATGGGGCACTGAACGGGACTGGGGAGACGGTGCCCACCCGGACATCAGGGGTGGGAACCACGGTCGAGGTCGTCTCCGGCTCGCCGCACTCCCGGCAGGCCTCCGTGGCCCTGGGGCTGGCGGCGGCCCTGACCGCGGTGCCGCAGGCCGAGGTCGTCATCGTCCACGACGCGGCCCGGGCTCTGACGCCGCCGGAGGTGACGCAACGGGTGGTCGCGGCCGTGCGCGCCGGACACGAGGCCGTGGTCCCGGCGCTGCCCGTCACCGACACCGTCAAGGAGGTCGAGGCCGGTGAGGCGGGGGAGCCCGAGCCCGTCGTCGGCACTCCTCAGCGCGCCCGGCTCCGGGCGGTTCAGACCCCGCAGGGCTTCAGAACCGACACCCTCGTCGCAGCCCATCGTGCCGGTGCCGAGCGGGCCGGAGACGAGGCGCTCGCAGCCTCCGACGACGCCGGCCTGGTCGAGGCCTGCGGAGGCAGCGTCGTCGTCGTCGCCGGCGATGAGCGCGCCATGAAGGTGACCACGCCGATGGACCTGGCCCTGGCCGAGCTGCTCGTGAAGCAGCAGCCGGGCCAGGGGAGGCGTCCCGCCGAGGAGGATGGGGAGGGCTGACGATCAGATCTGTTTCCCTTTCGGTACCGTCACCGGCCCGGATGGATCTATCGTCTCTCCCATGAGCACGACAGTGACTGCTCCGACGACGCAGGCCGGCTCCCGCACCCGGCTCCTGTCCTGGCCCGTCATCGCCTGGGGTCTGTGGGACTGGGGCTCGGCGGCCTTCAACGCGGTCATCACCACCTTCGTCTTCACCGTCTACCTGGTCAGTGACTCCTTCGGCCCCAAGGCGGACAACGAGTCGGCGCTGTCGATCGGGTTAGCGGTCGCAGGTCTGTTCATCGCCCTGCTGGCGCCGGTGACGGGGCAGCGCTCGGACAGAGGCGGGCGAACCGTCTTCTGGCTTGGGGGCTACACCGCCGTGGTGGTTGTGGTCTCGGCGTCCCTGTTCCTGGTGCGGCCGGAGCCGGGTTATCTGTGGCTCGGCATCGTCCTGCTGGGGGTCGGCAACATCTTCTTCGAGCTCGCCTCGGTCAACTACAACGCCATCCTCAACCACCTGGCCTCCAAGGACCGGATCGGCGCGGTCAGCGGGCTGGGCTGGGGAATGGGCTACCTCGGCGGCATCGTCCTGCTGCTCATCCTCTACGTCGCCCTGGTGGGTCCCAGCCCTCTGATCTCCTTCCCCGCCGGAACCGGCATGGGTGTGCGTGTCGCCATGCTGGTGTCGGCGGTCTGGTTCGGCCTGTCCGCGCTCCCCGTCCTCATCAACCGCTCCCGCCGACTGGGGCGCACGGGTGCGGAGGCGAGCGACGACGAGGTCAGTGAGGGGATGGCATCCGCCGAGCCGGGCCGGGACCGAGCCGGGATGGAGGCTGAGCCCGAGGAGGCCGTCTCCCACCAGGGGGAGCACAAGGAGTCGTTGCTGACCTCCTACAAGCTGCTGTGGCGCACCCTGCTTCAGCTTCATCACTTCCAGCCGCGCCTGCTGTGGTTCCTGCTGGCCGCCGCCGTCTTCAGGGACGGTCTGGCCGGGGTCTTCACCTACGGCGGCATCATCGCCCAGAACACCTTCGGCTTCTCATCGGGCGATGTCATCATCTTCGCCATCGTTGCCAACATCGTGGCCGGTATCGCCACGATTGGCGCGGGGCGGCTCGACGACCGGTTCGGTCCCCGCAACGTCATCATGGCCAGCCTCATCATCCTGGTGGTGGCCGGGCTGCTGGTGTTCTTCCTGCACACCGCCGGGACCGTGGCCTTCTGGATTCTCGGCCTGCTCCTGTCGGCCTGCGTGGGGCCGGCCCAGTCCGCCGCTCGTTCCTTCCTGGCCCGCCTCATCCCGGAGGGGCAGGAGGGAGAGATCTTCGGCCTCTACGCGACCACCGGGCGGGCGGTCTCCTTCATGGCGCCGATGATGTACGGCGTCTTCATCTACCTGGGGACGCGTGTCGTCGGCCCGGGGGCGAACTACTGGGGGATCCTCGGGATCGTCACCGTGCTGGCGACCGGGCTGCTCCTCATGCTGCGCGTGGGCGATCCTGTGTCCGACGAGGAGGCCTCGGCCGGGTAGGCGGCCCATGCCGGTGTACCGGCCGGAGCGGCTAGGGCCAGGAACGGGCGGGCGGCGTCGATCAGGAGGACATCTTGCGGGCCTCCCGCTCGGCACGCATGCGCTCGAGATCCTCAGGTGCGAGCGGTCCCTGGGTGGTGCCCGACGTGCCGTCCTGATGGTTCCAGCTCACGACGAGGCCGTCCTTGGCGCCGAAACGGGCCAGGTGGATGCCGACGACGTGCTCAAGCCTCTCGAGGTGCTCGTCGTCGGCCTCCAGGACGAGCTGGAGGACGCCGTCGTGGCATGAGATCCCGACGACCCCGGTGACCGCTCCCTCGCGGTCGAAGGTCAGGGAGCCGGTGGTGTCGTCGTTCCATACAGCGGTGATCTTGCGGCCCATGTGGCCGGCCAGCTGCTTGCCGTACCGGGCGGGACGGTCGGTGGTCACGCGGGCGATGGAGCGTCGTGAGAAGGTGGGCTGTGCTGAGGTGCTCATGCTCTTATCCTCTCGTGCGTCTTCGTCCATGACACCAGTACGCCCCGATGACATCGCGATGCACTGGGGAGAAAGCGCCGGGAAAAGGACTCGGCCCACAGCTCGGAAATCCGAGCTGCGGGCCCAAGCCTCGCGAGGCTCCACCTGCGACCCGGGGTCCCATGCACCCGAGGAGGCGGATCCTCCTTCGCCAGAACGATCGCCCCAGGCTCCCTATGACCCGGTGCCATCTCAGGAGTGCGATCTGTCGCTGGGCTCCCCAACCCTCGAGACCGTCCCTGTCCGGCGGTGTTCACTATGTAACGCCACCACCCTGTGAAGACGAGGGACAGAACCCTGGGAAAAATCTGGGAAATTCTCGGTCGGGTCGATTCGGTGACTCAAGCATTTTCCCGGACGGGACGGACGCTCATTATCGCTCAGGAGGTGGCGGAGAAACGGACGGCGGTGCCTGATGCCGTCACCATGAGCATGCCGTTGTCCGATCCCAGTGTCTCGTAGTCGATGTCGACGCCGACGACGCCCTCGGCCCCGAGCTCCTGGGCGCGCTGAACCATCTCCGCCAGGGCCGTCTCCCGGGCCTGGATGAGCTCGGTCTCATAGGTTTGGGAACGACCGCCCACAATGTTGCGGAACCCGGCCGCCATGTCCTTGAGGGCGTTGACTCCGGCGATGGTTTCGCCGCAGACAACTCGCAGGTACTGGGTCACGGGGTATCCCTCGACGGTGGGGGTGGTGGTCACGAGCATGATGGAGATGACTCCGTTCTTTTGAAGTGACGATCTTGGTGCAAGCACCCTACATCGTCACGAAACCTCCCTGTGGTCTTATGGTGCGGCCTGCTTCGCTAGGCGCAGCAGGCGGCTGTAGCGCTCGCTGATCTCCTCGTGAGGGACGGGGTCTCCGTCGAGGCTCCAGGACAGCAGGTGCTCCATACTGAATCGAGCGGCGCAGCGTGAGCAGGAGACGGGCGAGCCGGGGCGACGCATCCGATCGACCTCGTGGCCCGCCGGGCACCTGCCCACCCAGCGTCCCCGTAGCCGTGGTGCCTGAGCGTCCACGAGTCGTCGGCCCGTGGCTCCCAGGCGGGTCGCCTCGGCGGCCCAGACGGCATCGTGTCCGTGCTGGGGCCCCACGCGGGCGTGGGCGATCTCGTGCAGGATCGTCTCGCGCACCTGGGCCTCGTCGTACAGGAGCATGAGGTGACGGCTGAGCGTGAGTCGACGTCGTGCATGATCCGTCTGGCCGGCCCGGCGGCGCGCACGGTCGAAGTCCAGTTCCCAGTCTCTGACGCAGGCCTCCTCCATGAGGGCGCGTGCCAGGATCAGGACGTCGGGAAGGTTCACGGCTCCACAGTATGCGCCGGTGGTCTCGTCGGGCTGATGGCGGCGCCGGTGGTGCCGGCTGCGTCCCGCGGACGCCTGCCGTCCCGGTAGATGCTTCTGAAGTTCGGGTGGTGGGCGCGATGTGTCCCGCCGATATGTGACACGATGATGTCGATGTCCCATCATCCCTCCAAACGACGCTCGCGGGCTCCTCGAAGCGCCGGCGGTTCCGCCTCGTCTCAGTCCGTCCGCACCTCGCAACGTGCCCGTCCGACGGTGTCGCGCGGCACCGACCGTGCCCGGCGTGATGGCCGGAGGCATGGTTCCGATCGGGCCCAGGGGCGTCCGGGAGGCGTAGGGCGCCCCGGCCGCTTGAACTCCAGCATCAAGCGCAAGCGGCCAGGTGGAGGCGGTCGAGTCCTGACCTTCCTGCGCAGCCCTCTCGGTGTTGTTCTCGGTGCCTTCCTCGTCACGCTTCTGGTGGGCCTCATCGCGCTGCGTGCGGCCGGTTCATCGCTCAGTGGGTTGAATGGGCTCCTGAGCCTGGGGCAGCGGGCGTCTCAGGGGGCGACGAGCTCTGCGCCGGCCCCCTTGGTGCCTGACGCGAGCGGGTTCGACGTGGCTCACATCATCGACGACGAGGTCTTCTACAACGCCGACGCGATGACGCATGAGGAGATCGCTGCCTTCATCACTCGGGTCAACTCCGGTTGCCAGCCCGGCAGTGACGGCACCGAGTGCCTGGCCTCCGCCGACTTCTCCATGCCTGCTCGTGAGGCCTCCACCTTCTGTCCCGGCGGTATCGAGGCCGCCTCCGGTCTCAGCGCGGCCGATGTCGTCTGGGCGGTTTCCCAGGCCTGCGACATCAACCCTCAGGTGCTTCTCGTCCTCATACACAAGGAGCAGGGGCTGCTCACCGCCTCCGGTCGGACGCTCAGCGCTCGTGACTACGAGGCCGCTGCCGGTTACGCCTGTCCCGATCACGGAACCTGTGACCCCCAGTGGGCCGGCTTCCCCTCCCAGCTCTACGGGGCGGCCTCTCAGTTCCAGCGCTATCGCCTCAATCCGGGGACCTACGACGTCGTGGCGCAGCGTCCGACGCGAATCGCCTACTCGCCCGATGCGCAGTGCGGCAGCGGTGAGGTGACGGTGGCGAACCAGGCGACTGCGGGCCTGTACAACTACACGCCGTTCCAACCCAACGAGGCTGCCGGAAGTGGTGGGGACCAGTGCACCTCGTGGGGTAACTGGAACTTCTACGGTTACTTCAAAGCCCTGTTTGGAAGTCCGACGTCGAAGTGACGGTTCTCGAGCCGGGCTCGCGATCGGCGTCGTTTCAAGGGATGTAAGGTATGGTGTGGTCCCATCTCGGGGAGCGTAACCATATTGTCACCAAGCGTCATCATTTAGATGCGTTATTTCCAGCCTTCTCTCAGACAGCCTCGGCAGAGTCATAGTCACCGCTGAACGGTGGCGACCGTGAGGTACTGGGGAGTACCGCTGACCGGTGGCCGCCGAGTCCGGGCCACAGCCAAGGGAATGTGCTCGGACGTTTCAGTGAAGGAGGACCCGCTGCCGAATGGGAACCGGTAAGCGACCTCGTTGCGAAGGGCCCGGCCCGGTAGATCAACCGGGGCGGGCCTTCGCAGTGCCTGGGCGCAGGGCCATCCGGCCCGCGCCCAGGCTTCTTCCCGAGGCTCGCCCGGAGGGCATGACATGATGCGATCATGACGCTGCCGCCGGTACTGGCAACCACCTGGGTCGTCATCGAGTACCTCATCAAGATCGCCGCGCTGGGCACGGTTCCGGAGAACCGCCGCCCGTCGTCGTCGACCGCCTGGCTGCTGCTCATCTTCCTGCTGCCCCTGGTGGGACTTCCGCTCTACCTGCTCATCGGCAGCCCGTGGGTCCACGGCACTCGTCGCCGTCAGCAGCACACCGTCAACGAGATCACCCTCGACTACACCCGCTCCATGCCCGACCTGCCCAAGGGAGCCAAGCCCTCGACCTACCTGGCCGGAGCGCTGCGCATGAACCGCAGGCTCACCGGGCTGCCCTGCGTCAGCGGTGAGGTGGTGGCGGTTCACGCCGAGCCCCGCACCACCTACGAGGCCATGGCCCGCGCTGTTGACGCCGCCACCGACCACGTCCACGTCGAGTTCTACATCATGAGCTGGGACGAGGTCACCGACGTCTTCTTCGCCTCCCTGGAGCGCGCGGTGGCTCGAGGGGTCACGGTGCGCCTCCTGCTGGACCACCTGGGCAGCCGCAAGTACCCCGGCTGGAAGCAGTTCTGCCAGCGCATGACCGACGCCGGCATCCGCTGGCGGCTCATGATGCCGCTGCTGCCGCTCAAACGGCGCTGGCGTCGCCCGGACCTGCGCAATCACCGCAAGATCCTGGTCATCGACGGGGAGAAGGCCTTCATCGGCAGCCACAACGTCATCGACCCCAGCTACCGGACTCGACGCAACGTGCGGGCCGGGCGCCGCTGGGAGGACCTGTCGGTCGAGGTCACCGGCGAGATCGTCCTGGAGGCCCAGGCCGTTTTCGCCATGGACTGGTACTTCGAGGCCGGCGAGCAGCTCGAGGCCTTCGACCTGGCGCTGGGCACTCCGCTGGAGACCCTGCCGGAGATGGCCGGGCTCCCGGGGATCCTGGTGGGGACACCGGCTCCGAGGCCGGGGCGGCCCGACGCCGTCGTCAACGCCATGCAGCTCGTCCCCTCCGGGCCCGGCTACCCAACCGAGCCGAACCTGCGGATGTTCCTGGCGCTCATCAACGGGGCCAAGCGGCGCGTGTCCATCACCAGTCCCTACTTCATCCCCGACGAGGCGCTGCTGTCCGCGATGACGTCGGCCGCCTACCGAGGGGTGGAGGTGGAGCTGTTCGTGGGCAAGGAGTCCGACCAGTTCATCGTCAGCCATGCCCAGCGCTCCTACTACTCGGCGCTCCTGGCGGCGGGGGTGCGGATCTACCTCTATCCGTCGCCAACCGTCCTGCACTCGAAGTACATGACGGTCGACGACGAGGTCGGGGTCATCGGGTCCTCCAACATGGACTTCCGCTCCTTCGCCCTCAACTACGAGGTCATGCTGCTGGCCTTCGGAGGGGACCTCGACGACCTGCTGCGCGTCAACGACGCCGACTACCGGGCCATCTGCACCGAGCTGACCCCGGAGGTGTGGGCCACCGAGCCCTGGTACAACCGTTACGTGGACAACGTCTGCCGCCTCATGTCCGCCGTGCTGTAGCGGGAGAGGATCGGGGATCTCCCGAAGAAGCGGGTCGGGAGAAATGGTGCTAATGGTCATATAATCGTGCCTGAGAAAGTCGCGACATGACGACCGGCTGTCGTGAGTGGAGGTGCGGCATGGAGATACCCCAGTGGATGTGGGCCTCGTTGTTCACATGTGCCTGTGTGGCACTCGGAACGGGGGTCCGTCTGTACCGGACCAGGCACTCCTGGATGCGCAAGTACCGGGACGACCAGCCCCAGCGCTGAGCCGAGCGGATCAGCACGCCCTGACGTCGTCGGCCCCCGCACCGGGATGGTGCGGGGGCCGACTGTGTGGAACCGGAGAAAGCGTTCGTGAGATGCCTGAGATGGAGAGACGGAGAAAGCAGGCGCCGCAGTGATCGTTTCCTCTATGGCTTCAGGATAGCCGCGCCGGATATCGGTGTAATCGTCCAGGTGGGCGAACAGGCCGCTGGCTCATCTCCTCCTGAGGGAGGAGACGTCATCGTGGGGATGAGCCCGTTAGAGCTCGGCGGCTTTGTTGAGGATGGCGGCTTCGTCTTGGCCGGTGCTGCCGCCATCGTGGGGTGTCCAGGTGCCGTTGTTGCAGGTGAAGGTCAGCCAGTACTCGTCGTCGCTGGAGAGTCCTTTCTGCAGCTTGCCATTGAGATGGAGTGTGGTGAGTCCTGCGGCTTGGCAGTTGTTGACGGCGTGGACGACGGGTGCTGCTGCCTCGGGGGTGAGGCCTTTGCGCTCGTCGGTGACCAGGCCGGTGACGGACAGCGCGCCGTTGCTGAGCTCGATGGTGCCGGTGGGACTGGCCTGGGCGGCGGCGGTCATGAGCTGGGCAAAAGGCAGGTTGCTGAACTGTCCGTCGGTGTTGCTGGTGGAGGTGACATGCCAGCCGTTCATGGTGAAGGTCTTGGAGGAGTTCTTCACGCCTGGTTGGGGCAGGGTGGTGGGGGTTTTGGTGACTTCTCCGTAGTCGATTGTCGGTCCCTGATAGTCGTCGATGCTGCTGGTGAAGGTCTTTGCTTCTCCGACGGGGGTGAGTGCGCGCTTCACGTCGGTTCGGATTGCCTCGGGGTCTCGTTGACAGGAGACGTCGATGTTGATGCTGCTGCCCTTGGCGTTCCAGGACACCGAGATGATGAACTCGCCTGAGTAGTCGGGTTCCTGCTGGAGTGTCTTCTGCCGGGTTGACGCAATCAGGTTGGCGGCCGCCTCCGCGCTGGTGTTGTCCTTGAGGCGCACATCCAGTCTGGCTTCGGTTCCTCCGAGGTCGGCTGAGGCCTCAGTGGTCTTGGTGGAGATGACGTCTGGGCTGCTGGAGAGGTGCTTGGAGGCTGTGCTGGCGACGCGTCGGACTTGGAAGCCATCCGGGCCGCTGTCGGGGTACAGGTTGACATAGAGTAAGCAGCCGAAACCACCAATGATCAACACGAGTACGGCCAGCATCACCCGGACCAGCCACCACTCCAACGACCTGCCAGACAGCGCTGCTCTCCAGCTGGCAGAGGCTCTGCTGCTCGAGTCGACGGCCGGGGCGTCTTCTGACCCTGCGTCTCCTCTGTGTTCAGGTACGGTCTGCTCATCCGCCATCAGTACCTTCTCCCTACTTGTCGGACGTATTCTCCCTGATCCGCCTTGATGGTGGGGGTGTTCGGTCCGACGGCGCAGAGGCGAAGGACGAACGGTTGGGCTGCTAGAGTTCTGCGGCTTTGTTGAGGATGGTGGCTTCGTCTTGGCCGGTGTTGCCGCCATGATGGGGTGTCCAGGTGCCGTTGTTGCATACGAAGGCTGTCCACGGGCCTTGCGCGTAGCGGGAGGAGGAGTCTTTCTGCGCATTGGCGGCGAGCTGGAGTGTGGTCAGTCCTGCGACTTGAACCGCCCTGGGTTTGATGGGGGCAGTGATGCGAGGTAAGGATCACTGCCATGGGACAGACGAGGTACCCTGATGAGCTGCGCGAGCGGGCCACGAGGACGGGCGTTGGAGACGCTGGCTGGCCCGGTGCGGGCCAAGGGCGCGATCCGCAGGATCGCCGCGAGCTGGGCGTCCACCCCGAGGCTCTACGCACCTGGGTCAAGAAGGCCCAGATCGACCAGGGCACCCGGCCGGGAACCACCACCGACGAGGCACAGCGGATCAAGGAGCTGGAGAAAGAGCTCCGAGAGCTGAGAAGAGCCAACGCGATCCCAAAGAGCACGTCGGCTTGTCTATCGCGGCGGAGTGTGAGCGCCCGTCCCGTTGATCTGCCAGTACATCGAGGCCAAGAAGGAGGAGTTTGGGGCCTGGCTGATCTGCAAGGTGCTTCACTGGCGCCGGAGTCAAGATCGTCCCGAGCACGTGACTCACGCCCGCGGTAGCCGGCCTCCTAGCGCCAGGAGCCTGCGCGACGAGGTCCTCAAGGCGGAGATATCCAGGGTCCGTAAGAACCAGCTACTCGGTTCTGGGGGCCCGCAAGATGCACGTGATGCGGGGCCGACCCGAGGTTGCCGAGCGTCACGGTGCCGGTCATGTGGCCCGGTGCACCGCCCGTGCGGCTCATGCGGGTTATGGGTCTGCGCGGTGTCAGACGCGCCAAGTCGCCCAGAACGACGCGCAGCGCGCCGCGAGAGCGGTGCCCGGCCGACCTTGTCAAAAGGCATGTCAGCTCCTTCAGGCCGAATGAGCTGTGGGTCGCCGACATTCCCTCGCAAGCGGGAGGTGCCCCCTCCTACGTGCGCGCCTTCTCGGGGTGGGTCTATGTGGCTTTCGTGACTGACGTGTACTCGCGGAGGATCATCGGCTGGCAGACCACCTACCGGCCAGTGTGCACCGAGCTGGCCCTGGATGCCCTGGAGATGGCCGTCTGGCAGCGGAAACGTCAAGGGGGCTGATCTCTCTGGCCTGGTGCATCACTTGCGACCGTGGCGCGTAAGTACAGGTCCATCCGCTACGGGGCCGCCCTGTCCGAGTGCGAGGCGGTCGCCTCGGTGGGGTCGAAGGGTGACCTCCTTTCGGCTTTGCTCTGGCCGAGGCGCTGAGCTCGCTGTGCAAGGCCGAGCTGATCCGTAACCGGGGCCTTTGGGAGGACATCGACGCCGCCAGTGGTCGCCACCGCCGAGTGGGTCCACCGGTACGGGCACCATCCGGCCACACTGCGCCATCGGGATGCGTACCCCCGCCGAGCACGAAGCCGCCTGGGCACCCGACCGCCACCGCCAGGAACAATCACAACCAGCCACCACCGGCACCAGATAAACCAGCCTCCACAAAACCCGGGGCTTGACACTCCGCTGTGTCGGGCAGAATCTGGCTCCGTCCTCTCTGGTTCAAAGGGGGCGTGGTCCTGGTCGGTTTTGGCGTGCTCGTTGGGCACCGGCTGCTCCCCTCGTGCGTGTGGGAAGTATTCTCCCAGGCACTGCCCGTCTTGGTGGGTGGGTGCGCTCGACGGTGCAGGTGCTGCTCGGGCGGTGGGTGGGTTAGAACTCGGTGGCGCGTTGGAGGATGGCGGCTTCGTCTTGGCCTCTTGTGCTTTCGTGTGTGGCTGTCCAGGTGCCGTTGTTGCAGGTGAAGGTCAGCCAGGGGTCGGCGACGCTGGATGTGGTGTTCAGTGCCCAGTTGTTGAGCTGGAGCGTGGTCAGTTTTGCGGCTTGGCAGTCGGCGACGGCGTGGACAACGGGGGCTGCTGCCTCAGGGGCAAGGTCCTTGGTGTCGTCGGTGACCAGGCCAGTGATGGACAGGGTGTCGCCGTTGAGGTCGATGGTGCCTGTGGGGCTGGTTTGGCTGGCGGCGGCGATGAGCTGGTCAAAGGGTGGGTTGCTGAACTGGCCGTCGGTGTTGCTGGTGGAGGTGACATGCCAGCCGTTCATGGTGAAGGTCTTGATGGTTGATGAGCCGGACGGAGTGGTCAGTGAGGATGGGGGCGTGGTGACGTCTCCGTAGTCAACTTGGAGAGGTGATGTTTCGCCGGGTCGTTGAATGCTTTTGGCCTCCCCAACTGGTGATAGATCGTGCTGGACGTTGGTAGCGATGTCGTAAGAGCTGGCGCTGATGAGGAAGAAGACGTTGATGTCGGTGCCTTCAACGCTCCACTTCAGTGTGATGGCGATCTGGGTGCTTCCGTCATCGTCGCCTAAGGCCTTGTCGCGGGTTGAGGACAGAAGTGCTGTCGCGGTGTCAGTGCTGATCCCGTCCTTGAGGTGCACGCTCACAGTGGGAGCATCGCCCGAGTTATACGATTCTTCCTCAAAAACCTGCACGGAGGAGACGTGTGAATTGTGGCGCAGGTGTTTGGCGGCTGCTCTTGCTGCGCTCCTTTCTTCGAATGAGTGCGGTTCCAGGCCGGGATTGAACATAAGCATGAGATTATATGCGAAGTACCCGACGACCCCCAGCAACGCAAGTGAGACAAATATCAACACACTTCTACTTATCTTCACGATTCTCCTTAGTTGGGCGTTTAGAGTTTTCGATTAAAGCAAAAACTCGGTAGTCGTGCTGGGGGTGTCGATCTATTTCGAGGTGGTGGCATCGTCGGTATCGCTGTGGCTGTAATCTGGTATTCACGTTTCGGCCACTAGAGCTCTTCTCATCTCCCTTCTCTGTTCTCTGCGTGCAATTTGAGGCGGTCGAAACTGCTGTGTTATGGGTGGATATTTTCAGCCAATGGAACGACGGTTCGCGTAATCGGGGCGTTGATCTGCAAGCACCTTCCCTTGGTTGCGGAGGGAAGTGCTGCCTTGTTTGGTATACTCTGAGTGGCCTTCTGACTGTTTTAATCCTCCGTGTTCTCCGGTGTCCAAGGTGGTGAAGTCTGAATTTGGGTCGTCCATAGGGTTTGGCCCATGTGTGCCTTGGAGAAGACGGAAGCGAAGGAGGTCGTCGTCTGTGCGTTCTGCGAACGCGTGGTCGGGAAGCATGTTCATATCTGAGGCGTCGACTGAATTGAGTCCAGGGGACCCCCAAACAGATATCTCGTCTGGTGCGGTTGACTCTTCCGCGGCAAACTCGGTGACAGATGATCCATATGAATGACCTGCGGCCACTAGGTGGGGGTCCCCATGGTGTGTTTCCTGAATTCCATTATAGAAACTTGCTAGATCATACTTAGATTTTTCGGCCTCAGTCGGGGTGAATGCGGTGCCCTCGGAAAGGCTTGCTGTTTCTTCTGTCGTGGGGGCGTCGTATCCTAGCCACATCACTCCAGCTGGGTTTCCTCCCCCAACCTTTTTTGCCTCCTCAACCATTCTATCAACTTCTTGAACTTTGCTTCCTGCAGTCCAGTCTGAGTTTGGGTCACTGCTTCTGCGGACGACGTCACCTTCCACGTTCGTGTCCATTCCTGGGGTGTAAACGATGACACTATCGGCCTTGTCGATATCGCCTGTGCCGACAGCTGCTCGGAAATGGTCTCCTGTGTTGTCGAGAACTAAGAGCTGATGTCCCTCGGGCCGCTCTGGATGATCTGGGTCGAACATCATCGACAAGGCATGTATGTCGCGCTGTCTTTGAAGCATTATCTTGTACCCTGGGGTGTCAAAGCCCCCTGGGTCTTGTTTGGGTTCGTAGTCTTCAACACTCTTGTCTATCTCGGCTTGCATGATAGGCAGCCAGACCAGGTTTGCTTGGTGTCGGTCATTCATTGGAATGCCGTTGAGGTTGCCGATCCAAGCGGGGTGCTTATTGATGATGTTCTTTCGTTGAGCATCGGTCAGTGAGGTCCACCAGTCGTTGACCTGACTGGGTGTCCACTTGGGGTTCGGGGGTCTTTCGCCGTGGTTGACCACCTCGGGGCTCGGGCCGTTTGCCGTATCGTCCAGTTTAGCAAGTTCGTCGTATACAGAAGAGATGAAGGCCACTGTGTCGCGCGCTTGTTCGACAAGTCGGTCACGCTCCCCCTCGTATCCCTCGATCAATGACAACTGTTGAGAGGGGTCAACGCTAGGGACGCTTTGAGGGTCGGTTGTAATTTCCCCGTTTTTGGATATGATTAAATCATCTTCCTTTACTCTGGCTGCGAGATTGTGGGCGGCGTTGTTGATGGTGGTGACAGTGGTGGAGGCGTCCTTGAGGTCGTTGCCGGCCTTCTCTAAACCAGTCCAGAGGTCTTCGGCGTCGTCAGCGAGGATTCGTCGCGCTTTGGCCTCGGCCTCGAAGGTCTTTCCAGACAGTCCGTCTCCTAGATCTTTCTCTTGAAGATTGGTGTTGACCTGTTCGTACTTATGTGAGGCGGCCACCAAGGCGTCGCCCGCCTCGAAGAGGTCGGTGCCACTCCAGGATAGGAGATCATTAAACGTAACCACGGGGTCCTCCAAAAGGGTAAACTACTTGAATCATTAGGGAAAATATGTCAAATGAGTTAACAGTGTCTGATGTGACTCAGCTGTGGCCGCTCTTGGGAGTGCAGGCTGCTGCACCGTCGGCCGCCTTGAGCTGGTTGGTGGCGTTGTAGATCCCGTTGCGGTGATTCGTCAGCCTGTTGGCGAAGGTTGTGCGGGCCTTGGAGACCGCGTCCGCCGCCGTTGATGCCTTACCGGACAGTCCGGCACCCGTCAGGCCATTCGCGGAGGAGCGCACGTCACTGTCGCCTCCCGATGTGTTCACCTCACTGATGCAGTTCTCCACCTCCGAGCGGATCTTCGACGTCGTCTCCTCACAGGTCTGCAGATCAGCCACCTGTCCCCGCCCTTCCTTGTCACAGCGAAAACTGCCCCGTTGCTATCGAGTCACGGCCCCCGGAAGCGGACCGACCGCTCACACGATAACCAACAATCGTTGCCCTTGCGGGGCTTATGAAAGGCGAATTTCTCCCCGAGATCCACGGCGTCTACTGGACGCGGTAGCCAATAAGTCAGGCGGCGGTGCGGGTTCAGATGCCGCTGACGAGCTTGGTGATGCGCTGGAGGCTCACCTTGCGGCTCGTGCCCAGCGTCTGGGCGAACAGGCTCACCCGCAGCTCCTCCACCATCCAACGGGCCTCCTCCACGAGGGCCTCGCGCTGCGGATCGGCCGGCAGCGAGGCCGCCCTGGCGCGGGCCCTGTCCACCACCTCCCGGGCCTGGGAGACCTGGAAGGTCAAGGCCGCGTCCTGGGATGCGGCCGACGGCGATGAGGCCGCCTTTTCCACCCGCATCACCAGGGCCCGCAGGTAGCGCTCCAGATGCGCCAGGTGCTCCGGCGGGGTGGTGGTGATGAAGCCGCCCGGAACCAGGGCGGCCGCGTGCTCGCGCACCTCCTGGAGCGTGCTCAGCAGAGTCAGGGAGGTGTGCTCACCCACCACGCGCTCCACCTCCCGGGCCGCTCTGAGCGCCGCGGCCGCGTGCCGGGCCACCCGGTAGACCTCGTCCTCAAGCTCATCGCGCATGACCCCAACCAGCGCCTCAAAGACCTCCCGGCTGCGCACCTCCTCCAGCGCACAGCCGGAGGCCGACGCCGCCCAGCGCCCGGCCACGACCCGTGCAGCAGCCGCCTGCACGTCCTCCACCAGCGCCTCCGTCGTCCGGTAGGGACTGGCCGCCAGGATGAGCGACTCCTGGGCGCTCCACCGGCTCGTCACCCGGGCCGTCGGCAAGGCCGTCCGCGCCAGGGCCAGCGCCGTCACCCCGGCGCCATGAGCGCCTAGCTGGGCGGCGGCGTCGGGCAGGATCCTCAAGTCCGCGCTCCTGGCCGAGGTCGCCACCAGTGCCGGGTAACCGCGCACCACCAGGCCCGCCCGACCCGCCGACTCCACCGAGGCCGGGATCGTCGAGGCATTCGGGTCGCCCAAGCCCGGCACGCCCCGAGGCCAGTCGGTCAGACCCCGGCGCTCCTCCAGGCCGGCGCCGCCTCCAGCAGCGGCCCCTGAGCCTCCCGTGTCTCCTGCGGTCCCAGCGGCGCCACCGGGACGGTGGGCGGCAGCCAGCCGCCCACCCCTCTTCTTGCGGCCCTTGCGGCCGGACTTCCCGCCCTGCGCGCCCTGGCGCTCCTGGGCCTCGGCCATCGCCTGGGCCA
>ERZ772964.217-NODE-217-length-29129-cov-45.4943_pt1 | contig 29129 bp, 21 predicted proteins | sample MGYA00580675_ERZ772964 | MGnify/ENA primary metagenome ERZ772964 (study PRJEB29015, sample SAMEA2737941) | human oral metagenome | biome: human oral; feature: human-associated habitat; material: dental | place: China | collected 2139 ... | reverse complement strand
CGACTTCAATAGAATAGGTCATTGTCTTTCTCCTTCTTGGATACAGGTCTTCTACTGAAATCCTATAACGATAGGAACAATAAAAATACCCTTCGAGGTTATTCGTTATATTCTTGTATTGCATAGTGCATAATGGCTGACAGCAGTAGGTAATTTGTGGTACCTTAGTAAAGATTTATAAGAATGGTCAAATGATTATTATGAGCAGGCTTTCAGATAAAGTTAGTAAGTGCCCAGTGCTTATGCAGTTTGGTGCCGCTGCGGTAATATTAATGGTGGTTGGGGGTAGTGGGTATTACACACACTACATGATGGTGGTGAAACCCCGCATTATGGCGGTAGGGATGGCGGTGGAAAAATACGAGGCAGTTCTTGATGCCGAACCAAACGATCCTAATTGCCAGATTTCACATTGTCCCACCTCAAGTAAAGACATCCCTGGAGTACCGGAGGATCGGGCACTATTCACTGATGCAGAACGGCTTAATTTAAGTTCCTTAGTTCCAGGATCGCAGGCGAGCTACATTCGTGTTTACAGTGTGACACCTAAGGAGAATGACATGATGGAAGCCATTGTGTATGTTATGGTTTCCAAGTGCGCCTATCCGGAAACTAATCAACCATATGCTAATTCCGTAGATCCACACCGAATGACGCTCATTCCCAGTAGCGTGAATAACGATGAGTATGTTGTTATCGAGGACCAGCTGCTTGACCAGGTAAGTGAGGGTCTCCCGGATTCGTTCGATTCCCGCTATTCCGGTGGGAAGACGGATCCAGAATGCCCCAAATGATCGTTCACTCCTATAGATTCCTACAGATGTTGGGCACCTTTGGGCGTCGTCAAGCGGGGGAAGTGAAACGTTATTCCAGCTCAACCGGGCCGGTAATACGGATCTCTTCGGTGTCCAACCGCTCCTGAATCGAATGCAGCACATTCATGTCGATCACGCCCTCGTTACGCAGGCGCTTGAGCACCTCACGCTGGTGACCAATGATCGCCAGCCGGAGCATCCGCACCTGGCCCTGCAACGTTATGGCCTGCAACTCCTCGGGGGTGAGATCGGGATTATTCTGCAAAAACCGGCAGGACTCAATGCCGGTATCATGCTGGAAATCCAGTTCGTAGCGAACATACGCCAATGCCTCTGGACCGACATCGTTCTGGGCGGCAAGATCCTCCAGGGCATCATAGGCCTCCTTATTCATGGTACCCACCGCGTTGAGGGTTTCCTGATGCTCGGTATCGTCGGCGGGAATCTTCGCCCACCGAATAATCGCCGGCAGAGACAGGCCCTGCACCAGCATCGACACCATGACCACGGCGGCCACCATGAAGATAATGAAGTCCCGGTTCGGCACCGACGTGCTCACCGACAACGCCACCGCCAGGGATACGCCACCACGCAGGCCAGCCATGGTGCTCACCACACGGTCCCGGTAAATCTCGCTCCGCACCTTAGGGTCCCGCATCGCAGCCCGGATTAGCCGGCGTAATTCATGCCGTTCGCGCAGTGACCGCTGCTCCTTTGTCTGCTCGGCCCGGTACTGTTCCTCGGCGCTGGCCTTAATGTCCGACAGCATGGCCGGCCGCATAAACAGGAACCGCACCAACAGGCTGACCAGCCATATTGCTGCCACCATGATGGCCGCGTGTGACTGCGAATAGGCGGCATTATTGTGCGCAACCTCGCTAATGTTCTGCCATGCCTCCGGCAGTTGCACGCCGACCAGCACGAAAATCGCACCATTCATGAGGTACGACATGTAGGCCCAAATGGGCAACCCATAGAACCGATTCTGCGGTTTAATGGTGTCCACACCGTAATACGTCAGGTAGAACGCGGAAACCACCACCGCCACTACGCCGGAGCCCTTTATTCCCTCGGAAATCTCGATGGATTCCGAGAGGAGGAAAGCGACAAACGGAATCGTCATCATGTAGATCACAAAATTCATGGGATTGGCGATGCGGGCACGCAGCCGGTTTGCCACCCAACCCACGGCTAGCCCCACCACAATGCCGCAGAGGAACGAGAACGCCAGCATGCCGCCCGCGTGCGACACCGACAGATCCGCGCCGTCCGCAACCTGGATGGCCAGGGCAAACACCACCAGCGTGGTCCCGTCGTTAATGAGCGATTCTGCCTTGAGCACCGTGATGGAACGCTTGGGCAGTTTACCGTTGAGCGTGGCCACGGCCGTGGCGTCCGTCGGGGCCAGGGCCGCACCAATAATCAGCGCGGTACCCCAGTCGATATGGAAGAAGTGGGTGAGCACCCCAGCCATGGCGAATGCCGTCACAATGACCAGCACGGTACCGGAGGTAATGATCGCGCGGAGACTTTTCCGTACCTCCCGCAGCGAGGTGTTGCGCGCCTCCCAAAACAGCATGATCGGCAGGAATATTTCCAAAATCACATATGACGGCAGCCCAACCTCCCGCAGCTCATGCATGGCGGGCAGCAGCGCCAACGCCAGCCCGAGGAAAATAAGCAGGATCGCCGGAGTGACGCGGATCCGGTGGGCAAGCGTGTTACCGAGGAAAATCGCTGCTGCTAAGGCAATAATGATTTCAAGCACGATATGTCCTTGTCCGAATAGATACGTTCATAATTCGATATACACGTTACCGCTTGACGACGCCCAAAGGTGAGGCACGCCACCAACACGGAACAACCATGGATGATCATCGGCTTCACGCCGGTTGGGTCGCTACCACTGCTTGTGCTGTCTCTTATTAGCACTGCCATGGTAAGTCGAGCTGGAGTTTGGTTCGTAGCCGGACCAGTTCATCCCTACTGGATCGAGAAAGTCAAGCTCAGCAAGTGTGCTGAGCCTGGGTATACGGTCAATCTCGGTGTTGTCCGTCCCTTCATTCACCGAAACCCTAGCTCAGTAAGCATGAAGCTAGGCTGATGACGTGGTATTCCCGCTCGCCGAGTGAAACAGCATTTGTTCTAAGCTTGGCTTTGGGGTGCTGGGTCGTTGCTGCGCCGGGGTGTGTGCTGCGATATTGAACAAGTCAGGTTCCTAACCCAGCTCAAAATCCAGATATCGCAGCACAGTAGTAAACCGCACCATCATCATGATTGTTCGCAATCGTCACAGCCACCCGGTTGCTTCCAACCATTTTCGGTAATGCTTCTGACTTTGCCGATCCCGAATCTGGGCAGTGGCAAGCACCATGGCCAGCGGGGCCTTCGGGAACGGTCGTTTCCCCTTACTCAACCGGTGCAGCTGATGCTGCACCTGCACCAAACTCGCATACGAATTAATAGCCTTATCCTTAAACCGGGGTACGGGCATTGTTGGGGCCGCAGCTTCCCGAACCCGCCACGTGTTCGGCAGCCCCGGGTCCAGCGACAACGCCGTACCCATGCCCACCATATCCACCTCGGTCGCCAACACCCGCTCCGCGGTGGCGCGCCGGGTGATCCCACCGGTCACCATGATCGGCATGGGGGCAACCTTAGCGATCTGCTCCGCGAACGTGAGGAAGTACGCCTCCCGATCCAAGGTTCGCTGATCCTTGGCGACCCCCTGCATGCCCTGCATAGCGGGGCTTTCGTAGGTGCCACCCGACACCTCCACAAGATCCACACCCAGGTCACCCAGCATGCGGACTACTGCTGTGGCGTCGTCAACATCAAAACCGCCGCGCTGAAAATCCGCCGAATTCAGCTTCACCGCTACCGCGGCACTATCCTGCACGGCCGCCCGGATTCGGGTAATGATCTCCCGAAGCAGGCGGCTACGATTCTTCAAGTCGCCGCCCCACCGGTCGGTTCGCCGATTCACCAGCGGGGACAGGAACTGCGACAACAAATAGCCGTGCGCCGCATGCACCTGCACCCCATCAAACCCGCTCTCAATCGCCCGGGTTGCGGTGGTCACAAACATGCCGATGACTTCTTCAATCTGTTCTTCCGTCATGGCGATTGGGGTAGCAAAAATTTTCGAATGAGCACCCATGTTCACGGGGATTGCCGACGGCGCGAGCTTAATGCCCGGCAGGCTGGCCGGCACCTGGCGACCCGGGTGGTTAATCTGCATCCACACCTTCGTGTCGGTCGTGCCATTCGCGTGGGCGGCCGCGGCCCACTCCTGGAATGGTTCCAGTAGGCTGTCCTCGTTGAGGATAATGCCGTCGCCATTGGTGACGGCCCGGTAATCAACCATGACGTTCCCGGTGATGATGAGCCCCACCCCGCCGCGCGCCCACGTGCGGTACAGGTTGAAAATCCCCTGGCTGGGCAACATATTTTCGGTGCCCAACTGTTCCTCCATTGCGGCCTTAGCCAGTCGGTTCGGCAGCGGGTCACCATGCTTGAGAGGCAGCGGTTCGAAGATCGAGGTCATAAACGGTGTCCTTACTATTAGGGGGTGTCGGGTTCAGAATGCCTCGCGGGGTCGCCGGGCGGAGGCATGTTGTTAGCCGATATCGTCGAGCAGGCAGTGGGCGAGGGCTTCGCTGGACGCCGGATTCTGCCCAGTGTACAGGTGTGGCGATCCTGCACAATGAATGGTCGAAACGGGATGCGCGCCTTGTGGTAATACACGTCGATTTCCGCCAGCCTATCCTCCAAATACCAGGGGATTTTCCTACCGAAGGGGTTCAGCTTCTCCTCCACGGTGGATGCTCCCGTGACCTGGTAGTCGGCGAACGGCGATGGTGCGCGGGGATTGTGCGGATTCTTCGCCGCGAGGATTGCCGCCACACCATGCCCCAGCAACGCCAAGGGCTTACCGGATCGCAGGCGCCGGGTAAGTAGACTGCCGGATGTTTCATCGAAAGCCAGATCCACCATGACCCCATGGCCACCCGGGTAAAACACCAGATCATAATGGGTTTCATCCACCCGATCCAGCGGAATGGGGTGCGTGAGATCCGCCGCGATAGCGTCAATATAGGCGGTGATTCGCCTGCGGTGAGCGGGCATCCCGCCGGCAATGCCGAGACCAGACTTCTCTGCTGTGGGCGCGACACCACCCGGGGTCGCAATATCAATGCTCCAGCCCGCTTCGCTGAAAATGCGGTGCGGCGTGGCCAGCTCCTCCGCCCAATAGCCGGTCGGGTGGCGAGTACCGTCGGTCAACTCCCACATTCGTGCGGCGGACACAACGAAAAGCACAGAAGTCATACAACAAAAGTGTAATAAGCATCAGTGCTTTACGCTTTACGACGGGTGGGTGGGCGAAGTGGCTGGGGTAGTAGGGAAGATACAGTTTGGCACCCCCTTTATTACCCCTATTTGTCAACCCCTCTTTTACAAAAGTATGGGAATCTTGTAGTCTATGGGTAGCTCATTGACCATGTGTTGAAGGAGTATCCGAGGCCGTTTGCTCAGCAAGCGGCCTCCGCTTTGTCAAGCTTCCCAAAAGTTATCATGCTCTCTTGCTAACTTTCTTTGTGTATGTTTTTGCGAAACAGAATATGCTGTTATCAATAATGTGTAGTCCGTTCTTTCCTCATATACAACAACGTAGGAAAGATCACTTTTTGCTAAAAGGTATCGTGCAGCACCATTCCGAGATGACTTCCACCATTTAATAGGATCCTCTATGGGATTTGGATAATGATCTTTAAACTCTTCATATGCTTCCCTGATCCAATGAAGTCTGCGGCATCTTTCAAAGTTAATTGTTCGTGTTTCAACTTTTCCATGACCACTGGATATAATATGCCAAAATGTTCGGTGATAATTATGGACCTCGGGTAGTCGACGAAGAACAACAGGTTTGTTGTTGCTTGGCCATATTAAGTTTGCTTCTACTAGTTGCGCTTTAAAAAGTTGGTAAAGGTTATGGAGGTAATAATCTTGATCAACATCTAAGTCACGAAAATGAGGGGAAAGAATAAAAGGCATATTGTTGTCTTTACCGAGGTTGGGGTCGCCAAACAAATACATTAAACTTCTCTTCACTCGGTAAAGTAGATTTTGTGAGTGTGTAGCCAGAGCGTTCTTTGATCCTCTTAATCAGATCGAGTCTTGCCTCACTCATATAGTTTTGTCGATTGGTGTAGTTAACCGCGCCTAAAAGTAGATCTGCTAGTTGTAATTGAATTACATGGTGCGACTCAACTATTTGAACCTTCCGTATGATCTTTTTGTCAAAGTCATGATAACTATCAGCGATGGCATCGTGAAGTTTTCGGATTTTTGCGCCACCATGAGTATCTTTTTTGTCTAAATATATGCTAGTGGGGGCAGCAGGTTTAAGGAGCCCTTTAATGAGGTAGAACATCATTTTGTAGTACCAATCATCATGTGTTTGATTAAACTTTTCATGCTGAAGATTATCTTTCGGTGCGACAACCACTCGGAAACCTAAATCGTCATCATCAAAGAAATAATCAACTAAATCTTTGTAGAATTCCAGTTTTCCCCTGGAAACTTTTGTCCACTTGATCTCGAAGTCGTGATCCATTTGGTGTTTTTCTTTAATTTCAAAGAGTCTTTTTGCTATCTCCCTTGTTTTAGATTGTGGACATGAGATCCCACCCAAGACAAGAAAGGGCATATTGTCAGCGAGGAGATGGGTGCTTTCGTCGCAGTAAATGTTAATTGCTTCCATGTTTAGAACATCTTCAATCAGATTAGGCAGGTGACTTGTTTTAAATGCTAGCACTTGCACGTAGGTTCTTTCGTATACACTGCACTAAGCTAAATGCGTGCTTGCTGCTATTGCTGAAACACCCGGCCCTATCGACACTATTGTGATCCGTGACGTACCCGAACCTGAAGAGCTCCGCGCCGGGGAAGTGGTGGTGCGCATGTTGGTCAGCACCTTCAACCCCTCCGACGCGGTGACGGTCTCCGGTGCATATGCGTCCCGCACCGCATTCCCCCTTGTCCCAGGCTTTGAAGGCGTCGGTATCATCGACCGCATTGGCCCCGGCGTCCCTACCAGCGCGCTCGGCCGACGAGTGCTACCCATCGGTTCACCCGGTGCGTGGCAAGAATGCAAACGCATTGACCATTCCTGGTGCATCCCCGTTCCCGACGACATCCCCACCGATGTTGCATGCTTTGCCTACATTAATCCCCTCACCGCATCCCTCATGGTCGAACGCTTTTGCCATGGTGTGCAGTCTGCGCTTGTCGACGCCGCTACGACCACCATTGCTGGTCACCTGAAAACCCTATTGGAACAGCGGGGCGTAGAAACGGTGATGGTGGGGCGAACGTGGGGAACGGTGGGCGTCGATAAGCAATTCGATGTTTCTTTCGACTGTGTTGGTGGGGAGATGGGTCGTAGGATGGCGCGGGCGATCAAACCCGATGGTGTGGTTGTGCACTATGGTTTGCTGTCGGGTGAGCCGCTGGGGGAGACTGGGCGGCGGGTTGAGATGTTTCGGCTGCGCGATGTGGTGCATGTGTGCCCACGCTCGGAGTTGCCGGAGCTATTTGCGGACGTATTTTCGCAGCTACAGGCAGGTCGGTTGCGTAGTCGGGTGGCGAAGGAGGTACATTTGCGGGATGTGCCGGCGGCGTTGCGGGAGTATCAGCCACGGGAGGGAAAACTGCTCATTAGGATTGGGTATTAAAGGAGGATATTCATGGCGGCAGAACTGTTTCCGGTTGGGGAATTTTTGTTAGAGGAACTTGCAGCTCATGGCTGGTCAGCAGAAGAATTTGCTCGTTTTATGGGGCCGCCAATGGAGCTTGTGTCTGGGATTATCTCGGATGAAGGGGAGCTGACAGAGCAAGTAGCGACCAAGATTGAGCAGGCTTTAGGTACGTCTGCAGAGTTGTGGCTTGGCCTCCACCACGATTATTTAGCTTGGCAGGGGGCTCAAAGCGTGAATAGTGCGTATCATTCATAACTGCTCTTGCTTGTTTACCATGTTTGTAAAGTGCGGAGCCACTGGTGAGTAGGGGATAGTTGTGTGTTTGATGGGTTAGGCGATCGTGCTTATTAATGGGTGATTGTCAAAAGAAAACACATGCTAGAACTATATGGTCGTCGCCTGTTTCTTGGGCCTATGGTGCAGGGCCTTGGAATAGCAAACAGTAACAATCACGCTTTGCAACATGACGAGGATACAGATTGGCAGTATTATCAGAGGTTCAGTTTTCGTGACAAAGAGAATAACACCACACACTACAGTGCTAATGCTCAGCCAAATGATAAAGAACTTCATGGCAGAGCGACTGTTTAAGGCCATGACGGCTATGATTCCCCACAACACAATGGCAATGAAAACCGATAACAAAAATACTATGTCGGAGAATCTTCCATAAGCGGGGTGCCATATCATGTCCTGGTCGCCAAAATCGCTGGGAGCCCACACAGCATTGGCGACAACGGCAAATAGGTACCAGGAAAGACGGTAAAGTTGTGGCATTCGATCAGGATTGCGTTTCTTGAGGTAGGAGAGGAAGCAAGTCATTATTGTGCTCTGAATGATGATAATGACGAGCATATATGGGATAGTCATGATGAAAAATAATCCCAGCCAGCCATCAAGTCCTGCACGAATCCGAAGTATAAATCCCAGGGAAACTGCTAGGACACTACCACCAGTCCACAGGAGAAAAAACTTCAGGCTGTTTATAATGCCCTGCTTGTGTTGATGCAGTGGGTTGTCGTGATTTGTGCGTGAGGTCATGGTTTTATTGGCTTCCTAAGAGGACTGCTATGGTGACCCATAGGCCAATGGTGCTAAGAGTTGAGATGGTGGTGATTGAGCGTAGAAATTTACGTGGCTGATTGTCTGTGCCCGAATCTTTAGATAAAGTTTTGCAGATGGTGCTGCAAAACATACTGGTTGCGGTTGCAAAAAGGATCCAGGAAAGAATATGGATTTGTGACATTTGGTCAAGGTCTGGGTGGTGCATGTTGGCGAAGAAATAGGTCATGGCCAGACCTTGAATGATGAAAATAGCAAAGAAGGGGGTGGACAAGAGATAGATTGTGGCAAAAAGAATATTTGTGGCAGTATCGATGGGTTTGAAGGTGCGTTTACAGACATGGCTGATAACGCTGACAAAGCCGATAAGGCCGATACTCGTGATGAGCGTTAGTATGCTCATTCCAGTCCATTGGAAAAAGAATTTGGTGTTGGCATCCATGGTGTTCCCGTTTTCCTTTCCTAAGAGAAGGACTGCTATGGTGATCCATAGGGCAATGGTGCCGAGGGCGGATAAAGCGAACACTAGGAATGAAAACTCACTTACGTCGGTACCAAAAAATTTACTAATAGGACCATAGAGTGGGTGTGTACTTTTGTCGTTGTCACTGCTCTCGCTCAATGCCCAAATGGTATGGATTACAGCGAGGACGAGGATCCATGAGAGCGTGTAGATCCGTGACATCTGGCCAGGACTTGGTTGGTGAGTAGTGAAAAGATAGGTTATGACCAGGCTTTGAACGATAATGACAACTAAAGTGAGCGGGATAGCCATTACATAATACAAGCTCACAATTCCATCAAGGCCAGAAATAATTCGAAAATAGACTCCCACAATGACTGTCAGAATTCCGACGCAGGCCCAGCATAAGAAGAACCTGGTGCCAGTGTTTATAATTTTATCTAGCAGGAAATATCCCAAGAGTAGTGCTATGCAGGACCCGCCACCGACGCAGTGGAAGAACTTGCTGATTTTACCGGGATGATGAGATTTATGTTTCTTATTCATGATGTTATCCCTACCTTCATAACATTTATTGCCTGACCATGAGGGCTGCTATGGTGATCCATAGGATGCTTGCTCCAAGAGCTGATAGTGGCATGATGAGTTTTGACAATTGTGCGGAATCAATACCAATTGACTGGCCAATAGCCTCATAGAGTGAGCTTTTGAAGTCGTAGCCCCATACCCAGAAAGTGTGGATAATGGTGGCGAAGAAAATCCACGAGAGCATGTAGATTCGTGATATCTGGTTGAGTCCTGGTTGGTAGGTTGCGAACAGGTAGGTCATGATGAGACTTTGGCCGATGGCGCCAACGAGGGCAACCAGGATGCGTTTTTTGGTGGAGTAATAATTAGTAGAGATGGACTGGAGCAAAGATCCGATAATGACTGTCAAAATACTGATACTGGTCCAGTGGAGAAAGAAATCGGTAGTGGCATTCACTCTGTCTTTGAACATAAAGTACGCGAGGAAAACTGCTAGAGGACTCAAAAAACAGATTGTCTGGATAGAAGAAGTAATTATGTCGGTAATTAACTCGAAAAAGGGATCCTGCTTCTCCATGATTGCTCCTTAGCTTCAGGGGTTTGCCATGAGGGCGGTTATGACGGTCTACGGTCTTATGCTGATGATGGCAACCCAAACCATCCACTCTTACGCGGACCCGAACCGCTGCCGACCATCATCTTTTCGAAAAATACACTCTCCATATACCTATTCTACAGCAATGAAATAGCTGGTCAGATCAATTTTTTGCATGTCTGTTGTCAGAAGGGTGATATCTGAAGTCTCTGGTGAGTACACTAGGTTGATGAACAAGAATAATCCGCCGCTCACCCTTGACCAGCTGCGTAGTGGCCAGCGGGTCCGCGGCATTGTTCCAAACCAGACGGTCACTATCAAACACGTGGATAGACTCGATGATGTTACCGCCGAGGTAATTTACTGTGATGAGGCTGGGTATTGCTCGTCGGTTATCCTCACCCCGGATCGTCTCGCCAGGGTGGAAATCGTTACCGAATCGGGCGATATACCTGCTTTCGATGGCAACGCCGACGATTTCCGGCTCGTCGCCGAGGCCATGCGCATCACCTATGCTGCCCGCCATGACCCCATGGTTGCTGTCAATAGTTCCGACGTTGACCCGCTGCCGCACCAGATTCGGGCCGTGTATGAGGAACTGCTGCCTAGAGTTCCCCTGCGGTTTTTGCTTGCCGACGACCCTGGCGCGGGAAAAACCATTATGGCCGGCCTCTATCTGAAGGAACTTATTCTGCGCTCCAGTTGCGAGCGTGCCATCATTGTGGTGCCTGGCGGCCTGGTGGAGCAGTGGCGGGACGAGCTCGCCCAAAAATTCGACCTCCACTTCGAGGTTTTCAATGCCGCCAACGATGATTCCGCCGGCAAGAACCCCTTTGATGTGCACCCCTATCTCATCGTGCGCATGGACCAGATTGCGCGCAATGATCGTCTCATGCGGTTGCTGGAACAGGTGAAATGGGATGTGGCCATCGTGGATGAGGCGCACCGCATGTCCGCCCACTATTCCCTGTGGGCCGGGGAAATCAACGCCACCAAACGGTTCAAGCTGGGGCAGTTACTGTCGGAAACCTCCCATAACTTTCTGCTCATGACCGCCACCCCGCATTCCGGGAAGGAGGAAGACTTCCAATCGTTCATGTCCCTGCTGGACAAGGACCGATTCGAAGGCCAGTACCGGCAGGGCATTCACCGGACGGACACCAAGGGCCTCATGCGCCGCATGGTGAAAGAAGACCTGCTCACGCTCGATGGCCGGCCCCTGTTTCCCGAGCGGCGGGCCTACACCGTTCCCTACGAGTTGAGCCGCGCCGAACGCGACCTGTACGAGCAGGTGTCCGACTATGTGCGCGACGAAATGGGCAAGGCTGACGCCATTCAGGATGGGAAACGCCGCAACAATGTGGGGTTCGCGTTGATGGTGCTGCAACGGAGGTTGGCGTCGTCCCCGGAGGCGATTTTGCGGTCGTTAGAGCGTCGTAAAGCGAAACTGCGACGAAGCCAGCGAGAGTACGACGCCCCTAATGACTACGACAGTGCTGTGTCGGAAACCAATTGGGCGGAGCTGGAACATCAGGTCGACGAGGTTGTGGATCGCGCGACCGCGGCCCAAGACCAGGTGCAGCTCACGCACGAAATCACTGTGCTGGACGGGCTCATTGCGACGGCCCGGCGGGTGCGCAACCAGGACGAGGATCGGAAGTGGGTGGAGCTGCGCAAAATCCTGGAAAGCAAGGTGCTGACCGGCACGAATGGGGAAAATCGTAAGATCATTATCTTCACCGAACACCGCGATACCCTCACCTACCTGGAGGATAAAATCAGCACCCAACTGGGCAGCACCGACGCCGTTGTCACCATTCATGGGGGCACGCCGCGGCATCTTCGCCAGGCCATCCGCGAACAGTTCGCGCACGACCCCCGGACCCTGGTGTTGCTTGCTACCGACGCCGCCGGCGAGGGGCTCAACTTGCAGCGCGCCCACCTCATGGTCAACTATGACTTGCCCTGGAACCCCAATCGCATCGAACAAAGATTCGGCCGTATTCACCGTATCGGCCAACGTGAGGTCTGCCACCTCTGGAACCTGGTCGCCCACAACACCCGCGAAGGCGACGTGTTTAACCGACTGCTCGAAAAAATCGAGGTCATGTCCGAAGCCTACAACGGCAACCTATTCAACGTGCTCGGTGACACGGACTCCTTCGACGGTCGCCCCCTCAAAGACCTGCTTATCGAGGCTATTCGCTACGGTGACCAGCCAGAAATCAAGCAGCAGCTCGACAAAGTCATCGACGCCAGCGTCTCCAAAGGGCTTGATGAACTCCGCGCCAAACGCGCCCTCAGCGAAGACATATTCAGCAGCCGCGAACTCGACCAAGTGCGAAACACTATGCGGGACGCCGAAGAACGCAAACTCCAACCCGGATTCATCCGCTCCTTCTTTATTCCCGCATTCAAACGTTTGCGCGGATTGATTGATAAACGAGAATCCGGTTGCTACAAGGTCACGTATGTGCCGCCGCTGCTTCGGAACATTGCCAGCCGCCAGTACGAGTGCGTCACCTTCGATGTCGATTACAAGCACCCCGCCGGCACCCACCACGATGCTGCCCTCATCGTGCCGGGACACCCGCTGCTCGACGCGGTGCTGGTCCGCACTACCGAAGACCTGAAACCAACCCTGGCCCAGGGCACCATTTTCGTGGACCGGAGCAGCAAACAACTCGCCACTCCGGCGCTGCTCTACATTGTGGAACAGCGCATCACCGCAGGTGGGGACAAGGACACGCTCTACCACCATTTCGACTACCTGCTGGTCCCCCAAGACAGTGACACCAATGTGAATGTCCCAAATAATGGGGGCATTACCGTGACCACGACGCCGCCGTTCCTCGACTACGACACCCCCAAGGAGGAAGAACGCGCCATCATCCAGAACCTCATGCGCGACCCCATGCTCCGATCCTGGCTGCGCAAGGATCACGGCAGGATCGTGACATTGTGGGCGACCAGGGAAGGAATGCAGCCGCGCATGAAAGAACTGGAGCAGCAACGCCACGCAGAAACCCAGCGGGTGTGGGACCAAGTAGAAAACCGACTGACCACCGAAATCAACTATTGGGAACGAATGATTAGCGAGCTGCGGTACCAGGAGCGAAACGGGCACGTGAACCAACGCCTCGGATCCAAGGATGCGGCGGCCAAGGTCGCCGACCTGGAGCAGCGGCTGGAGCTGCGGAAACGCGAGAAGGAGCAGGCGTCATGGTTGAGTGCGAAAACACCCTTGATCCGCGGCGTGGCCCTGGTGATTCCCGGCCACCTCATTGACGCGCACTCGGCGCCCAACGCGAAAAAGCAGGCGGCGACGTTCGCCAAGGAAACCCAGGAGGTGGAGCGCCGGGCCGTAGAAGCCGCCCTTGCCGCCGAGCGGGCTCTGGGTCGGATGCCGGAGGAAATGCCGCGCAATAATCCCGGCTTCGACATTCGCTCCACCGACCCTGCCGACCCGCTTGCCCACCGGTACTACCTGGAAGTCAAGGGCCGCATCGCAGGATCGAACACGTTTACGATCACCAATTCGGAGATCAATTTCGCCCAAAACCATAAGGACACCCACCGCCTGGTGCTAGTGTCCGTACACCCCGATGGGCCCGAGTTTGATGAGGTGCGCTATGTCACGCATGCGTTCGATGACATGGAGGCGTCCATGAGCACGCATTCCCGCAACGAGAAATGGTCCCACTATTGGGGGCAGGGTGGTGCACCAGTATAGTTATTGTTCAGCCACCTGATGATCCTTAAGGAAGACCGACATGACCACCGTGAAGAAGAAACTGATCGAGACGTCACTACCGCTCGAAGCCATTAATGCGGCATCCGCGCGTGAGAAATCCATCCGCCACGGCCACCCCTCTACGCTGCATTTATATTGGGCTCGGCGTCCGCTCGCAACCGTTCGGGCTGTGCTTTTCGCCCAGCTTGTCGACGACCCGGCGTCGCGGCCGGAGGAGTTTCCCACGGTGGAATCCCAGGATGCGGAGCGGGCTCGCCTGCATGCCCTTATGGAAAAACTTATCATTTGGGAGAACAGCAATGATGAGAAGCTCCTGGAGCAGGCCCGGGAGGAGATACGTAAGAGCAATAACGGGAAATTGCCCGCGGTTGTGGATCCGTTCGCGGGCGGTGGGTCGATTCCGCTAGAGGCCCAACGGCTGGGGTTGGAGTCGCATGCTAGCGACCTCAACCCGCTGGCGGTGCTGATTAATAAGGCGCTCATTGAGATTCCTCCGAAGTTTGCCGGCTGGTCACCGGTGTTTCCCGGGGTTGCGGAGGAGCAATCATCATGGCTGCGCGCCGAGGGTCTGGCCGCCGACGTGCAACACTATGGTCAGTGGTTGCGGGATGAGGCAGAGAAACGCATCGGCCACCTATATCCGAAGGTCACGGCCCCCGGTGGGACCGAGCATACTGTGATCGCCTGGATTTGGGCCCGAACTGTCATCAGTCCCAATCCCGCTAATCCGATCGAAACTCCTTTGGTTCGGTCCTGGTGGTTGAGTAAAAGGAAGGGCAAGGAAGCCTGGGTGAAGGCCACCGTTGTGGACGGGCAAGTGCAGTACGAGGTGCAGCATAATGCGGATGGGCCGAAGAAAGACGAGGATGGGACCATCAAGCATGGTAAAGGTGTTTGGACTGTGGGGGATGGGACGCCTTTCAGCTACGATTACGTGCGCGAATCAGGGAAGAGAGGCGAGATTGGTGCGCACCTCATTGGTATTGTTGCTGAGGGAAACCCAGGTCGGTTATATCTTTCACCCACACCAGAACACATACAGGCTGCCAAAGTTGATGCCGGAGATGCCGGCATTATCGGTGAAATTGCCACTAATCCTCGTTGGTTCTCGCCACCTGCATACGGAATGCGGGAATTTTCCGACCTCTTTACTAACCGCCAACTTTTGGCCCTCACCACCTTGAGCGAACTGGTTGCCGAGGCGCGCAACAAGGTTCTCGAAGATGCGTTAGCCGCAGGCATTCCCGCAGGCGAACGATTGGAAGATGGTGGTGTGGGAGCCGAAGCGTACGCTGATGCAGTAGCGACGTATTTGGGGTTGGCGGTGAGCCGCACAACGGATAGATCATCCAACTTGTGTGGTTGGGATTCCAGTCGAGACAGTGTAAGGAATGTTTTTGGTCGCCAAGCGATCCCCATGGTATGGGATTATGCTGAAGCGAATCTCTTTTCAAACTCTTCGGGCAACTTTCTTGGACAAGTAGAATGGATCAGCAAAGCTATTGGAAAAACACCAGCAAAATCAGCTGGTGAAGCAATACAAATCAGCGCCATGTCACGTGATTATGCTGATTTAGTTGTGTCTACTGATCCGCCTTATTACGACAACATTGGATACTCGGATCTGTCAGATTTCTTCTACGTGTGGCTACGGAAATCATTGCGCACGATTCATCCCTCGGTGGTGGGAACCATGCTCACTCCCAAGGCCGATGAGTTGGTAGCAAACCCTTACCGCCACGATGGTAAACAAGGTGCGGAAAAATTCTTCATCGAAGGCTTTAACTCCGTGTTCCACCGTATCCGGGAAGACGACGCCAACTCCGATGTGCCCATGACCGTGTACTACGCCTATAAGCAACAAGACAGTGGCAAAGACGGCACCTCATCTACTGGCTGGCACACCCTGTTAGACGGGCTCATCCAATCCGGGTGGGAAATCACCGCCACCTGGCCCATGCGTAGCGAACTCAAAAACCGCATGCTCTCCCATGGCACCAACGCCCTCGCGTCCTCCATTCTCCTGGCCTGCCGGCCCCGCCCTGCTGATGCTCGGGCTGTGGCGCGCCGGGCATTTGTGGCGGCACTCAAATCCGAGCTCCCCGAAGCACTCCGCACCCTCATGCAGGGCGCCATCGCCCCCGTCGACCTGGCCCAAGCAGCCATTGGGCCTGGGATCTCCGTGTTCTCCCGGTACGCCAAAGTGCGGGAAGCCGACGGGTCGGACATGAGCGTCAGGGATGCGCTGCAACTCATCAACGCCACCCTTGACGAGGTGCTGGGTGAGCAGGAATCCGACCTGGATTCGGACACCCGGTTCGCGGTGCGTTGGTATCGCCAATACGGGTGGGAGGCCGACAGCTCCGGCATCGCCGACCAACTGGCCCGCAGCTCCGACACCTCCCTCGCCGAGCTGCAGCGTGGCGGCATTTTCGAAGCCAAGGGCGGCAAAGCCCGGCTGCTGTCGCCAACCCAATTGAACGAGGCGTGGGATCCCGCCGCGGACGAGCACGTGAGCGTGTGGGAAGCCACCGTGCGGCTGGCCGCGGTGCTGGCGAAAGACGGCGTGGACAAGGTCGCGGAACTCCTGCCTGCGGTGGGGGAGAAAGTGAGTCTGGACGCGGTGAAAGAACTCGGCTTCCTGCTGTTCCACGAGGCGGAGAAAAACAAAGACACCGACGACGCCATCCTGTTCAACGGCCTGGTGAGTTCCTGGGGTGACCTCAACGAGCAGGCTCGTCAGATTGTGGCACATCCGAAAGCTCACCAAGAAACCCTTTCCATCGGCAAAGAAAAATAGGACGCAATGAATCATGGCACTCAATAACCGGGAACGCATCACCAGAGCATTCGACTTGCTTCAGGAGGGTCTGCATGACCTTGTGGACGAGGTGATGACCAAGTATTTTCACACCAGCGATTGGCCGGAACGGATGTCCGCCCAGGATGCGCAGCGTTACGGTCGGGAGCGCCGCAGGCTGGAGAAAACCGACCCGCAGGTGCAATTGCGGGCGATCACCGAGTATGGTCGGGAGTTCAGCAGGGAGCTGTCCCGGGGACAGCAAAGCTTAGCTTCGGAATTGCGGGATACCCGAAACGAGTGGGCACACGGTGCCGCGTTCAACTCTGATGACACGGGCCGTGCCCTAGACACGATCGAACGCCTGCTGCGCGCGGTCAATTCGATGGATTCCGCAAATGACGTGCGCAAACTACGCGAAGACCTGCAGCGAACGGTGTACGAGGACCGGACCCGGAAGCGGTCAAAGCCCACGAACACGGCGTCGATAAGCGCAAGTAAGGGGCTGAAACCGTGGCGGGAAATCATTCACCCGCACGACGATGTGGCACGCGGCGACTTTACCGCGTCCGAATTCGCCGCCGACCTCCACGACGTGAGCAAGGGGCAGGCGAGCAGCGAATACGGTGACCCGATTGAGTTTTTCAGCCGCACCTACCTGACCGAGGGGCTGCGGGATCTGCTCACCCGCGCTTTACGACGCCTCAGCGGGGACGCCAACGCCAGCCCGGTGGTGAATCTGCAAACCAACTTCGGCGGCGGCAAAACCCACTCCATGCTGGCCCTCTACCACCTGTTCAGTGGCGCCAAGAAGGACGATTTTCCGCAGGAAATACAGGACCTGATCCAAGATGCTGGCAACCCGCGGCTGGATGACCTGGGGGTGCGGCGCGTCACCCTGGTGGGCACGTATTTGCAGGCTGGCTCGCCAAGCATCAAGGAAGACGGCACCGAGGTGCACACGCTGTGGGGCGAGCTCGCGTGGCAGCTGGGTGGCCGGGAGGCCTACAACATTGTTGCCGGTGCGGACAGGTCCGGCACTAACCCTGGCGAAGCATTGCACACACTCATTAGCGCCCACGGACCGGTCCTCATCCTGATCGACGAATGGGTGGCGTACGCGCGTCAACTCGTTACCGACAAGGAACTGCCCGCGGGCTCGTTTGATACTCAATTCACTTTCGCGCAATCATTAACGGAGACCGTGCGGGGCATCCCCGGGGCGATGCTCGTGGTGTCCATCCCCGCCTCCGACGGCGGGAAAGACGGGCGTGGCACTGACATCGAGGTCGGCGGCACCAATGGGCAGCTCGCCCTTGAACGGTTGCAGAACGTGATCCGGCGCGTTGCTGACCAGTGGCGGCCCTCAAGCCGGGATGAATCCTTCGAAATCGTGCGTCGGCGACTCTTCAAGGAACCCGATGCGCAAGGCCTCGCCGACATTGCGGTGGTGGCCCGCCAATTCGTCACCATGTACCGCAATAATGCCCCCTCGTTCCCGCGGGACGTGGCCACTACCAACGACTACGAACATCGCATTCGGGCCTCCTATCCGCTGCATCCCGAACTACTGGATCGGCTCTATGAGGACTGGTCCACCCTGGAGCGATTCCAACGCACCCGTGGCGTGCTCAAGCTCGTGTCCTCCATCGTGCACGAACTCTGGGTCAATAATAATGATGCGGCGCCGCTGATCCTACCCGGCAATGTGCCGCTGTCCGCCACCCGGGTGAATACCGACCTTACTCAATACCTGGAAGATCAGTGGAAACCTATCATCGACTCCGACATTGACGGCGTTGGTTCCACCGCGCAGCGTATCGACGCGGACCGTCCCACGCTGGGTGAACGGTCGATCACGCAACGCATCGCCCGCACCATCTTCATCGGGGCGGCCCCGCGCAGCAAAACCTCACACAAGGGCCTGGACAAGCAATATTTGTGGCTGGGCACCGCAATTCCGGGCGACCCGCTCGGCAACTTCGGCACCGCGGTCGAACAGATTTCCCAACGATCCACCTATTTCTACGAAGAGCAGGGCCTGTACTGGTTCGACACCCAACCGTCGGTGGCGAAAGCTGCACGCGACCATGCGGAACAGCTGCGGGAAGACCCGGACACCGCATGGAACGAAATCGTCCGCAGGTTGAAGGCCGCGGAGGGCAAAGGTCGGGGCTTCTTCAGCCACATCCACATTGCGCCCGATACTGCCGCTGACATTCCCGACATGGACACGGTTCGGCTCGTGATCGTGCACCCCCGGCTGCGGCGCCGCAAGAAAGATGGGGTGGAATCCGAGGTAGTTAAGTGGATTCGTGCCGCGGTGGAATCTAAAGGTGCGGCACAGCGAACCCACCGCAACACGCTGGTCTTCCTGGTCGCCGACTCCGACGAGCTGGAACGCCTCGAAAACACCACCCGCAACTACCTGGGGTGGAAAATGGTGCAAGACAGTGCGGAACAACTCAACCTGTCCAAGCAACAAAGCAACCAGGCCGACAGCTGGGTGAAACGACTCAACGACACCATTAACAGCAACATTCGCAGCACCTACATGTGGATGCTCTACCCCGAACAGGTTGATCCCACCCGGCCCTTCGAACTGGTAGCCGAAAAAACCTCCGACTCCGACGGCAAAACACTCACCGAACGAGTATTCACCAAGATCAAGCGTGACGGCCAACTGATTACCGAACTCGCCCCCACCATGCTGGGCATGACCCTGCACAGCGAATTGGGTGCGCTATGGGATCGCGTGGACGACATGACCGTCGGTGAACTGTGGGGATACTTCACCCAATACGCCTACATGCCCCGCCTGGCCTCCCGGACCGTGCTTGACGACGCCCTCCGGTCGGTCATCGACGTCATGCTCATGCCCGGGGAACAGTTTGCGCTGGCCACGGGGAAAGACAGTGGAGATTTCGGGCAGGGTCTGGGCGGCCTGGGTGTGCGGAGTGGTCTGGGGGCTGGGGTTGCTGGGGAGGGAGCGGCCCATTATCAGGGACTTATCCTGCCGCCATCCAGCGCCGCCACCGCACCAGTCATTACCGACAACACGCTCGTGGTCAAGTGGGAAGTGGCCAAAGTGCAGGCTGACGCCGAAGCCGCCGAAGCGGAACTGGCGGCGCAGCGGGCTGCCGCGGAGCAGGCGAACCAAGCTGGGGGACAGGGAGACCAGGCGGCATCTTGGAGTGCCTCACCAGCTGGGGAAATCCTCACGGCGTCTTACCATGGTGAATCATCTACTGTTGGGACGCGACCATCACCAGACGCATCCGTTGGTTCTAGTGGGCTTTCTGGTGGCCCGACGGTCGTGGAGCTACCGGACACCCACTACACCGGCTCCGTCGTCATCAACTCTGACCGGTACGTGCGCATGGTCAACAACATCATCGAAGAAGTCATCGACCGGCTAGCCGGCAGCGGTGCCGACCTCGAAATCACCATGAACATCCACGCCACTAAACCCAAGGGATTCACCGAAACCGAAAAACGCATTATCAGCGAAAACTCCCAAACGCTCAAATTCGGGTACTACAGGTTTGAGAGGGGGTAGTAGCTAGGGGAGGGAGATTGTGGGTTAGTAAGTAGGATTGGGGCGACAGCTGCGGCTCCGGTCTTGGCTCAAGTAAAAGTAGGGTGCCTGCGCGCTGGTGATTGTGTGGGTGTGTGGGCGCCCTGCACTTGTATGAATGTTCGAAAAAGACGAGTTGTCATAGTTGAATAGAGGAGTTTATGGCATGAAGATATATGAGCATCATGAAATTAAAGGATGGTTTTTCTTGCCGGAAGACCCAGATAACAGGGTGCCAGGTGTTTTGAAATGGGATCCATCAGATGGTGGCAGAGCTACCGTAGAACTCATTGGTGGGTTTTTGCCAGCAGATGCTACAGAAAACAATATGCTTAAGCAGACAATATATCTCGAAACGGTGAGGGGTGAAAAGTATTCGGTTTGGGATGCGGTATCAACCAACTTATTGTCAAATGGGACAAAAACATATGAGGAGCATTGGTATTCAAACCAGATATATTTTGGTGATCACATATTACCTACAGACGCGAGCTTCACCAAAGCTACTTTTGAACTTGATGAATTATATTATTTGCTTGGCAAGATGCAACAGTTAGAGAAGGAAGATGGAACTCTTGAGCTACATTACAAGGTACCAGCTGTTGACGATTGCCAAACAGGTATATTTGAAGGGATCACAAAAAACGCCCATTATTCCATTGATACACTATCGTCTGAAAGGTCTACTTATCATCGTTGTGGACTGGTACATACAAGTTTTGTTAGTGCCAATGTCAATATTGCACTGCGAAATAATGAGAGTGGAGCCGAGACTGCTTCGAACTATATCAAGGAGCTTGTACCAATACATGATTTAGTGAGACTTGCTGCCTGTCAACCTTGCGGGGTAGCTAAAGTTGAACTGCGACAGAAAAATAATGGTGGCGGATACTTATTGAAAAATTTGGGTGTGGTCACGCAGCCATATAAACATCATGAGATTCAAGATATAGTTTTTACTCTCAACGATATCTCACTTGAAAGTTTTTTAGAGAAACGGGCATCCTTGATAGAAAAAGAAGAAGCTCTTGATTCTTGGATTATTCTAGTTGGTCTTTGTGGCTATTCTTCTAATTTTAGGGAAGAATATACAAATCAGTGCTTTTTTGCAGCAGAAGGATTTTATAAGTTTTGCCTGAAAAGAAGTAAAAGTAACCTAAGAGGTCAATTGCAAGATTTATATTCTCTCTTGCCTCAGGAGATTCAGGATCAGATAAATTTTGATGCTAGTAATTGGGCAAAACTTGCAAAAAAGATTCGTAATCGAGTAGCACATGGTGGACCAGCGGGGCGTAATGATTTTACAACTTCACCGAGCCGCTATGCTGTTGCAAAATCGGTACATTTAGTCACGTATCTTGTATTGCTGAAGGAACTGGGCGTTCCGTCGGAGAAAGTCTGTAATGCATTAAAATATCATTCGGGTCTTTCGTGGATGATGCATTACTGTGATGAAGTCCGCTTGATGCTGGAGTCATAAAGCGTGAACAGGCGTTTTCTAGCGTAAGGCGGTATTATAAGAATCACTACATGGATGTTTAGGTGCTTCTACGACTAAGGCGGATGGGTGAGACAGTGTCGGCGAACGATGACATAATAGAACTGGTCCAGAGCCATGCTGATGGGGACGACAAGAAGTTCTACGCCATAGCAATGCAAATAGCTGCAAAAGCTGCACGCCTGGGGCATACCCAGTTTGCGCAAGAACTGCGGGATTTGGTGACAGAACTGCGTCGAAAAACTCATCACGAAGCGCGGCTGGCGACGATTAAAACGCGAGGCGAACTGGAGTCCTTCGCCACGATTAGCTACCCCGACGTTCGGCTCAACAACATGACACTGTCGCCAGACAACCAAAAACAGCTGCACAACGTAGTGGTAGAGCAACGCCAACGGGACAAACTGATGCTTTATAACCTACGGCCAGTGCAACAGTTACTATTTATCGGGCCTTCCGGCACTGGGAAAACGCTGACTGCCAAGGCACTTGCGGGTGAGCTCAATCTGCCGCTCATCTCGGTTCGGCTTGATATGCCTATAGGGGATGCCGCGACAAAACTACGCAGCATTATTGATATATCCCAGGAGACCAGGGGAGTTTACCTGTTTAACGAGGTTGATGCGATTACTGCTGATGGTGGCGAGGCACGGCAGGCAATCAACCTGCTTCTGCAATTCATGGAAGATGATTACTTGAACAATCTCATCATTGTGGCAACAAATCACCCACAATCGTTTGGGTACGCAACGCTTCGCAGATTCGATCAAGTCATTAAGTTCGAACTGCCCAGTGGGGACGAGATTCGGTCGGTGATTGAAAACCGGCTTGCGGTATTTACCCCGATGAAAGCCTCGTGGGATCCCATCGTGGCGGCGGCAGATGGGTTAAGTCACGCGGACCTGGCTGTGGCAGCCACAAACGCAGTCAAACGCGCAGTCCTCAACGGAAAAATCGGCAAAAGCGCCGGGGACTTTGAGGAATGGACGGAATACTTATGCTACGAACTGGAAGAACGGAGGAAGTTTGGGAAGGAAGGTGTAGGTGGGGCGCTTGATGTTTAGATGTTGCGAGGATAAGAACATGTTTGTGGGATTGATGAATTCGCCAGCAATGATGCGGATAATTTGAGGCGTGTTTCGTGGGGAAATGCACGATATACTGGATTAGAAGCTTTGTGGAGTTTCTTGTGGATAGACAGATTGGAAACGCAAGATGAATGATGATTCTAATGATGCTCTTAGCGAAGCACTTGAACTGCTCAAACAAGAAAAAATGATTGAGGACAGCCTTGCTAATGGTAGAGGTGCGTGGACTGTTGTATATGACAGTTGGTATGATGAACAAGATAGGTTTCATGGAGGTAGACATGCTGTTTTCGCGCAGCCTGAGCAGCGTGAAAAGATAAGTAGTTATGATGCATGGGATTTCTCAAAGGAAGATGGAAAACCTGGTTTTAAGAGTACCCACCAAGATGGTGAAAAAGTAGTAATTTATCACCGAAATTGTGAAGCCCCGTTCGAACCACTCATTATCAAGCAAGAATTTCATGAGGTTGTGCCGGATAGTTTGTTGCTATCTGAAGAATTCCGTCTCCTGATGAACCTTTGGCAAGATCCACAATCTGGAAATTTTTATATGATTAGTGATGATGGCTCTAAAGAATTGGTAGTGCGATTTATTGATGAGAAGGTGGAAATCCGCACTCCAATTCTGCGTCGTTATCAGGCTGCCCGGCAATTGGATCTCGTATTGTTCACTGATTCTACTGTGTGCACGCAGTGCCTTGTACCGATAAAAACGTTGAATAGTTTATCCTTTCAAGAGATAATAGATGATAATTTAGGACGTATATCCATGGATGTATATCCATCAATTTCTCAAAATTTTGAGAATCATTCCCGCTTGTTTGTAAAATGTATTTTGCCACCGCCACCACGAGAAAAATGTGGGATTTGGCCGTTTAAAAGTGAGCAAGAATATCCAGAGTTTATCATTGGTGAAGATGAGGATGGCACTCCAATAAAATACACTTGTAACCCCAATGAACTTGACAGACCACTTCGCCTTACACCTGTCTATTTTAAGAAAGATGTTCTGCAACGCTATTATGATGATTCAGATTTGTATAGCGTTAGCTCTTCGTCTCTTCAATGTGCGCAGAAGTGGAGAGTGGATATTGATAATAATAACGTTAGTTTTGTTTCTGTATTCCTTGGGGATATTGGTCGTCGTATCCCATCAAGTCATTGGCAACATTGGTTAAGCCATAATATTTCCCCAATTTATAGTATGAGCAGGCCAAATATGCTTCGTGCTTTCTGTAATATGCCAGTTGACGATGATGGTCTAGAGTATCTATTTAAGCATAAGTACTCTGAGCTTCAGAAGGAATGGGAGCAATCTTGGGGCTGGCGACTACACCGGGAGCCTGCCAAACAAGATGCCGGGACCATAAAACGTTTGCGAGTTCCACTCAATGAAACAGAAGCAGAATTTAAGCAGCAGTTACTCAACCTTGCTTTAGTCTTGGTTGACCTTCTTAACGAGAAATCTATTGGCAAGGAATGCCCTGAAGCTAAAAATGAAACAGGAGGAGGCATCTCTAAGTTGGAATGCTTCCTCAAACACTATTCATATCCCCACGTTGAACGGGATATCTCGGTATTGCGCACTGTTCAGTCGATGCGTTCCCGAATAGCTGCCCATGCCTCCGGGAGCAGCGGACAAAAATATCTCGATGAACAACTGAATAGTAAAACCACTCAGGAATACTTCGTGTTGCTGCTGGAGAAAGTAGTGACCATGCTGGATAGTCTTATCGCATTCGCGGTTGATAAAGCGGAACAGTCTAAAACCTAAATCATGCAGAAGTGTGGTGGGTTCTGGTTTTGGACCAAAGCCCACCTCGGATCGGGGTTTAGGTAGGGATTCTCCTACTCACTAATCGTCAGTATCGAGGCGCCAGAAGTCGATGTTGATCTGTGGACTCCCATTAACGTGGCCAACAAGGTGACTATTGAAGTGGAGCAGTAAATGTTGGTGAGTCAGCGATGCTTCAGGCATGCTTATTCATCACAAAAACCTAGTGTTCTTTGAACTATATATTCCATTTGGCTACCACCCGCAGCTGTGTCAGCTGCGGGTAATTTTATTCGCGGTGGGGGCATTAATCCTTCTGGTTATATCCACTGTAGTATGGGAGGTAGAAAGGTGTTCTCGTAAAGAAAGATCAGAACATAAGGTGTGTAACAGACATGACTGACCATAACCACTATGGCGGTGACCCAGAATCCCTGCTATCCGTCAGCTATCCCAATGCGCAACTCAGCGACTTGGTGCTCACAATAGAGAACCGTCGGCGACTCTGGAACGTCGTCATGGAACAACGACAATGGGACAAAATCACCTTCCATGGGCTGCAACCGGTCCGCCGACTCCTGTTCACCGGCCCGCCCGGTACTGGGAAAACGTCGACAGCCCAAGCCTTGGCGGGTGAGCTCGGAGTTCCGCTCTACACGGTGCGACTCGACCTGCTCACTACCCATCCCAAAGATGAAGGCGAAGCGGAATTCCGGCAGGTGCTGGACACATTGATGCAAACCTATGGCGTGTTCGTCTTCGACGGGGTGGCCGAGTTTACCGAGGAAAACCGGTGGATTCTGGTCATGCTCCAGCAGTTCCTGATGCAGGACACGTCGAAAAGCGTCATCATTGTGGCAAGCAACCGCCCCCGGCTGCTTGACGGCGTGATTTTTGAGCAGTGCGACCGCATCGTGAACTTTGGGTTGCCCACAAGTGACGAGGCGCGGGCGATCATCGAAGGGCAGCTTGCCATGTTTGACCTGCGGAATATCTCGTGGGCGTCGGTGCTGACCGCGGCGGACGGGCTCAGTCACGCGGAAATTTCTACCGTGGCCGGTAGCGTTGCCGAGCACGTCATGCTGACCAATGCCCCTGTTTCCTGGGCGCGGCACCTGACCGCAGAATTGGGGCGAGCACGGCAATAACCTTGTAACCTGCGGAGAAGCTTCCGCAACAGTCGGCGTACCCGTGGCAGGAGCGCTGTGACAAAGAAGCCTTGAGCGTGTTAGCGTGCTGAGCGTCGAAAAATGTCGAGCATGCTTGAGCAAGAGGTGCTGCTATTTTGCCTGGTTAACGGGCTATAGGCTGGCAGTGCCTAGGCGTACGATAAAACATTGCTGCCTTCACGGATCCCATCGGTGATAGCACTGGTGCATTCCAGGAGGGATTGGACGAACTCATCTGCCTTATTATCGGCCTGACCTGTGGTTTCGGCGGGAAACGTGAATGTGATACACAGGCGATGCAGCGAGGCCGGAGAAATATCGGGCGTGATGCCCGCAAAAACAGGACTCTGCGAAAACACCTGACGAATGAGCAAAATTGCCTCCGGGGTGGGGAGCGAATCGTCGAGATACACAAAGATCTTTAATTTGAAATCCATTGTCATTACCTGTGTGACTTGAATGGCTGTGGTTATTACCAGCAATTATAGAACAGTTGATACCTGGGGTGGTTGGGGTGAAATGTTACAGTAGGAATTGGTGTGTTCCCTATGCGGGTTGAGTGTGGGGAACACCTTCCTCGTCGCTGCGCGGTAGGCCTGCGCGCGTGCGGGTGGACCGTGTAGCTATTTCGGCGAGCGGACCGCCTAACGATGATGGAGGATTGTCATGGGTAAACACAATAAACACCCTGATCGATCACCCGGTCGTAATAATAATGATCTTGCAGCCAATGAGCGGTCCAAAGCAAAATTGGCATACAAGATCATCATCTTTGCGACCGCAACAGTGAAGCTCATCACTGAGATACTTCACTGTATAGGGTCGTAGACCCGCAACCCTTACCAGGAAAGGGCAACCGACCTGGTAGGGGTTGTTTTATATTAGTAGCAAGGATACTATCCTTAGCTGCCGCCCCCACTATATCACGAAACCTGATCGATTCGCCCAGAGCATACCTTCCTAAACGCTACAGCCTCCCACCAAACCCTCGCGCTCCAGCAGCCCCATTAATATTCGTCATTGCTATTTATCCCTCCGGGAAAATACGATTTTGGTATGGACAAAACCCTGCTGCAAGGACTCATTGCCGCCCACCTATTCATGGAAAACGGGGACCTTGCCGGGGCCAAACGGGTCCTCACCACGCTGCCTCCCGAATACTATGATGATCCACGCCAGTTGCTCATGCTCGCCCGGGTGGTGTGCCTGGAGGTGCAAGAACCGGAGGGCTTCGCCGAGGCGATAACCATGTTTCGGCAGGTAGCACGCGTTGAGTCGCGGGATGCCTCGATACTCGTCAACGTGGCGGCGCTGGTGCTCAAGATCGGATACCGGGACGACAAACATGCGGTCCGCGAGCGGGTGGCCGACCATCGGTTGGCCCTGGAAGCGGCTCGTCAGGCAATCGCCGTCGAGCCCAAGCTGCCGGTATCATATCTGATTGCCGCCCGGTTGATTATTAACCTGACCCTATATGAGTCGGGTGGTGCGGAACTGGAATCCCTGGAGGTGGAGGCCAAAGCACACCTGGGCCAGGCGGAGACCTTGGGCGCAGACTTGGCGTCGGTGGCGACACTGCGGGTGGCGTTGATGCTGGTCCTGGGTCAGCTGGATGCCGCCCGGGAATTTCTGACGGATACCCACCCGCAACCCCGGGCCGTGGCGGCGTTGCGGGATTACCTGGCGGAATTAGACCGGCCGCTCACCGATCGGGACCGTGCCGAAATGGCACACGTGTGGGCGGAGCTGCGGGAATTCCTGGCATTGTTTCCCCACTGCATGGCGCGCATGGGTCTGTCTGAAGACGATGAGGTCGCCGACCTGCGGGGCTGCATGCTCATGCAGGCCGCCCTGGACCTACTCAATGACGACTATGGCGCATTCCCCATGCTGCTTCCCCCGGAGGGCCGGCAGCTGCTGCACGATTTTCACAAGCACACAATCATTGTGAAAGGCATGGCGATGGTGGCATGGCTCAGCCTGCCGCTGCTCTATCTGCCCGCCACACTTCGATTGTGTGCTGCCATTGTGGGGGTGGTGGGCATGCTGGTGGTCGCCGGGCTGTGGGATCGCCGGCTTCGGCGCGATGTCGCCCCATTGGGTTACACACAATTATTGCGCGGGAACCTGCTCCTGCGGTTGGCGTTACGCCTGTCGCAAGTGGTTCCCGCGCTGTGTTTCGTGCCGGTTGCGCGCACCGCGCTTTATGGTTTCGGGGACCTCAACGTGATGACGCTCGTTGGGCTCCTCATGTTCTTTGCGCCGATGTTTCCCCTATATTTGCTGAGAATCGCGCTGCGTCGGGCGTCGTAAAGCTTATCGACGAGCCCGCCACGCGCCGGCGGCCGCCAACCCGAGACCAACCACAATCCAGCACACCAGGACGGTGACGGGTTGGCCCATGGCGGCGCCGTCGAAAAACGCGGAGGAACGAATGGCGGTGCCGGCGGCCCCAAGCGGCAGGTATTGGCCGAGCGTGCCCCACGGGCTGGGCAGCCAAGCGGCGCCGGTGGCCAGGCCGGACAGCGGGTTGGCGATGAACAGCATCAGGACGGCGCCCAGGCCGATGCCCGCGAATCCAAGCAGGGAATTCAGGCCCAAAACGGTGAGGGAAATCGCGGCGATGCCCAGAATAATGACGGCGGTGGTGGGCCAGAAATTTGCCTCGAAAGCGCCAAACCCGAAGTACAGGGTCGCCGAAGCGATGAGGCTGCCCAAGATTGCCACACCGATTGCGCCAATGAGCTGCTTGCGGCGGGACTTCTTAAACACGGTGCTGAAGGCGACTGCTGAGGACATGCCGCCGAAAATCATGGGTAGTGCCAGCATGCTGATGGCGGAACCGGATGGATCCTTCGCGGTGAGGGGCGCGACGTCAGTGTAGTGAATGGGTTGGCCGGTTTGGGACAGGCCCTCGCCGATCTGCTTCAAGATGGTGGAATAGGGGGTGCCGGCGGCGCTGGCCGTCACAATGGTGATGCCGTCAGGACCTGCGGTGATGGCACCGATGGCCTCCCGGTTTCGCACGGCCTCGGTGGCTTCCTCGGCGGTGCTGTAGCTGGTGACGGCGAAGGCATCGGGGGATTTGGCTTCCAGGCCCTGGGTGATTTTGGTGGTCACCATGTTGGGGCCGCCGACCGCGAGCGGTAAATCCTTCGCCCCAGAGTTCAGCAGTGGCGTGATGAATGATAACAACATGAGCAGCAGAATGGTGCTCAACCCCAGGATGAGGCCGGCGAGCTTGA
>ERZ772964.206-NODE-206-length-29884-cov-6.32753_pt1 | contig 29884 bp, 18 predicted proteins | sample MGYA00580675_ERZ772964 | MGnify/ENA primary metagenome ERZ772964 (study PRJEB29015, sample SAMEA2737941) | human oral metagenome | biome: human oral; feature: human-associated habitat; material: dental | place: China | collected 2139 ... | reverse complement strand
TGAAGAAGAAGCCGTCGCAGGTGGCGCAGTAGGACACCCCGTGGCCGGAGAGCCTGTCCTCGCCGGGAACGCCCATGTGCCGGTACTCCGAACCCGTCGCCAGGACCACAGCCCTCGCGTAGAGGACTTCGTCATCGGTGGCCACGGCCTTCACGTCGCCCGCCAGGCTCACGGACACGGCGTCCTCGTAGCGGATGTCGGCGCCGAAGCGCTCGGCCTGCTCCCGCATGCCCTCCATGAGGTCGGGGCCCTGGATGCCCGTGGGGAAGCCCGGGTAGTTCTCGACCTCCGTGGTGTTCATGAGGGCGCCGCCTGCGGCCAGTGCGCCTGCGAGGACGACGGGGGACAGTCCGGCGCGCGCCGTGTAGATCGCCGCCGTGTACCCGGCGGGGCCCGATCCGACGACGACCACCTCGTGGACGGTGGCCCCCTCGGGCACCCCGGAATCGGGGAGCGGGGCGGTGGCAGCCCTTTCGGGCGCTTTCACCTCGGCGTGGACGAGGCCGGTGAGGACAGGGAAGGACATGGGGATCCAATCATGAGACATCTGCGCCCGGGTGGGCCTGCTAGTTGACGGTCAGCTCCGATACCCACGCCCAGTTGCGCCCGTCCTGCGCCTTCGGCATCTGGCGGAACACCAGGGCGATGGAGTCAGTGGAGACCGGCTCGGGCAGGGTGATCGTCGTCGAAGGCGACAACGCCGACGTGGCGAGTTCTGTTCCGCCGCGCGGGTTGCTCGGATCGGTGACCTTGCGCACGGAGATGAGGCCGCCCGATGTCTGGGAGTCCATCGTCAGCGTCACCGACGAGACCGTGGCGACCTGCTGGAACTTCACGACGATGGTGACTTCGGCGCCCTCGCGGAACTGGTTGTCGTCGAACCAGCGCGATGTCCACGACGTGGCGGGGTTCGAGTCGATCATGTTGATCGCGCGGTCGGGGTGATCGCCGTTGTCGTTGTCCCATGACAGCACCGACACCGAGGAGATCACGGGCGGGGCCGTGGGGGCGGAGGTCGGCGGGGGAGTGGTCGCCAGCGCGGACTGCGGGGCGTCCTGCGGGGCGTTCTGCGCCACTCCGGAGCGCAGCGACTGGGCGAGGTCCAGGTCCGTGGCGGGAGTGAGGACCATCCACGTCGACCAGACGGCGCCCACCAGGAAGACCACGGCGGCGAAGATCAGCGTCGGCCTGGTCGGATCCATGGTGCGCCCGTGCTGCGCGGACTTCTGCTCCGCCCCGTCGCCCGGCTGCCCGGGCCACTGGGGGGCTACGGGCGCCACCGGCTGCTGGGCCTGCTCGTGGGCGCGGTAGTCCTCGAGGGACTCGAAGAGGGTCGCGTCCATGGGCACGACCTCAGTCTGCTGCGTGGAGGGATCCTCCGCGGCCGACTCCTCCTGCGGTGCGGCGGGGGCCTCGGAGGGGAGCCGGTCGGGGGCTGCGGCCCTGGCGACGACGGGCACGGCGACAGTCGGATCCGGATCGGCTGCGCCCGTGTCGTGCGGCTGTCCAGGAAGGGGGGCGGATTCGGGCGCGTCCGCCGGCGCGGGGACGACGGGGGCCCCGTCATCGGGGGAGAGGACGGGATCCTCCTTCGGCTTGCGGCGGCGCACCAGGGGGATCTGGTGGGTGATCGGCGACTTGGGGGAGGGCGCGGGACTGGGGAAGTCCTCGGACACCGGCAGCAGGGGCGAGCGGTAGGCGTCCTCGTCGATCGAGCGCGGCGCGGGGTGCGCCTGCGGGTACACGGGGCCCTGGAACGATGGGGCGACCACCTCCTCGAAGGACGGGATGCGCTTCCCGTCAGGACCGGGTCCCGACGAGGCCGAACCCCCGCCGTTATGCGCGCCAGCCATCAAATCCTCCCTAGTCACCGGCTTGATCCTTGTCATTATCCCAGTAACGGACGGATCGGTGGCGGATGACGCGGCGAGGACATTAACCACACCCTCGGGCACGCGCACCCGGCGGAGCAGGGGGCGCATGGTGGTCGCCGACTCGGTGGAGGACAAAGCGCGCAGAACCAGCATGTACGCCATGGTCGAGGAGAGGCCCACGAGCACCACTTTGAGGACAGCGACGAGGAAGCGCACCGGCGCGGGGGACAGCGGTGTGGTCACGCCCACCAGCCACAGCATGCCGAAGCCGACCAGTCCCGCGACGATCGCGCTGACGAGGTACTTGAAGTAGGAGCGCAGCATCGCGCTCTTGTCGACCAGCGGCACCCGCTTGCCCACCCAGGCCACCGCGATCACGCCCTGCATGAGGCGGCACGCGGTCTCCCCCAGGGCGGCGCCGACCACCCACCAGGAGGCCCCTGTCGTGAAGTACATGCCCCATCCGACGAGGGCCTGCAGCACGGTCGGGCCGATGCCCATGAGGAACACGGGTTTGACGTCCTCGTAGGCGAAGAACACGCGCTGGCTCATCAGGACCATGCCCGTCGAGGCGACGCCCGGCATCAGCGATGCCAGAACCAGTGCGTACGCCATGACCACCTGCTGGTTGGCCGTCGAGTAGAGCACCATCTGCATCATGGGGACCGAGGCGGCCATCAGGATCGCCGCTGCCAGCAGGGTGAGGGAGGTGATCGTGCGCACGCCCAGGGCGTAGTTGTGCGCCACGCCCCGGTCGTTGCCGTCGGCCACGGCCTCGGCCATGCGGGTGAAGATCGCAGTCGCCAGGGACACGGTGATGAGCGACTGGGGCACCATGAAGATCATGAAGGCCGTGGAGTAGGCGTTGATGCCGGCGATGACCATCTCGCCCGCGTTGTCCTTCGCGTAGGCGTCGGCCAGGGCTGCGATGTTGTTCGTGGACAGGACGCCCACCTGGCTGACCCCCAGGGTCGCGAACGTCCAGCCCGCCACCTTCGAGGCGGAGCCGAAGGACGTGCCGCGGAAATGGAAGTCGGGCCTGAACCGGATCCCGGCGCGCCGCATGGGGATCAGCAGGATCAGCGCCTGCGTGATGACGCCCAGCGTGGCGCTGCCGGCCAGCAGCCAGAACTGGGGGCTGGACAGGTCCCCCACGTCGATGCGCCCGTCCGTGGACCCCCAGATGGTCAGGAAGGCGCCCAGTCCGGCGATGCCGACGACGTTGTTGACCACGGGCGCCCACATGTAGGGGCCGAAGATCCCGCGGGCGTTGAGCAGTTCGCCCAGCAGGTTGTACAGGCCGTAGAAGAACAGCTGCGGCAGGCACAGCAGGGCGAAGAGGATCGCCAGGTTCCGGATCTCGGAGTCGTAGCCCGCCGCGGTGATGATGACCAGCAGGGGCGCGGCGACCATCGCGACCACCGTGACCACGAACAGCAGCGTGCCCGCCAGGGTCAGGAGGCGGTTCACGTAGGTCTCGCCGTCGTGCTTGCGCTTGAGGGCGCCGACGATCTGGGGGACCAGGACCGCGTCGAAGACTCCGGAGGCCAGCAGGTTGAACACCGTGTTGGGCAGGGTGTTGGCCGTTTGGAAGGCCGCCGACACACCGCCCGAGGCGGCGCCGATCGCCGCGAGGAGCATCGCCGAGCGCACGAAGCCCAGGAGCCTGGACACCATCGTCCCGCTGGCCATGAGGGCGCTGGCGCGCAGGATCGAGGGGCGGGATTTGCTGCTCATGTCTGTTCCTTCTCCTCGGTGTCGTGTTCTGCGCTCCGGGGGTCGCCCGGGCCGGTGGCCGCGAGTGGGGCGCCTGGGTCCTCCTCGGCCGGCACTGCGCCCGCGGGACCCCCGTCAGTGGGGCCGGCCCCGTCGTCGGCGCTGTCCGCGGGGGCGCCGTCGTCCGCGCACTGGCCGCTGGAACCGTGGTCGGCCGGGCCGCGCACATCGCCGCCGTGCCCTTCCCCTGCGGATTCCGCGGAGGCCGTCCCAGCGCCGACCAGCGCGGCGCGCGCGCGGCGCCGCCGCAGCGAGCGCACGACGCCCATCGCGAAGAGGAGGCCGAAGAGGGACGCCACGACCATCGTGAAGGCGTCCTCCCAGCCGGCCCTCATGCGCACGCGCACGCTCTGCTTGTTGTCGAGGACCGCGCCGGAGGGCGTGGTGACGTGGTACTTCACCTGGATGTTGCCCGACCCGATGGCGCTGACGGGCACCTCCACGGTGGTGGCGCTGTTGGCGGTGACGACCCGGTTGGTCGCGGGGGTGGCCTGCAGCCTGGGGTCGTCGGGGATCAGGGTGACGTCCACGTGGACGTCCCACGGCAGCGAGTTGCGGATGCGCACGGGGAAGGCCGCCGACTTGTTGATGAGGTTGACGGCGTCGGAGGGCTCAACGGCGATGGAGGCCAGCAGCCCGGCGACCTGCGCCGCGTAGCGGGAGGCGGCGGCGACCTGCGAGTCGGGGGACAGGCCCGCGCCGATCGAGGGGAGCAGGAACGGCTCGACCTGGCTGAAGACCTCGTCGGGCTCCTCGGTGGCCTTCGCCAGGGGCGCCAGGTCGGCCAGCGCCTGGGTGAGCGAGGTGACGGCCGCCTCGGTGCCCGCGTCGAGGGAGCCGGCGCCCGCGGTCCGCCGCTCGAGGTCGGTGGCCTCGGAGTCCGCCATGTCGCCGAAGGAGACGGGTTCGACCCACCTGTTGGTGAGGAGCGCGTCGAGTTTGCCCGTCAGTGAGGCGCTGACCGCGGTGCCCCGCGGTGCCGCGGTGAAAAGGGTCCGCGACGAGTAGGGGCGCTCGCGCGTGATGATGGCGGTGATGGCGGTGATGGCCTGCTCGGCGTCGAGCTGGTCGGCCTCCGACTGGCTGTCCCACCCCAGCAGTGCGGCGATGTCCCCCTGCTGGGCGAGCACGTCGGCGCCGTCGACGGTGGTGGTGGGGATGACACCGATGGTCTCACCGGTGCTGGGGTCCACGCGGACCCTGGCGACCGACGTGAAGGGGACGTCGTCGTTGGGCATCAGAGAACCGACGGGGGCGATGGTGAGGCGGCCGGGGTAGGCCGACAACTGCGTGGTGCCGAAGGCGGTGTCGGAGGGCCACACGACGTCGGTGTGGATCCTGGGCCCCTCGTCGGCCTCGGCGGCGTCGATCCCCGTCTCGCCCGTCTGGGCGCCCGGTGCCTCGGTCGCCCCCGTGGAGGGCGTCGGCGCGGACGAGGCGGGCGCCGACGGGCCCGCGCTGCCCGAGGGGCCCGGGGAGGGCGCGGCGGAGCCCGGTGGGGACGTCGGGGCCGACGGACTGGCCGAGGGCGCCGGCGCGGGGGCGACCCACCCCGCCTTGCGCGGCGTGGAGGGGAAGGCCGCGATCGACTGGAGGGCCTTCGTCTGCAGGCCCGCGTCCCCGGCCAGGGCGAGGGCGCCCAAGTCCGCGTCGCCCGCGGGCAGGGCGACGAGTTCCGGGGCGGTGCGCAGCAGGGAGGCGGTGAAGCTCTGGTTCGCGCGGTACCGGGTGTTCTCGACGGGGTCGGTGGGCGTGGGGGAGGGCGTTGGCGCCGGCGAGGCGGACGCGGACGGGGAGGGCGTGGGGGCGGGCTGGTCGGATTGGCCCGACTGCCCGGACTCGGGGTCCTCCTCGCCGGCGCCGTCCTGCGGCGGCGCCTCGGTGGGCTGCCCGCCGCGGGGGATGAGCAGCGGGTCCACCGCCAGCGTCGCCCCCGTGCGCCCCGCGATGGCGAGGACGGCCTCTCGCTCGCGCGCTCCCTGGGAGGCCGACTCGCTCGTCCACGGCACCAGCGCGTTGACGCGGGAGGCGGCGACCGTCTCGCCGGAGTCCCAGACGATGATCGCGTTGTCGGAGCCCGTGGCCCCGCCCGACGAGGCGGTGGCGGTGAGCACGCGCGGCCCCCAGCCGCTCGCCGCGCCCAGGGGCAGGGAGGAGGTCGGCACGCGGACCTCGAAGACCGCACTGGCCCCGGCGGCGATTCCGCCGAGTCCGGTGGTGGAGACCTCGGAGGAACCGGCGTCCTCCGACAGGGCATTGGTGAGGGCGGCGACGGAGACGGGGGTGGTGGTGCCCACGGTGATGGTGAGGGCCACTTCACTGAGGGGGGAGCTGGTCGTGTTCGTCACGGTCCCGGCGACGAGGAGCTCCTCCTCGGAGGTGATGATCCGGGGGTTGAGGGAGGACACGGCGACCGTCAGGCCCGACGAGGGCGATTGGGAGCCCAGGACCGAGGGCCGCTCCTCCCGCGCGCCGACCGCCTGGGCGACGGCGCCGGCGGTCCGGGCCGCCTCCGTCCCCATTGGCGCCGGGTGCGCGGCGGACGCGCCCGACAGAGGGGCCAGGGCGCACAGCGCCGCGGCCGCAGCGGCGGCGGCCCGTAGGAATCCGCGTGTCACAGTGCCCATCAGGCGTCCTTGTACAGCAGGTCGAGGGCGATGGCCACGATCCTGCGCTCGTTGGGGTAGGCCAGTTGGCGCGCCACGTCGCGCAGGGGCACCCAGGCCGCGTCCTCCGCCTCGTGGTCCGGGTCCCCGGCCACGGAGATCGCGCCCGAGGCGTAGCCCATTAGGTAGTGGTGGACGACCTTGTGGACCCGGTGGTCCGAGCCGGAGAACCAGTAGTCGATGGACGCCAGGTGGCGGATGATGCGCCCCCGGATGCCCGTCTCCTCGGCGACCTCGCGCAGCGCCGCCTGCTGGGGGGTCTCCCCGTTCTCCAGGTGCCCCTTCGGCAGGCACCACTCGATGCGCCCGGCGCGGTTGCGCCTGGCGATGAGCGCGGCGTAGGGGACGCCCCCGCGCACGTCGATGACGATGCCCCCCGCGCTGGTCTCCGCCGAAACGGGCATGTGGGCGCGGGGCGCTCGCGAGGATGCGCGCCGACGAGGGGGGCGTGGCACCCCGGGGCGGCGGTCCTTCGAACGTGCGGGCATGGGACCACTTTAACGGCGAATAGGGCACAGGTGGTCGGACAAGGGGGTTTGCTGGCATCCTTGAAGCGATGAGCACCGACGACCTTCCCACGGGTGAATCGCTCTTTTCCGCGGAAAACGGCGAAATCACGGATCTTGCTACCCTCATGGCGAACGCCACGAGGACCTTTCGCGGGCTTCCCGCCGCGATTATGGAACTCGGCACGGTTTTCGAGTCCGCGGGCGAGGAGATCGCCCTGGTGGGCGGCCCCGTGCGCGACGCCTTCCTGGGCGTGGCGCCGCACGACTTCGACCTCACGACCTCCGCCCGTCCCGGGCGCACCGAGGAGCTGCTGGGGCAGTGGGGCAACGCCGTGTGGGACATCGGCAAGGAGTTCGGCACCATCGGCGCCAGGCGCGGCGACGTAGTGGTGGAGGTCACCACGTACCGCGCCGACTCGTACCAGATCGGGTCGCGCAAACCGGAGGTCACCTTCGGCGACACCCTGGAGGGGGACTTGACGCGCCGCGACTTCACCGTCAACGCCATGGCGATGCGCCTGCCGCGCATGGCCCTGGTGGATCCGTGCGGTGGGCTGGCCGACCTGGCGGCGGGGAACCTGCGCACCCCCGTCAGCGCCGAGCAGTCCTTCGACGACGACCCGCTGCGCATCATGCGGGCAGCGCGTTTCAGCGCCCAGCTGGGCATGGACGTCGACCTGGACGTCATGAACGCCATGGAGGACATGGCGCACCGCCTGGGGATCGTGTCCGCCGAGCGGATCAGGACCGAGCTCGAGCGCCTCATCGTCTCACCCCACCCGCGCCGCGGCATCGAGCTGCTGGTGCACACGGGCGTGGCGTCGATCGTGCTGCCCGAGGTGGCGGATCTGGTGTCCACAGTCGATGAGCACCGCCGCCACAAGGACGTGTACGAGCACACCCTCACCGTCGTCGAGCAGGCCATGGACCTGGAGACCGGTCCCGACGGGCCCGTGCCCGCCCCCGATTTCATCCTCCGTTTCGCCGCGCTCATGCACGACGTGGGCAAACCCGCCACCAGGCGCTTCGAGCCCAATGGCGCGGTGACCTTCCACCACCACGAGGTGGTGGGCGCCAAGCTGACGCGCAAACGGATGCGGGCCCTCCACTTCGACAACGCGACCACCGACGCCGTGTGCCAGCTGGTGGCCCTGCACCTGCGGTTCCACGGCTACGGGGAGTCGGCGTGGACGGACTCGGCGGTGCGCCGGTACGTGAGCGACGCCGGGGAGCAGCTGGAGCGCCTCCACCGCCTCACGCGCGCCGACTGCACCACACGCAACCGCCGCAAGGCGAACCGCCTGTCCGCCGCCTACGACGACCTGGAGGAGCGCATCAGCGCCCTGCGCGAGCGCGAGGAGCTGGACGCGATCCGGCCCGACCTGGACGGCGACCAGATCATGGAGATCCTGGGCCTGCGGCCCTCGCGCGCGGTGAAGATGGCACGCGACCACCTGCTGGAGCTGCGCATGGAGCACGGGCCGCTGGGGCCCGAGGCGGCGCGCGAGGCGCTGGAGCGCTGGTGGGCCTCGGACGCCGTGCGGGCCCAGGCGGCCGCCCTGCAGGCCGAGCAGGCCAAGTGGGAGGAGAAGGCCGCCCGCAAGCGCGCGCGCAAGGCGGCGGCGAAAGCCGGGCGCGGGGACTGACGCCGGTGGGGCTGCCCGCGCGGCCCCCGCCTCGTGAATCTCACACGCACCCGCATGCGCGCGCCCGGGCACCGCCCTAGGCTGGTCGTGAACCCACGAACCGCACCACGGTTGGAGAACCGCATGACGACATTCGTTCCCGAAGCATCAACCGCCGACATCGGCGTGTACGGACTGGGCGTGATGGGGGCCAACCTGGCGCGCAACCTGGCGCGCAACGGCTACGCGACAGCCGTCTTCAACCGCACCCAGGCGCGCACTGAGAAGCTCATCAGCGAGCACGGCGGCGAGGCGGACTTCGTCCCCTCCTCGACCCTGGAGGACTTCGTCGCCTCCCTGCGCGCCCCCCGCGTCGCCATCATCATGGTCCAGGCGGGCCCCGCGACGGACGCCGTCATGGAACAGCTGGCCGCCCTCATGGACGAGGGCGACATCATCGTCGACTGCGGCAACTCCCTGTTCACCGACACGATCCGCCGCGAGAAGTGGGCGGCCGAGCGCGGCCTGCACTTCGTGGGCGCGGGCGTCTCCGGCGGCGAGGAGGGCGCCCTGTGGGGCCCGTCCATCATGCCGGGAGGGACCCCGGCCTCCTACGAGCGCCTCGGCCCCATGTTCGAGGCGGTCTCCGCCACCTACGACGGTGTCCCCTGCTGCACGTACATCGGCGCGAACGGCGCGGGCCACTTCGTCAAAATGGTCCACAACGGCATCGAGTACGCCGACATGCAGGTGATCGCCGAGGCCTACACGCTCCTGCGCGAGGGCCTGGGCGCCACTCCCGCGCAGATCGCGGATGTCTTCGCGGCCTGGAACGAGGGCGAGCTCAACTCCTACCTCATCGAGATCACGGCCGAGGTGCTGCGCCAGGTGGACGCGTCCACGGGGGTGCCCCTCGTCGACCTCATCGTCGACGCAGCCTCGCAGAAGGGGACCGGCAAATGGACGGTCCAGACCGCCCTGGATCTGGCGGTCCCCGTCACCGCGATCGGCGAGGCGACGTTCGCGCGCGGGGCCTCCTCCGAACCGGCCCAGCGCGCGGCCGGGCAGGGGCTCGCCGGCAACGCCACGCCCCTCGTCATCGAGACGGACGAGGCCCGGGCCGCGTTCGTCGAGGACGTGCGGCGCGCCCTCTTCGCCTCCAAGATCGTCGCCTACTCGCAGGGCTTCGACGAGATCGGGGCGGGGGCGGCCGAGTACGGCTGGGACATCGACAAGGGGGCCCTGGCCCGCATCTGGCGCGCCGGCTGCATCATCCGCGCGGCCTTCCTCGACGACATCACCCGCGCCTACGAGGCGGACCCGGCCCTGCCGCTGCTGCTGGCCGCCGAGTCCTTCGCGACCCGCTTCCAGGAGTGCACGCCCGCGCTGCGCCGCATCGTCTCCCAGGCTGCGCTGGCCGGAGTCCCGATCCCGGTGTTCGCGTCCTCGCTGGCGTACTTCGACCAGATCCGCGCGGCGCGGCTGCCGGCGGCCCTCATCCAGGGGCAGCGCGACTTCTTCGGCTCCCACACCTACCGCAGGGTGGACCGCGAGGGGATCTTCCACACGCTGTGGGCCGAGCCGGGCCGCCCCGAGGAGCAGTGGGGCTGAGCGGAGCGCCTCCGCTCCGTCCGGGCCGTTCCCGCCGGTCGGCGGGCGCACCGAGGGGGATGGGGGGCGGGCCGTCTGCCCCGGGGTGAGAGGCGCCATTCATCTGTGAACTTCCAGCTCCGCCGGTTAGGCTAGACGAATCCAAGTCCGCTGAAAGGCTGAACTCGTGGCAGATAACAACGGAACAATGAACTGGGACGACATCATGGGTCCGGGACCCGCGTCCAGCGACCCTGCCCCGCGGACGCCCGCGAAGGCCCGTGGCGGCGGAGGGCCGGAGCCCCGTAGGCGCGGGGACCGCAAGGGCCCTGCTTCCAGGCGCGACGCCAAGGGGGACGCCGACTCCGGGGGCAAGGACGGCAAGGGCAAGAAGGGCGGCAAGAAGAAGCGCAGCCTCGGCCGCAAGATCGGCCTCGGTATCGTCTTCACCCTGCTCGGGATCGTCATCCTGGGCATGGCCACGTTCCTCTACCTGTACGCGACGATCTCCGTCCCCAAGCCGGACGACCTGGCGCTGGCGGAGAAGACGACGGTGTACTACGCCGACGGCACCACGGAGATGGGGACGCTGGGGGATGTGAACCGCCAGATCATCGACGCCTCCACCCTGCCCGACTACGTGTCGAAGGCCGTCGTGGCCTCGGAGGACCGGACTTTCTACACGAACTCGGGCGTGAACTTCAAGGGCATCCTGCGCGCCCTGTGGAACAACCTGCGCGGCGGGGCCCGCCAGGGCGGGTCCACCCTCACCCAGCAGTACGTGGAGCGCTATTTCATGGGGGAGACCACCTCCTACGTCGGCAAACTCAAGGAAGCGGTGCTGGCCGTCAAGATCAACCGCACGCAGTCCAAGGACGAAGTGATAGGGAACTACCTCAACACCATCTACCTCGGGCGCGGCGCCTACGGCATCGAGGCGGCATCTCAGGCCTACTTCGGGCATCCGGCCAAGGACATGACCCTGTCTGAGGCCGCGATGATCGCGGGCATCATCCCCGCGCCGTCGGCATGGGATCCCGCTATCAGCCCCGACAAGGCGAAAGAGCGGTGGGAAAGGGTCCTGGGGCTGATGGTGGAGGACGGATGGGTGTCGCAGGCCGACGCGGACGCAGCGGTCTTCCCCGAGACCATCGACCCCGACTCCCTCAACCGCGAGTCCATGCAGGGGACGAACGGCTACCTGATCGCGCACATCAAGCAGGAGCTTGTGAATTCGGGTGCATTCTTCGAGGACCAGATCACCCAGGGCGGCCTGCGCATCACGACGACGATCGTGAAGGAGCGCCAGGACGAGGCGGTGGCCGCCGCACAGACGATGAACTCGGTGAACGGGTGGGACCCGGCCCACCAGCACGTCGCCCTGTCGTCGATCGACCCGAACACGGGCGAGATCCTCGCCGAGTACGGCGGACCCGATTACGAGCAGCGCCAGCAGAACGCTGTGACGCAGGACATCGCGATGGCGGGGTCCGCGTTCAAGCCCTTCGCGCTGCTGGCGAACGCGAGACAGGGCGGGACCGTGAACGACACGTACTCGGGCGCCTCGCCGCAGACCTTCCCGGGCCTCGTCGAGCCGGTGACCAACGACGGCGGCTACTCCTTCGGCAATGTGACGCTCGTGAAGGCGACGGCCTACTCGATGAACACGCCCTACGTGGCCCTCAACCGTGACATCGGCCCTGAGACCACGATGCAGGCGGCCATTGACGCGGGCATCCCCCAGGAGACGCTGGGTCTGAACGACCAGCTGCTGAACGTGCTGGGGTCGGCCTCGCCGCACAATATCGACTTGGCGACCGCTTACGCGACGATCGCCAACGGCGGGCAGCGCGTGGAGCCGCACATCGTCCGCCAGGTCACCAACTCGGGCGGCTCGAACAAACTCTACGAGACCACTGTGGCCCCCACCCGCGTGTTCGAGGCGGAGGAAGTGTCGTCGATCATGCCGGCTCTGGAGGCCGTGACCACGGGCGAGGGCACCGCCGACTCCGTGGCGGGCGCGCTGCGGGGCTTCACGACCGCCGGCAAGACGGGCACGTCGTCGGACCAGCTCTCCGCGCAGTTCGTGGGATTCGTGCCGAACATGGTGACCGCCGTGTCCATGTACCAGTCCGACGACGACGGCAACTCGGTGCCGTTGGAGAACATCGGCGGACTCGACCAGTTCCACGGCGGCGACTGGCCGGTGGACGTGTGGACGAACTACATGCAGAACGCCACGAAGTCCTTGACGGAGAAGGATTTCACGTGGATCGTGAAGTCGAACCGGAACTCGAAGAACAACGCGCCGTCCTCAGTGCCCGCGCCCACGCAGGAGCCGACCCAGGAGGCCAGCAACCCCGAGCCCACTTACGAGCCCACACGGGCTCCCGAGCCCGAGCCCACCCAGACCGCGACCCCCGGCAACGGCGGTGGCAATGGCGGCGGCGGTAACGGCGGTGGCAATGGCGGCGGCGGTAACGGTGGCGGCAATGGCGGCGGCGGAGGCGGTGGTGGTGGCGCCAACCCCGGAGCCGCGGGCGGCAACTGAGCGGCGCTGGACGGCGTCGAACGGCCGAGCGCCTGGGTGGCCCTGAATGGACGGCGGCGCTGAACTGATGGTGTCGCTGAACGGCTGAAGCGGTGCCGGGCGGCCGGGACCCAGATGGGTCCCGGCCCCTCCGCATCAGCGCGGGTCCGGGCGCGCAGTGGTGGGGCGGCTCTTTCCGTCTACATCCACCATGTTCAGAACACGCAAGGCACGGGGACCGCATTCCTCGACGGAACCGAAACTGACGCCGCCGGACTACGACATCGTCCACCAGAGCGCCACGACGCTGGTGCCGGAGGTGTACCATCCCCAGTTGTGGCAGGACGCGGCAGAACAAGCGGCGCGCGCCCAAGTGAAGGCGGGGAGCCATGACGTTGACACGGTCAACGACACGGGTCTGCCCGACAGGAACCTGGACGAGTTCGCCGCTCTGCAGGACGCCGCGCTCAAGCAGCGCGAAGTCGCGTTGAAGTCCCTGCACCACGACATGGAGGCGGAATCCGCGGCCCGTACCGAAATCGCGCAGGCGGAAGTGGCCGAGTTGGAGGGCGAGCGCGACCGTTGCCAGAACCAGCTCAACGAGGTCGAAGAGCGCTTGCTCGAGAAAGTCGGGCGCGAGGGGCTCGCGAAGGCGCGCACGCAGAAGGGGTGGAACGCGTGGCCGAGGTGGGCAGTCCTCGGGCTCTTCATCGCCGCGGAGCTCGCATTCGACTACAACGGCCTGACCGCCCTCAAGGCCGAGCCGTTCATCACCTTCTTGATCGCAGTGCTGCTCGTGGGCGGCGCCCTGCTCCCCGCCCACGAGGCCGGGAAGATGCACGCGTTGGGCCGCCACGGGAAGGGCGCGGTCCTGGACGTGGCCACCGTCGTTTTCGGCTTCGCCGCCGCCCTGCTGCTGGCCGTCACGCGCACCATGCTGCTGAACAGCAACGCGGGGCCCATGGAATCCATCGCGCGGGTGTTCGGGAACGGGGCTGCTGCCACTTCCGACTCGGGCAGCGCCCTGGATATAGTGGCACCTATCACACTGTTCACCCTCTCGTTCTTGCTGCCGATCATCGTTGTTGTGCTCACCGCGGTGACCTACGAACCGCTGGTGAATGAGGCGCTCAGCCTGCGCGGCCTGCTCAACGCGCTTGACAAGCGCATCCCAACCGCGCGCGAGCAGGCGGTCCTCATGCGCGAGCGGCACGAGGCGCTCCGGGGCAAGCCCGATCACTACGAGGAGGAGATCGCCGCGAAGCGCGATGCGCTGGCAGCTGCCGTGGCCGAAATGGCCCGGACGTACGACCGCACGCTCCTCAAGGAGATCGGATCGCCCGATGCGACGTCGTCCATCGCCGACGTGTACCACCAGCGGGAGCCCGGGAAACTGAACCCCGACACATTGAGGGCGGTCTGAGATGGTTCGCCTGTGGCAGTGGGTGTGGAAGCGCCCGCACCCTTCCGGCCCCATGTGCATGGTGTGCCACGACACGCCCATGGTCCTTTGCCCTGCCTGTGAAGGCGACTGGAGGACGACGGGGTGTTCCGTCTGCCTACTGGGGTGGATGTGCCCGACCCACCGGAACCACTGGCTCCCGTAGGGAGCAGGACGACTACAACACTGGAAGGGGGTGAACACCATGGGAACCCGAACCGCTTCCCCGTACCGCACGAGCACGTGCACCGAGGCCCACCGGTGCCGCGGCTGCCAGCGCGCGTTCTGGGCGGATAAGAGCTGGAACCGCGTGCGCGTCGTCTGCCCGCACTGCGGAGTGGAGAATTAGGCCTTGGGCCGCGTCGGCCGGGCGCCCGGATATCCGGGCGCCCGGCCCTTCCGTCCCCATCTGCCTCCCGCAGTCCGGTGCCCACTGCTTCCCCGGAATGACTGGTTCCCCGTTGACCGTCCCCGGTGGCCCCTTGCGGCATGCGCGGGCAGTGGCTCCCGGAGCGGTGCGTTCCGTCTGATGATGAGTATGAAACACACAAACGCCCGGCGCGCCAGCCGAACCATGATCCTGCTCCTCTCCATCACCTGCGCCCTCATCGGCGCTTCGACCCTGTCCGCCTGTGACGGGGGCCCAGAATCCGCGGAATCGGGCGGTGCCGAACCCATCGCGGTCGTCACGTCCATCCGCTCGAACCAGCAGACCCTCAACCCGCTGAGCTCCACGGAGATCGTGTCGATGATCGACGCCCACATGGGTGGAACCTACTTCATCATCAGCGCCGACGGGGTTCCGCGTCTGGTGTCGCGAGTCGACACCAGGCCCACGGCGAAGAACGACAGCGCCCGTGAGTACGAGCGCCAGGGCTTCGTGCAACCGATCCTCGCGGCCATGCTCACCCCCGCCTCGACGCCCGAAACGGACCTGCTGAAGTCGCTCGCCCTGGCCGCGGGCGCCCTCGAGGGCGCCCACGGCGACAGGACGGTCCTGGTCATCGACTCCGGCGTGTCCACGGCGGGTGCCCTGGCCTTCCAGAGCACCGGTCTCCTGGCGCCGAACGCCGACGTCGATGCCGCGGTCGAGCACCTGCGGAGCGCCGGAGCGCTGCCCGACTTGACGGGAGTGTCGATCCGTTGGCTCGGCCTCGGCGCCGTCCAGGATCCCCAGCCGGTCCTCGACACCGCGGCGATCAGCCGCCTCAAGGACGTGTGGACGAAAGTGATCACCGCGGCGCACGGCCAAGTGGTGTTCGCCGACTACCCGATGACCGAGATCGCGCGCGATGACGCCCCGGCCGTTCCCGCAGTGACGCCCGTTCCCGTTGACGCGTTCGAGTTGGGCCAGGTTCCGACGGTGGAGCGGTCCCTGCCGGACACGGAAGTCGGGTTCTCGCCGGACACCGCCGAATTCCGCGATCCTGACGCCGCGCGCACGAGGATCGCGGCAGTGGCCGCGCAGATCCTCCAGCTCGGCGTCACGCAAGTGCGCACCATCGGTTGCACGAGTTCGTGGGGCACCCCCGAGCACCGTCAGGAACTGTCCGAGGCGCGGGCTGCCGCTGTCGCGGAGCTCCTCAAGGAGAACGGCGTGAATGTGACATCCAGCATAGGCCTCGGTTACGAGTGCCCCAACCAGATCGTCGACACCGAGCCCGACGGGACACCCATCGAAGAGCTGATGGTCGTGAACCGGCGCGTTATCGTCCAAGCGGCCTGATTGCGCGGGGCAGTGCCCCCGCATCCAGGCGCGCCCCCCGGGACCACCGTCCCGGGGGGCGCGCTCTCGTCCGCTGCGCGCAGCCGTCCAACTCCCCCTGCGGAGCACACAGAAGGGGTGAGGGAACAACCCCTCCTTCTGAGAGGACGATTATGAACGACAACATTGTCACCGCGCACATGCTCGAGGAACTGGCTGGCCTCCCGGAAGGCCAGGAGCGCGACATGCTCCGCGGACACGTGCAGTCCACGATCAACCGCCTCGCCGCTGACTGGCAGCGGATGGAGCAGCAGAAGGGCTCCCGTTTCGCCTACACGCCGCAGGAGCTCGCAGCGGCGTTCTGGTTGCGGCCCAACGTCAACGAGAAGGCGGGAGGAATGGTCCTCGTCGTCACCGCCGCCCACGTGGAGGCGATCCGGCGCTGCCGGTTCACCATGAACGGGGAGGAACTCCCCGTGTGCTCCACCGGCGAGTTCGCCAACACCACGGCATGGGTGTGGAATCAGGGCGCCCACCTGAGGCGCTTGAACCACGGCGGCGCGAAGTGCGGGTGCGAGCCGTTGGCGCGGGCCACGAAGCCGCAGACCGGTCCGGAGGCCGAACTCCCCGGTCCGGCGGCCGATGACGGGGGAGTGGGGGAACTCGCGAAGAGGATCCACCTCGGCCTGGACAGGACCGCGTGCCACGGCCTGATCGAAGACGTCTGCGCGTCCCTGTACTGCAAACTCAACCGCGTGTTCTCCGTGAGGCGGGTGAACACCTTCGGGTACGTGAAGCAGGCGGTGCGGACCACAGTCACAGACGCGGAGAGCGCCGTGCGCATGTCCCGGGGAGGGCACTCGAAGCCCGCGTCCCTGGTGAAGTCGGTGGGCGTGGAAAACCCCCGGTTGAAGCCGATTGTGAGGGCATTGGCCCAGGAGGCGTTCTCCACCGAGCCGCTGGGCATGGACAGGCTGTTCGAGAGGGTGTTCTGGATGCTGGTCCGGGACGCCCAGTGGCTCGACAGCGCCGAGGTCCACGCGGACGACACCCAGGCGGTGCGCGCCGCAATCGCCTCGGGCATCCGCGAGCTGAGGAGGACCAGCGAGAAGTTCACCGCGCTGCTGTGGTCCCGCCTGACGATCCGCGCCCAGATCCCCTGCAACGTCGACGAGGAGTACGAGGAGGACGACGGCCTGGTGAACGAGCGCTTCCTCGGCATTGAGGACCGTTTCGCGGGCGACGAGGGGTACGACGAGTCCGAGCCGACTGCCGATGTCATGAAGGCGGTGTACATGCGCGCCCGGATGCGCCGCAACGGGAAGAGCAACTCGCTCAAGCAGGCGTTCGTCGCAGGAGTCGAGGCGGGGCTCGGCCCCGGCGAGGGGGCGCTGCCCCAGGCGCTGGCCCTGTGGGACCAGGCGATGGCGGACAAGTCCCGCAAGGCCGTCCTCAGGGACTTCCAGGAGGAGTGGGAGCACGGTTTCGCCGCGCTGCGGGACGCACGGGAGGGCCACTGCGGACTGAGGGAATCCGGGGCCTCGCGCGTCTGAACGGCCGGGTGCTCGGGACGCGTTCTTCCGGCGCGTCCCGAGCACCGTCGTATCCGCCATGTGTCAGGCTGCGGGCGCTTGGACGCCGCGGTGCGCACTGCCGGATGGACCCGCTTCTGCCGACGGGTCCATGTGCAGCTGCGCGTCCTCGCCCACGTTCAGCTGGTACGCGCCTGGCTCGAGGGTGAGCAGGGGCTTGAAGACCGCGGTTTCGATCTCGCGGTGCAGGCGCCGGGCCCCATCGGGCCATGTCGCCGCCCTCTTCAGCAGATGGTGGCGCGCTGCCCCGGTGACGCGCAATCGGTACCCGGACTGCAGGGACGAGGCGATCGCCTGACTGAGCCCGTCGTCCAGTATCGCGGCGAGCCTGAGCTCGTCGAGCGTGTTCATCACGACGACGGCGTCCAAGCGGTTGTAGATCTCGGGGGGCATGGATTCCCTCACGGACTTGCGCGCCGCCAGTAGCGGATCGGCGGGCGGTCCGAATCCGGAGGGTTGTCGTGTCATTGCCTCCGCGCCGATGTTCGCCGTGAGTATGACGTCGAGGCCCCGGCAGTCGACTGTTCGGCCGGAGAAGTCGGTGAGTGTCCCCGAGCCGAGTAATTCCAACAATAAAGGCACCCACACTGCGGGACTCGCCTTCTCCACCTCGTCGAAGAGGAGGATTCCCCGGGGCGTCTCCTGGATACGCGTCGTGAGCCAGCCGTTCTTGTCCTGGCTGCCGACGTAGCCCGGAGGGGCCCCCAATAGTGTCGCACTCAGATGATCGGAACTGAGCGCCGCCATATCGACCCGGATCAACTGGTCGGTGCCCAGGTGCTCGGCCAGTGTCCGCGCCATCAGGGTCTTGCCGGTGCCCGTGGTTCCTGTGAGGAGCAGTGCGCTCGATACCCGGTCCTTGCGCATCCGCAGTCCGTGGCGGCCCAGGCACACCTGCTCCGCCACGGTTTGAATAGCCTCGTCCTGGCCCCTGATGGTTCGGCGCAGCTGTGCGACCAGATCGCGCAGGCACGGGGTGCGCCCGCATGAGCGCGTGGGCGATTCGACGCGGCTGCACCCCTGGATCGTCGCCCTGGCGGACCAAAGGTCCAGCAGGTGGGCACCGAGGAGCGGCTGCACGTGCTCGCAACCGTGCGGAACGGCGTCGGCCGCCGCGTCGATCGTCTCCGATGGGATCGTCACGCCGTGGAAGGCCTCGAGGTCCTTGGCCTCATTGGCCAGGCGGGCGCGGGTCTCCTTCTGGCACACCGTGTGCGCCATGTGGACGGTCGTGGTCCCGGCGGGCACGCACTCGTCCTTCTGGCCGCGGTCCAGGTCCTCCCATTCACGGGCCCGGATCGTGATGACCAGGGGGAGATCCTCCTTCACCGCTGCGCGCCACAGCGGCAGGGTCATGCTCTCGGCCTGCAGGTAGGCGTCGTCAGCTTCGAGGACCAACGCGATGCGCCCGGGTATGGTGCGGATCGCTTGGAGCGCATCGGCGCATGTCGAGGTCTTGCGGATCAGCAGCGCCGCCGCGGTGCGCCTGGGGCGTCCCTGGGTGAGCGTGTGGGCGGTGTCGGCGATCCGCCTCGCGATGTCGAGCGCACAGGCGCCCTCGGGCGTGATCAGCGCGAGGCACGAGGAGGAGCGCGTGAGGACGTGTTCTGCCGCCGTCGTCAGCCAGGAAGGGCTATCGGCGACGGTGGTTGTCCCTCCGGGGATGAGGACGAGCGGGTTCGTGGTGTCGTTGTCGGTACTCATACTGCGGACAGACGGAATCGTGGGCGTCCGCGCGGATAGTCATCCCCACAGGCCCGCGCCCTCCTCGGGCGGGACTGGTACCAGTACCGATGGTTGTTGCAGGGCGGCGACCAATTCGGACAGCCAGGGGAACCCGTAAGGGGATTCGGGGGGCGTCCACGAGTACGGATCGATCGCTGGGGCGGCGAGGCGGCACTCGCGTATGCGGGCAGTGGTTCCGTCGAGGGCGTGCTCCTGGTTGAGGGCTATGGTGGCGCGCTCGTCGCCTTGCACGGAGGGACCCGCGTCCGGCACCGATACCACGTCGATGTAGGTGAGGCGGTTGGTGGGTACGTGTCCGGAACCCTCCATGTGCCCTTTCTGCCCGTCGAGGTGGAGCCTGATCGTGAGGGGCGCGGCGCAGTCCTCCCATCCGATTCGCGCGCAGGCCGGTTCCGGCTCCAGGTCCTCGGGGAACGCGACCGTGAGGGGGGCCTTCACGGTCAGGGTGAATCCTGTTCCCGCCGCGGGTTCCAAACTGCACTCCGCACAGCTTGCCGGGTCGAAGAGGCAGTGGACGTTCTTCGTCCAATCGATGACGGAGCGCTCGGCATGGTACGGCAGGCGCGGGCTGTCCGAGTACGGCGAACGCGGCCCGTCTGCTCCCGCGGCCAGTGCCAGGTTGTTCTGCAGCACTATCTCCAGGGGGGTGGGCGCGAAGTCGAGCGTGTAAGCGCTGAGGGGGCGCCCGCGGTCCTCGTGGTCGTCGGGATGGGATCGCCCCCGTTCCCGATCGAGTGCGTTGAAGGCCAGAGTCGCCCGTCTGAGTGTGTCGGGGTCGCACAGGGAGGCCCCGTAGTCCTCGTCGGACGCGAGGTCGAAGAACCGGCGCAAGATCTCCAGCGCGAGGGGCCTGTATCTTCGTGCGATGCGGTCGCGTTCGTCGAAGAGGAGAACAGCGCCCACGAAGCGGAGACTGATGAGGATGGCGATGAAGGGGGACCCGCCGAGCACCGGTCTGAGGAGCGGGTCGGCCGCCAGGGCGACCAGTTCGAGGTCGGTCAGGAAAGTGCTGGTCGCGGGGAGGGCCTTGAGCGCCTCGTTGTCGGCGATGGACGGATCGGTGTCCTCAAGTTCGCCGACTTCGAACGAGGCGGGCCAGTAGCGCCGGATCCACAGCCCCTCCGCGAAACGGGAAACCGCCCGCAGGCGGTCCTGCGCCAGAGCGGGCAGTTCCACGCGGGCGGTGCCGGGCGCCGCGTCGGGTGCGGAGAGCGCCTCGAAAACGGTGTCCGCGACGTCGTCGCCGAAGAGCGCGTCCACCCATGTGGGCAGGTCGGGGCCGTCGAGGACCACTGTGAACTCCGGAAGCGGGCGCGGGTCGGCGCCGCTTGGAACACCGATGGTGGTGGAGATCAGCAAAGTCCCGCCCTCGAGAGCGATGGGCACGGTGAACAACGATTCTTCGAGGGGCGGATGGGCGGAGCCAACGGTGATGCGTCCATCCGCGGATAGAGTGGTGTAGAGGGTGAGTGAGTCAGGCATCGGGGTCCTCCGCAGCGGCTTTGAGCGCTTCCACGACCCCGTCCACGCCCAGTGCGCGCATTGACTGGTGGGTGTCCTGGTCGTGCTTTTCTGATAGTTCGAGCATTCTGGTCCAGGAGTCATCGAGTTCGGCCCGGGCGTCGGGAACCTCCTCGGCCGGGGCCTGTGCGCAGCGCACGACCAGTGCGAGCATGTTCTTCAGACCGGCGCCGAAGCCCTCCGGGTCGTATTGGCGGCTCCTGGCGTACAGGCGCCGCAAGTGCTCGTATCCCACCGCGTGAGCGGGATTGGTGCCGCGGCCCCTCCTGGCCGGGCGCGGCGCGGTGGATCGTTGGGCGGTGCCCCGCATGAGTTCTCCATAGTTCTTCGCGATCAGCCCGCCGTAGTTGTCAGCCGCCGTCGCCATGAACGCCCCGCAGTTGTCGAGGTTGTGGCCCTCTGGTCCCTTGAGTTCGTTGAGGTGCAGGCGCCTCCACACGTGCCGGACGAATCCCGGACCGAGGCGGTGGAGGATCTGGCGGAACACCCGGGCCATCAGATCCCGTGTCCGGGCGTTCATCTCGCCATTGCGCAGGCCGCTCCTCTGGTCGATCACGCCGAGGGCGCTGGCGTGCAGTTTCCACGCGATCGACCAGGCGGAGCACGGAACGCCTTCGGGGTGGCGCTGGGACGGAGGGTCGCTGTTCTTCCTGTTCTTGTTCCTCGTGCCGTAGCCCGTGATCATCTGGTCGATGTTGTGGGGGATGAGCGAGCTGAACTGGACCGCTGAGGCCAGGCACAGCAGTGACTTCGCAGAACCCAGTCCGCACCAGGTGGCGGCGAGGTCGGCGTTCGTGTCCAGCAACTCATCGATGCGGCTCCGGTCCCAGTACTTCGCGAGGCTGTCGTTCTGCAGCGGGTGGGAGAGCCGCTCTTGCAGGGACTCTTCGAGCGGGGGGACCAGGAAGACGCGGGCGAACACGTCGGATCGGCGTCGCCTGCGGGGCATGACCGCCGGGAGTGTGTCGAGCGAACTGGTGCCAGCGCCGTCGTCGATCATGCCACTGCCTTCTGCCCCTGCCATCATGGCGGCATGGGTCTGCAGAGGGGCAGGATCGGACTGGAGCGCGCGCCACTGATTCACCCACGTGTCGTCGAGGTTGGTGAAGGAGCAGTCGAAGTCGTTGGCGAAGCGCGAGACGAACGCCCGCATACGCTGGTCGCCCACAGTATGCCCGCGCAGTGGAGTCCACTGGCGTTGGATACGGGATTGGAGCTCCTCCGCGCGTTCCGCCAGACGGGCCTCGACCCCCCTCTTGGAGAAGGTGGGCGCGTCGCGCATCACTTCCGCGTACACGCTCGCGAGGTCGTCGGCTCCCGTCGGCCACTCATCGAACTCCACGCCCTCCCGGGGGCTTTCGAGCGCGACGAGCACGTTGCGGGCGATCCTCCGGTCGTGGTCGTTCCTCCTGGTGTACTCGTCGCGAAGACCCTTCCTTTCGGCGTAGGAAATGAGGGAATCCGACCAGATCATGGCGCGGACGATCAACTCTCCGTTGTCGAGCACGGCCTGGCCAACGCACACCGCCGTGTTCTGCTCCAGGCGGATGTTGGGGTTGGTCAGACTCCTCCTCGTGACATCCGCCGGCAGCTCCTTCAGCAAGGGGATCAGGATCGAGCGGAGGAAGCAGGTTGTGACGGTTTCCCCGCTTGGGTTCGCCCACCGTTTCACAGTCGTGGGGTGGTCGAGCCCCAGGCTTTCGCACGCCTGCTGGTACAGGGGGAGGATGAGCGCCGCGAAAACGCGGACGGTGAAGGCCCCCATCGCCGGGTTCCTCTTGGGCCACTGCTCGTAGACCGAACACACGTCGAACTGAGGATTGCTCCCGCTCATCTTCGACCTCCGTCGTCGGCGACTACTCGAACAGTAACAGGGTTCTGGGACTGCGCGCAGGCCGGTGGTGGGGGCGCCCCCACCACCGGCGTCTCACGCCTTACCGCTGCCCTTGCAGGCGTCGCAAACCACGTAGGCCTTGATGTAGACGGACCACGCTTTTCCGGTGCCCTGGCACCATTTGCACTTCTTCTGAGCCATGATGAACCTCCTTCCTGCTCGCATAGGAGATAGACGGAAGCGGAGGGCGGAGAACCGCACGCCAGGCGTGCTGGGGTCGAAGCGCGGAAAACGGGTTGGTGTTCCGTCTGCTCCCATGGCGGGCGGCCCACCGGGCCGCATCACCGCAGGCGAACGAGTGCGGGGAGTTGGAATGAACACGGAAACGGGGCGTGTGCGCCCAGGGCGCGGATCCGGGACCGAGGCGCGCGGGAAGGGGGAACCTCAGATCTGGCGGCTGCGCCGACTGCGGCGCACCGAGGACTCCGAACAAGTGGCGCAGATCGTCACGAACCGGCTGGTGGCGCTGGTGCAAGCCCAACCGGAGGGCGCCGGCGTCTCCCTCACCTGGCACGGGCGCGCCGACGGGCGGGTCCTCGTCGAACTGGAGGCCGCGGGCGTTGGCGGCTCCTTCGGCTCCGACCTGGACTGGGTCGGCCGGGACGCGCACGAGTGGGAGGCCATCGCCGGTCCCCGGACCCCGTGCCCGTCCCACTTGTGCGAGGTTCTCGGTGCTCCGTCCGCGCGGGAGGACCACGACGACGGAGGTGGTCCTGCCCTGGTGGATGGCCCGGCCGACAGGATGCCGACGGGGGAGCGCAGGACCACCTGGCCTGGACTCCAGGCGTCGGACTCCCAGCTCCTCCTGGGGATCCTCAACGAGGTCGGCGGCTACGTGAGGGTCCGCATCGGGAACGCGGGCGGATTGGAGGCCGTGATGGCGGAGGAGGCCTTCGCCTCGACCGAGCGGCTCCGCTCCGGCGGTGAGGTGAACGCGTACTTGGGCGCGCCCCTGCGCCTGCGGGTGCTCCTTGGGTCGGACGACCCGCAGGGGATCCCCGCCCGCCTGTGGATCGCGATGCGCGACTGGGTGAGCGGCGCGCGGCGCAGGGATCTCACCGGGCGCCGCCTCGCCGAGCGCCTGTGGAACGGCGCGGACGCCCTGGTCGGGGCGGCCCAGCCCGAGGGACTGGTCAAAGCGTTCGCGCGCCTCCCCGTGGCGGGCGGGCACGCGAGGATAATCGGCATCCCCGTCGCGGAACCGGTCGCGGGCTCCGTCCCCCTGTCCGACCGGGCGCTGGTGGGCGGCGCCGACGGGATGCGCTTGGGCACGGCGACCACCGCCACGGGAGCGGTGAGCGATGTCCACTTGAGTGTGCCGGGGGCCTTGCAGCACATGCAGATCGTCGGCGGGTCGGGGACGGGCAAGTCCACGCTGGCCGCCGCCCTCGTCCACTCGCTGGCGAGGGCCGGACGGGGAGGCGTCGTCCTGGACCCGCACGGCCACCTGGTCAGGCGCATCGCCGATGAGCTGCCGCAGGCGGTGCTCGACCGCTGCCTCTTCATCGACTGCGGGGACGCCGCCCGCGCCGTGCCCGTGAACCTGTTCCACTGCGGGGATTTCGAAACGGTGTGCTCGGAGTTCATCGAGATGCTCTACCTGGTCCTGGACCCGAAGAGGACCGGGATCGTCGGTCCGCGTTTCGAGCGGATCTTCCGCCAGCTGGCGTCGGTGCTGCACCACTTGTTCGGGTCGGACCTCCCCATCACGCTCATCCCGGCGCTGCTCACCGACGACGGCCTGCTCAAGCGGGTCTCCGACAGCCTCAGCGACATCGATCCGGGGCTGGCTCGCGGGATCCGGACGGAACTGATCGCCAACCGCTCCAGCGAGTACGGGGAGGTGATCGCGTGGACGGCCTCCAAGTTCGAGCGGCTCGTGCGCTCACCTGTGATGCGCGCTGCTTTGGGAACGGGGGCCGACGCCCTGGACCTCAACGGGGTCATGGCCGCCAACGGCATCGTCCTCATCGACCTGTCGGCGCCCCGGATAGGCCGCGACCAGGCGCAGATGCTGGGAATGATGTGGTTGACGAAGATCGCGCTGGCGATGCCGGGCCGACGGGCGGACGACAAGCCCTTCCACGTGGTGGTCGACGAGGCGCACCTGTTCCAGGAGTCGCTGCTCAGCGAGATGCTTGCGGAGGGACGCAAGTTCGGGTTGGCGCTGGCGGTGGCTCACCAGCACATGGGACAGCTCACCCCGAGCCTGCGCGACGCGCTGCAGGGCAACGCGTCCTCGGTGATCGCGTTCAGGACCTCGGTCCGTGACGCCCCGGAGGTCGAGGAGAGGCTGGGGACGTGGACGGGAGGGTCGCTCAGCAGGCTCCCGAACCTCAGCGCCGCGGCGACCCTGGCCACCCGGGACGGGCAGACCCAGGCGTTCACCCTGCAAGTCGATCACAACGAGCAGGTTCGGAACGGGGCCGTCAACGGGGAACCGGTCGTCCACGCGTTCGGCCGGGTGTCGGCCCAGTCGTGCGCGCGGCTGGTGGCCCCGTTCTCGGGGAGCCGGCCCAAGCGGGCGGAGGATGTCGAGCGCGCGGCCCGCGAACTGCGGGAATCGAGGCAGGGCGGGCGCCCGTCGGAGGAGTCCGGCGGTGGGCGCCCGGACTCGGGGGCACGCTCGTACCTGGACATGTGGCTCGAGAGGCGCGCCCGGGCGGCGGAGCCCGCCGCAAGCGATCAGCCCTGATGGTGGTGCCCGGGTGCCCCCTCATTTGTAGTGGGTGTGGGGGCGGTTGTGGAGGAGGGGGTGGGTGTGCAGGGGTGTGGTGCGTGGGTGGGGCATGATGAGTGCGGGTCCGGGTGCGCGGGTGAGGGTGTCGGGCTCGGCGTCCGTGTTCGTGGTGGTTGTTGTGGTGGTGAGTGTGCCGGTGGTGCGCCATTTGGCGACGAGTTCGGCCAGGAGGGGGGCGTTGTCGAGTTCGGCGGCGAGGGTGAGGGCTTGGTTCATGGAGTGCTGGGCGCGGTTGTGGGTCCAGGCGCGTCGTTTGGCGGGGGAGGCAAGTTGGTAGCGGCGCTCGTCGTCGTAGAGGGCGGCGGGCAGGGCGTGGTCGAGGGCCCGGGCGAGGGTGTCGCGTCGGCGTGCGGGGTCGGTGGTGGCGTGGGCCTGGGCGCGCAGTACGATGGCGTAGGTGGTGTTGGCGCGGTGCGTGTCGGCTTCGCTGATGGTGGGGTTGTGGGTCAGGATGAGTGCGTGGCGGGCGTGGATCCTTGCCAGGACGTGGTCGTTCGTGAACAGGTCGGCGCGGGCTAAGTCGCAGAGGATGTCGAGGCGTTGGGCGAGGGTTTCGTCCTTGTTGTCTTGGTCGAGGATGTCGAGTGCTTTCTCGAGGGCGCGTTGGGCGTCTTTGGTGCGGTTGCCCATTTGGGTCAGGCAGTCGGCCAGGCCCTGGAGGCAGCGGGCGTGGTCCTCGTGGGCGTCGTCGAGGGTGTCGTAGAGTGCGAGGGCCTGGTGGTAGAGGGTTTCGGCCTGGGGGAGGTGTTCGAGGTCGGCGATGGTGCGGGCCAGGTCGGTGAGGCAGGCGGCTTGGTCTGTGTGGGTGTTGGCCAGTGCCCCGTACAGGGCCAGGGCCTGTCGGTACAGGGCCAGGGCCTCGCGCAGGCGTCCCTCGCCGGTGATCGCTTGGGCCAGGGCCCGCAAGCACCCGGCCCGGTCCTTCTGCGTGCCATCGACTTGTTCGTAGAGTGCGAGGGCCCGGCGGAGCAAGGGCTCGGCCTCGCCCGCCCGCCCCAGGTTGTACACGGTGGCAGCGAGGTTGAACAGGCAGTTGGCCTGGCTCTCCTGCGTGCCGTCGACCTGCTCGTAGAGCGCGAGGGCCTGGCGGAGTAGGGGTTCGGCTTCGCCCGCCCGACCCAGTTGGCGGAGGGTGGTGGCGAGGTTGCCCAGGCAGTTGGCCTGGTAGAGTTCGGCGCCCTCGACCCCCTCGTAGAGCGCGAGCGCACGCCGGTACAAGGGCTCGGCCTCGCCCACCCGACCCAGGTTGTTCAACATGTTGGCGAGGTTGCCCAGGCAGTTGGCCTGGTAGAGTTCGGTGTCGTCGATTCCCTCGTAGAGGGTCAGGGAATGGCGAAACAAAGGCTCGGCCTCGCCTGGCCGCCCAAGGTCGCATAGTGTGTTGGCGAGGTTGTACAGGGACCGTGCCTGGTACTCCTCGGTGCCCTCGACCCCCTCGAACAGGGCCAGAACCTGGCGGTAGAGGGGCTCGGCCTCGCCGAGCTTGCCCAGGTTGTACAGTGTGTTGGCGAAGTCGCCCAGGCAGTGGGCCTGGTACTCCTCGGTGCCGTCGACTTGCTCGAACAGGGCCAGGGCCCGGCGGAACAAGGGTTCGGCCTCGCCCACCCGGCCCAGGCTGCGCACAATGATGGCGAGGTTGTGCAGGCACTCGGCCTGGTACTTCTCTGTGCCGTCGACTTGCTCGTAGGGGGCCAGCGCTTGACGGTAGAGGGGCTCGGCCTCGCCCGCCCGTCCCAGGTTGTTCAGGGTGTTGGCGAGGCCCAGCAGGCAGTGGGCCTGGTACTTCTCTGTGCCGTCGATTTGCTCGTAGAGCGCCAAGGCTTGGCGGTGGAGGGGTTCGGCCTCGCCCACCCGCCCCAGGTCGTACAGGGTGTTGGCGAGGTTGTACAGGGACCGTGCCTGGTCCTCCTTCGCGCCGTCGACCCCCTCGAACAGGGTCAGGGCCCGGCGGTGGAGGGGTTCGACCTCGTTCAGCCTGCCCAGGTCGTACAGGGTGGTGGCGAGGCCACCCAGGCAGGCCGCTTGTTGGGGTTCGGTGCCGTTGGTTTGCTCGAACAGGGCCAGGGCCCGGCGGTAGAGAGTTTCGGCCTCGCCCGCCCGCCCTAGGCGGCGCACAGTGATGGCGAGGCCGCCCAGGCAGTGGGCCTGGTACTTCTCTGTGCCGTCGATAGGCTCGAACAGTGTCAGGGCCCGGCGGTACAGGGGTTCGGCCTCGCCCGCCCGGCCCAGTTGGCCGAGGATGGTGGCGAGGTTTAGTAGGCAGTCGGCCTGTTGGCGTTCCGTTCCGTATAAGTTCTTATACAGTTCCAGAGCCCGGCGGAAAAGGGCTGCCGCTTGGGGCAGCTCGTCTCGGTGCAAGGCCTCCACACCCTCGTGGAACAAATGGTCGGGATCGTCATGGTTGGGCGCTGACATGGGAATACTCCCTCCCCTGCGGAATCGCGGTCAACTGGTCGGAGTGCGTCGACATCGTTGTGACGCAACCCTGATGGCGAGCCCATTGTGCGCCCCGGCTCCGGTCCCGTCAAGGACGGGTAGTGCGCAAGCTTGCGAGCCCCAGTGCCGGAGGGGCTATGCTGGGCGCGCCGTCAATGTTGACCAATGAGGAGCGATCATGAGCGGTCCAGTGCCTCCGGGCACCTCCTACCTTGAGCTGATCTTCCAAGGCGTGGATATGGCCTCCGACACCTACATCACGTGGGAGAGCGTCGTATGCCCACCGGATTTCAGGCGCGTGAACGGCGCCAAGGTGGATGCCCTGAAGGAGGAGTTCGACAGGGCGCTGCCCGGCACGGGCGCCGAAAGCGCCGGCCAGGACGCCACCCTGTTGGCCGCCCCCCGGGTAACCGCCAACCGCCTGTCCGAAGCCGACAGAGCGGCGATCCAGGAGCGGCTCGGCCGGTGCCTGGTCGATTTCCGCGAGAACGTCGGATTCATGTGCGAGCTGGTGGAAGTGCTCGACCTCGGGGGATTCACCAAGGCCGTGCAGCGGGAGAGCGCCCGCGCCCGCGAAGGCGAGCGGGTCCTGGTCGTCCTCAACCCACCGCCCAAACTCGGCCAGATCCCGTGGGAGATGCTGCCCCTCGACGTGGAGGGGGCCCGCGCGTTCCTCAAGGACCACGAGGGGCGTGACGACTTCTCCGACACGGAGAGGCCACGGGTGCTCCTGGACATCGCGGACGTTGTCACCATGGCGCCCCTGCTGCGGCGGGATGCGGACCCATCGATTCCCCACCCAGCATGGACACCCGGCGCCGGTATGTACTTGGTGGAGCCGTGGGACACCGGCAGAGGGGACCGCGCGGTCCTGCAACGGGCTGACCAGGCCGCCTGGCGCGAACGCGTCAACGGTCTCGGAAACCAGGCGGTCGCGCCTCCCCGCGAGCACGGGCACCTGGCCGACAGGATCTGGCTGTCGGAAGTGCTCCGCGCGAACGCGGGTGACGCCGGGGCGGCAGAAACGACGGCCGCGCCGATCACCAGGATGCTCTACATCGGGCACATCAAAGGCACTGGTGAGGAATCCGCGCTGCTCCTCAACGACCGCGCGGACGTCTACGGGCTCGGCGAAGTCGATCACAACGGATTCCGTTGGCTGTCCGCCATGGATCTCACCAAAGGGACCACCACCTGGCGTGAGAAGAAATACGACCGGATCAACCAGGAGCGCGCCTCGCGAAACGGCCGCCGCTACCCCAACGGCGAACGCCTGCCGGGGGGCCTGCGCCCCACTGCGGACGAGAACGGTGAGGAAACGGTTCCAGCCGTCGAAGGATGGGACCTGTGGCCGATGCCCCCGCGCGTGGGCCTCATCGCCTGCCACTCCGGGTCCGAGGCGGCCTCCGCCGAACCCTTCGGGCTCGCCGCGGGATGCCTGGAAGCCGGCGCAGAACTGGTGTTCGCAACCCGCTGGACGATGTACACCGACAGGGCGTTCGAGGCGCTCGACCCGTCGGAGCGCCCCCACCCGTTCAACGAGCTCGCCATCGAAGTCGATAAGTTCTTGCAGTCCGAAACCCCCATCGAGGACATGTCCGAATGGAAGCGGCGCAAGCTCGAGAACTGGCGCCGCGATCCCACCGATGTCGCCAACGCGCCCATCACCTGGGCGGGCCTCACCGTGTACCGCGCGCCCGACCGCGCAGTGAAGGAGGACGCGGAACCGGCCGGGCCGTGAGCAGGGGCCCTGGACCCCGTGCCCCGCAGCGTCCGCGCGCTTCCGCGCCCCTCCGCCACTACGCCGTCGCCGTGAGGAACGGGTGGTACTGCCACCGCAGTTTCGGGGAGTCGGCGGCGTCGATGACGACTTCCATCATGGGCAGGTCGCCCGTCGCCCAGTCGATGTCGGCGACGAACACCGGCAGCGGCTCGGCGATGGCCCTGCGCTTGCCGAAGAGGCGCCGCCACCACGGCCCGGCCTCCACCCCCTGCCGGTAGGACGCCGCCAGGGTCTGGAACTTCGCGCACAATTGGAGCAGGCAGTCCCGGGCCTGCTCGTGCACGTGGCGGCGCTGCTGCATCAACTCGGCAATGGCGATGTTCAACGCCTGGGCCCTGGCCGCTGCCGCCGCCGCAGCGGCCAGGCGGCTGCGCTCGGCGCGCCGGGCCGTGGCGCGCGCCCTGTGCGAGGCGCCCGGCCCGGGGGGGGGCGGGGCGGCCTCCTCCTGACCATGGG
>ERZ772964.204-NODE-204-length-30019-cov-10.1348_pt1 | contig 30019 bp, 20 predicted proteins | sample MGYA00580675_ERZ772964 | MGnify/ENA primary metagenome ERZ772964 (study PRJEB29015, sample SAMEA2737941) | human oral metagenome | biome: human oral; feature: human-associated habitat; material: dental | place: China | collected 2139 ... | reverse complement strand
CAGGGCTAGCAAAGATAGCGTGGTCCACGTCGAGGCCTTCCGGCAGTTGGTTGTGTAGCAACTCCCATCATCAGAGGGCCTCGACCCCCACCCTGGCACCCACACGCCCAAACCCACCCCCTCAACCGCGAAGAGCCCCTTTAATAGGCGTGCTCTACGCCATGATCTCTGACGATCGGGCCGCTTTGGCGTTCTTGGAGCCTAATGGCGGCACTTCTGCGGACGTCGAGCGTGTTACCGCCCTCATGAATCGACACGAGATCGGCAAGAATGACTGGACCGACATCTGGTCCGGAATCGCCGACCAGACCTCGGCCGCCCACGCCACAGAATTCGCCGACACCCCGGATTCCGCAACACCAGAGGCCAAGGCCAGCGCGGCACTCGCCGCCACTGTGGTCAATACGATCGGCGAGACCATGAATGACCTCTCAGACTTAAGTCGACGCAGGCTGACCAACGTCGTCAGCGCATATCCATGGTCGGTGGATCAGGCCGCCCGCACAGACGGCGCATCAAATGCGCCCACGATCATGCCCGCCCCCCTTGATGCTTACGGCAACCCGGTGTGGACATATGGCATGTCCTACCAGCCGCAGTACACCACCCAGGGCCTGGCCGGAGTGATACAGGCCATTTCTCGCGACGCCACGGACTTCAAGACCGTCGTCAATTCTGTTGCCGTCTTTGAACAACGCCGCATGGTATCCGTGGCAGCAGCCGTTGACACCGAAACCGACGGGAACGGCCTTGGCCCGGGTTACATACCACTTCACGATCCCAGTAACGCGATCGACGCCAACTCAGCGACAGCGGGCTTCTTCCAGGCCGCCGCTCAGGCTGCTCTCGAAGGGGATACCACGGCAATCGACCAACGCAATCGGACCATTGTCGATTCCCGCATCACTTCATCCTGCTTCATCCCCGGCCCGGGCGACAAGACCTCTGAATTGGAGAGGGCCGTACTCGCCTACACCCAAGACCGATCGACAACTCTATTGAAGAGCGAGGCAACAGAGACCTGCACTCAAAACCTCGCTAGCGTTATTGGCGACATCGATTTCATGCGCGAAGAAGCCGGTGGCGCCCAGAGAGCGATGACTGTCATGACAATCATCCAACTGATCTCACTGGGAATAATTCCGGCCAACCAGGCGAACGCCGTGGTTCCCGGACTCGTGGACACAGATGGGCAGATGGATAGTTCAAAACTCGATGAGGAGGCTTTTGTCCTGCTCCATGTTCGTTTCGTCACCCACACGGACAACACCGTCAATCCCGGTCTCGCTTTAAGTCTGGATGACTGTGACAAGAACTACAATAACGGCTATAGGCGGGGGAACCAATGAAACAGAGCACGGTGGATCGAGTCAGATGTCTTATTGCCGTGCTGCTGTGCGGGAGTCGCGTCGCCACCGCCTGTGGCTCGCCACCCGCGAACGCCCGCCATGGCTGCACCGCCGTCAGGCATCGCCACTGGCTCGGCCTGCCGAGTCCCGGTGCGCCTGGGCCCGCTCCAGGGCCTCGCTGAGCGCGGGTAGGACTCCGCGCGCGCTCAGCTTGCGCTTCTTAGCGCTCAAGCGCCGCAGGGCTTTGAGGCACAGTTCCTCCTTGGAGAGTTGACCCGGAGAGTCGGCGAGGATCTCCGCCATGAGCGCGGTCAGTTCATCGGGGTGGATCTCGGAAATGGAATCCACGTGGTCGAGGGCGTTGCGGCGGTATGCGGGGGCGATCCGACGGGAATCCATGCTTCTCCACACGAAGTCGCACTCATCGATGTAGGCGAAGGCCTCCCCCAGGATCCGGCGCACTGAAGCCTCCCGGGAAGCGGTCGTGCGTTGCAGGCTGAAGGTGCGGCAAATCTTGACAATGAGCCGATGCCGCGTGAGCGGTGCCTCGACGCCACAGATGGATCGGGCGATGTCAATGACCTTGGCCCTGGCGTCCTCATCCGTGCAGGCGCGGTCGAGCTCCGATACCGGGTGCAAGGCCTCGGCCGGCCATGGACGGTATTCCGTGGCGGACGGAACGGACCACGCCGGCTTTACGGTTCCCTCGGCCGGCTTCACAGTCCCCTCGGGAGCCGCTTCATGGTCGGTGACATTCCCGGCCGGGGCGGGGTCGGTCTTCGCGGGCCGGCGGCGCGCCGGGACATCGTCCGCGGAGCCCTGAGGCGCTTGGGGCAGGGGGCTGCTGCCGACCGCTTCTACGAGACTGGTGACCACCCCGCGTTGGTCGGCCACCCACTGTGGCATCCAGATCCTCTCGATACGGCTCCATCCCATGGATCGCAGGACGGACACCGGCAGCAGGTCGCGATCCGTGGTGCTGCCCCGCTGGTTCCAGCCGGGCCCGTCGAGCAGGACGGCGACCTTCGGAGGCGTTCCGCGCTGCGGATCGGCCAGGACGAGGTCAACCTCGAAGCTCGAATGCCCGACTCCGACATTCACCTGCAGGCCCGCATCGCGCAGGCTCTCGGCGATCTCATTGCGGTGGCGGTCCACGACGCCGCGGGAGACCGGCAGCGCCCGCGGTGCGCTACCATCACGCGCCACCATGAGATAGTCGCGCAGGTCTTTGAGCCCTTGGTGGGTGGTTCGGTCTACGTGAAGATCCTCAGGGTCGAAGCTGGAGAAGACGATGATCTGGCGCCGGGCGCGGGTGATCGCAACGTTGAGGCGCCGCTCGCCGCCGGCGTGACTGAGGGATCCGAAGTTGAGCGGAATATCTCCACGCTCATTGGCGGAGACCGTGGTCGACAAGAGGATCGTGTCCCGCTCCTGCCCCTGGACATTGTCCAGATTCCGCACCATGAGCCCGTCGCGCTCTTCAAGGGAGGTGATAATGCGCTGCGAGCCCTTTTCACGCAGCCGATTCTCAATGAGATCGCGCTGGTTCTTATTGAAGGTGATGACCCCCAGGGAGGGCGTCTTGTGCGGGCTCGCCTCAAAGCGGCGGACCACCTCCTCGACGATCTGGTACGCCTCATGAGGATTCGTGTTCGGCTTCACGCGGCGACCCTTCGAAGCGGATCTCTCGGAGTAGTAGGTGCCCTTGACGCGTCGCAGGCTAATGCCGTGCCCACTAAGTCCATCGTCCCCCTGCGCCCCCATAATGAGAGGGCTCGGGAAGGACAGTAGGGCGCCGTCGTAGTAGCGCGCGTTAGAAAATGCGATGAGGGATTCCACCTGGCTGCGGAAGTGCCATGTCAGGCGGCGCGTGGCGACGCCGGCCGCGATGCACCGGTCCAGGATTGAAACCCTGTCCGGATGCGCCATCCCCTCGTGGGCCTCGCCCCTGGCAGCGCCCGCCACGGCGGCGGGCGGCATCTGCTGCGGGTCCCCGACGACCACCGCGGAACGACCTCTCCCCATGGCGCCAACGGCGTTGGCCACCGTGATCTGGGAAGCCTCATCGAAGACGACAATGTCAACGTAGGGACCATCCGGTGGCAGGAAACGCGCTACCGAGTCCGGGGAGACGAGCAGGCAGGGCGTCAGCGCAGTGATGAGGTCGCCGTAGGCCGCGAAGAGCTCTCGCACGCTCATTGTCGCCTTGCGGAGCCCCAGCTCGCGGCGCAGATCCTCAACTCGAGAATGCTCGCCGCGGAAGAGCCGGTCCCGCCGGGCCAGGACCGATGCGACCAGCTCTCCGGTCAGGGCCGTGTGCAACCGTTCCTGCGTGGTGCGGTAGTCCTCAAGGAGTTCGGCGTGGCGTTCCGGGTCGAAGCCATCGAGTCCGCACTCCCGGGCGACGGCCTCGAAGTCGGCCCGCAACTGCTCGGCCTCAGGGCGCCCCTCATCGCGCGCCTCAATGAATGCCTGGCGCGCACGGTAATAGGAGTGGCCCCGCCTTCCCGAGCCGTGGAGCGCATTCCGGTACGTATCCAGCTGCCCGCGGATGACTGCGAGCCGCTCACGCAGCGTCTCCAACTCACCCTTCGAGGAGCCTGCGCCGGCCTCCGTGAGGTCGTCGGCGCGCCGCAGCGTCCGACGGACCTCCGCTGCTTTCACGCCGTTGTCGTGCAGGTTGAGCAGGAGATCCCCAATGCCGGTCTCCTCGCGCAGACGACGGGCGACGACGTCGAGCGCCGAGGTCTTCTCCGCGACGAACATGACCGTCTTGCCCGTGGCCAGTGCCCGGAAAATGAGGTTGGCGACAGTCTGGGACTTGCCTGTTCCCGGCGGCCCCTCGACAACGAGGTTGCGTCCCGCAACGGCGTCGGCCACAACGCGCGCCTGGGCGGCATCGGCCATCAACGGAAGATTCTCCACGACGTCGTTGATATCGGGCTCATTTTCCGCCGGGAGCGTCACGCTCCCCGGGGACGATTCCGGCGCGTTCATGAGATGCCCCACCAGCGGATTGCTCACAATCGTCGGCCAGGAATCCTCCAGGTCTCGCCACATCCGGTAGGTGGAGAACTGGAACATGCCAAGGCGGGCATTCCGTTCGATCCGCACCTCATGACCGCAGTGGCGAAGGCGGGAATCAACCTGCGCGAGCGTGGTCTCAATGTCGATGCCGTGCTCGTCGCGTACGGGCTCACGGAGCTCGGCGAGTTCAATGCCGGTCTCGGCCGCGAAGCGCGTCAGCAGTGAGTAGTTGGGGGTCGACACCCCGGTTTCATCAAGCTGAAGCCCATAGCCCTCACCGGTGCGCTCCAGGACGACCGGCACGAGGACGAGGGGCGAGCGGAGAAGCCGCCCGCCCGTGCGCCACACGAGAGTCCCCAAAGTGAGGTAGAGGTTGTTCGCGCCCGTTTCCTCGACGGTGGTGCGGGCGTTGGCGGCGACGGACTGGAGGCGCTGCGCGTACTCGGCCCGGTTCAGGTCCACGCGGACCGCGCGCTGCTCCGTCAGCAGGGAGGCGGGCTCAATGCCCTGGCCGTTCGGTGTTGCTTCTCCGGTACGTTCCGCACCGTGGGCGCGCGGGTGCAGGGCGATGAGCTGGCGGTCGTTGACCATGTCCTCCAACTCACCGAGGGATTGAGGCGCGACCTCCAGCTTAATGACCCGGGACGAGGCGACGTTGATAAGGGGGTTGCGGAGCGAGAGGTCCAGCAGGTCCTTCTTCCAGTCCTCGACGTGCCGGGGCACCGCGCCGCCCGGCACGGCTGCCGGGGCGGTCGCAGCCCCCTTCGCCTGGGGGGCCGTCGTCGAGGCGGATTCCGCTGCTCGGCCCGCAGGCATCGGGGTCGCGGGTGTCGGGGTCGCGTCTCCTCCCGGGCCCGGGCCGCCTTGAGCGGGTGTCGGGCCCGCGGGCGTCGGGCCCGCGGGCGTCGGGGTCGCGGCCTCCTCTTCCTGAGGGGCCGGCGCGGCCGCCACCTCAACGACGGCGTCCTCGTCGCGGTCGAGGGCCGGCTGGGGCAGCGCACCATTGGAGCGCGCCTCTTCGATGGGCACCACGAGAAGCAGTTCGGATAGGGCCGACAGGAGCGTGCGACGGACCTGGCCGCCCGGTTGGTGGACGGCGACCGCATGTTCGGAATCAATGACGCCCCACTCCCCGCTCTCAACGAGATTGATGACCTCGTGGGGTGAATGAGGAACCGAGCCGTCCTGGCCGCGGCTGTAGCCGAGGAGAACGGTGCTCGGGGTCAGCAGGAGGATGGGTGCGCAGCCCAGGTTCTCCAGCACTCCGGCGATGAGCACCGCCATGTCGAGACGGCTCGCCTCGCGCAGATCGAGCACCGCTGCGGCGCTGCGCACCGTCTGCGGTTCGGTCCATTGTGCGGCGGGGCCAACCGCGATCCGGAGCCGACGCAGCACGGCGCAGGCGGATGCCGCCAGGGCGTCCGGACCGGGGGCGACCGTGGAGCGGCCCGCTGGGGACGATGCCCGCTGACGCGCTCTGCGCACCAGTTCCGCGCATGCTGCCTGACCGGGCTGGACGAAAGTCGCCAGGGCGGCGCACGCCGAGAAGCGGTGGTCCTCCAGGCGCCACTGGCGCGGCGGCAGGACGGTCGGGCCCGCGCGCCTCACCGTCCGGGCGCCGTCGCCATTGGCGAGCTCGACGCGGATATGCGTCGTGCCGACCTGCTCGACCTGCAGGAGGGCGGCCCGGTCGGTTCTCAGATCGCCGGTAGCGCGCAGGTCCCCGGCGCCCGTGTCCCACACGAGGTCCCAGGGCTCGGTGACGACACGACCCCCGCCTTCCTCGACAAGGACGATCCTGACCTTGACGGTCCCAAGTTGACGCTCGGCGCGACTCCGCTCATCGGAGTGCCGGTCCCCGGGGGGCTCCGGTACGCCCGCCAAGCCCCCGGGGCGGGCCTTGCACCCGAGGCTGATCGACACGGTGAATCGTTGACCCGCCACGGCGTGGGCGTAACTCACGGTGGTGCCGCAGTCCACGTCGACGCTGACGGCTTCAAGCGGCTCGCGGTGGGCGCCCCTGCCCCCGTCGAGGGCGTCGATGAGTTCACGGATCTCCCGTCTGCCCTGCTCGGCCCCGATCATTCGCAGCGTTTCGGCAATGGCCACGAGGGCCGCCAGGGCAGTGTCCGAATCGAGGTTCTCGCCGTGAACCGCCCTATTGCGGAACTGACGGACCTCGTGAAGCTTGCTCCCCAACCCCGCCGGCAGTGGCATGAGGTAGCGCCCGTCGCTGCCGCGCGCAGTCAGGATGCGGATTTGAGTCGATAGGTCGGCGAGGTCGGGGACGTCGCCAGGGGCGCCGCTGCCGGACAGGAGGGATCTGAGTCGGGCCGGCGTGCACTGATCGCCGAGCGACGAGCGGACGTAAGGCTCCAGGTGGGCGGGCAGGACTCCGAAGAGCCCCTTGAGAACAAGATCGCGGTTGTCAATGATCATGCGGGAAGATGGGGGTAGAGCCCGGTGCGCCCGGTGGTATCCGGGAGCACGCGCCGACCGTCCCGGCTGGAAGGACCGGGAGCGCACCGGCGGAGGGCCGCACGGGCAGGGGATGTTGGGCGGCCCTCGCGCGCAGGTTATCGCGCCCCAGTGACGTCATGCGCCTTCGTCCCGCCCGCGTGCGCTCATGCTGCCCGCCCGCCCGCGTGCGCTCATGCTGCCCGCGCGAGCGCTCGCGCGGGCAGCATGAGCGCGCCGATGATCGCGGATCGCTGCGGAGCCGAGCCCGAACCGGCTCAGTCCCCCAGGTCGGTAATGTGGCCCGCAGGGTCCTCCACCCGCATCATGAGCGCCAGCCCAATGGCGAGGACGGTAATAATGCCGAGGATCCCCCAGTATCCGGCGCCCGCGCCCACCACCTTCGTGCCGACCCAGATCGACGCGCCGTACATGGCCGGCGCCAGGAAGGACACGGCGCGCCCGGTGGTGGCGTACAGGCCGAAGATCTCACCTTCGCGGCTCTCGGGGATGAGGCGCGCCAGGAAGGACCGGGCCGCGGACTGGGCCGGCCCCACGCAGGCCGACAGGAGGAGCCCCAGGGTCCAGAAAACCCAGCGCCCGGCGTCGTGCAGGACGAAGACCAGGGCGGCGGCGACCAGGAGGATGCTCAGGCTCCCCACAATGACCCGACGCGCCCCCAGGTAGTCGTCCAAGCGCCCGGCCCCGATCGTGGCCACCCCGGCCACCACATTGGCGGCAATCGCGAAAACGATGACGTCGCCGCTGGAGAAGCCGAAGGTGTTCTGGGCAATGATCCCCCCGTAGGTGAAGACCCCGGCCAGGCCGTCACGGAAGATGGCGGCCGCCAGCAGGAACCACAGGACCTCGGGGTGGGTGCGGCGCAGCGCCACCAGCGTGCGCCACAGCCGCTTGTAGGAGGCCAGGAAGGACTCGCGACGCACCGTGCCCGGGGTGGTGGAGGTCGGGGCCGGCTCCTGCTCCAAGGCGGCGAGCTCGCGGGCGCCACCGCGCTGGGCGTCCTCGTCGAGCGCCTGGCGGTGGCGCCGGGCCCGCTCCCCGGACTGGGTGATCATGACCGGGATGGCGCTGAGCCCGAACCAGAGGGCCGCCACCAGCATGGAGGCGCGGATATTGAGGCCGTTGTCGCTGGTGACCCCGAACCAGCCGACCTCGGGGTTAATGAAGCCGATGAACAGGATTATGAGTAGGACGATGCCGCCCAGGTAGCCCATGCCCCAGCCCAGGCCGGAGACGGCGCCCACCCGGTCCTTGGAGGTGAGCTGGGAGAGCAGGCCGTTGTAGTTGACTGAGGCGAGTTCGAAGAAGACGTTGCCCACGCCCAGCAGCACGATCCCCGGCCACAGGTATCCCGGCTCGGGCAGGATGAAGAACAGTGAGGCGGAGACGGCGACGACTATGGCCGTGTAGGCGCCCAGCCAGAAGACGGTGCGCCCCGCCCGGTCGGCCCGCTGCCCGGTCACGGGGGCCAGCAGGGCGATGCAGGCGCCGGCAATGGTGAGCCCCAGGCTGAGCGCCGACTCATTGTCGGCGGGGGGCCCGAAGGAGGCGCTGGTGAGGTAGACGGTGAAAACGAAGGTGGTGATGACGGCGTTAAAGGATGCCGACCCCCAGTCCCACAGGCCCCAGGCCACCACCGGCCAGGTCAGCAGGCGGGAGCGGTGGGGGATGCCATTGGCGGCGTCTGCGGGGGCGGCGTCGGGCGAGGCGGGGGCGGCGCCGCGGGATGGGGATGAGGTGGTCATGCGGCCACCCTACGGCTCATGGGTCCGGATCAGACCCAATACGCGATTCGGTCACGTCCGCGCCGTGCGGGCGGCCAGTAGTTCGGCGAGGGCCAGGTCCAGGGGCGTGGTCACCTTCATGGCCAGCGGGTCCCCGGCGACGACGGCGACCCTCCCCCCCAGGGCCTCGACCAGCCCGGCGTCGTCGGAGGCGGCCAGCGCCTCGTCGCCGGCGCGCTGGGCGCCTTGGCGGTGCGCGGATACGAGAGTGGCGGTGGCGAAGCCCTGCGGGGTCTGGACGGCCCGCAGGAGGGAGCGGTCGGGGGTGCCGGTGACCTCCTCGACCGTCACCGCGGCGCTGTCGGCCGCCCGGGGCCGGCGAGGGCTCTGCGGGGCGCACTTCCTTGACGGTGTCGGTTACCGGCAGGGCGGGGACGACGGCGTCGTGGCCGGCCCGGACGGCCGCCACGACGCGCTGCACCACGGCGGTGGGGGTCAGGGCGCGGGCGGCGTCGTGCACGAGGACGACGCCCGCGGCGGGCCTGGTCCGCAGGGCGGCGGCCAGCCCCAGCGCCACGGAGGCCTGGCGCGAGGCGGGTGATCCGGGGACCACCTCGTGACTGGTGGTCAAGGCGCCCAGTTCGGCGGTGAAACGCTCGACGTGCCCGGTGGGGGCGGTCACGACCAGGTGGTCAATGACCCCGGAGCCGGCCAGGCCCTGGGCGGCCCGGCGCAGCAGGGACTGCCCGCCGACCTCCACCAGGGCCTTAGGGCCGCCGGCGCCCAGGCGGGTCCCGGAGCCGGCGGCGGTGAGGACGGCCACCACCTCCAGGCGGGTGCGCTCGTCGGGGGAGGCGGGGGCGCGGTACGTCATGCCCCGGACGCTACCGGAAGACGACGGGCGCCTCGGCGTCCTCGATGCCGAGGCGCCCGGTGCGCGGCGGGCCCAACCGCCGATGCGCCGCCGAGCGCTGGAGATGGAGGTGCTGGGGGCCGGACGCCTGCTGGTTGAGCGATTCAGGCGGCGGTGCCGGAGGCGAGAACCTCGTCCAGGAGGGATTCAGCCTCCTCCTCCGCGGTCTTCTGGGCGAGAGCGAGCTCGGAGACGAGGATCTGGCGGGCCTTGGAGAGCATGCGCTTCTCACCGGCGGACAGGCCGCGGTCGGTGTCCCGGCGGGAGAGGTCGCGCACGACCTCGGCGACCTTAATGACGTCACCGGAGGCGATCTTCTCCTGGTTGGCCTTGAAACGGCGTGACCAGTTCGTGGGCTCCTCCGTCAGGGGGGCGCGCAGCACCTCGAAAACCCGTTCCAGACCAGAGGCGTCAACGACGTCGCGCACACCTATGAGCTCGACGCTGTCCGCGGGCACGAGGATCGTCAGGTCGCCCTGGGCGACCTCCAGCTGCAGGTAGGTCTTCTCCACACCGCGCACCTTGCGCTGGCGGATGTCAATGATCCGGGCTGCGCCGTGGTGCGGGTAGACGACGGTCTCGCCGACTTCAAAGGTCATAGGTGACGTCACTCCCGACTGATAGCAGAGCCCTCATTTTATCAGGTGATAACACGCAAAGATCGGGGAGGTTGCTCACAGACGAGACGGCGTCTTATTGGCGCAATCGCCCCACAACCGCCCCGGGCTCACTGGCCCGCCCGAGCCTCTTCCTACTCCTCCCCCACTGTTTCTTCTCCCGCTCTTCGCCTACTTCTCTCCTACTGCCCCGCCCCGAGCTTGTAGCCCAGCCCGCGCACCGTGGTGAGCATCCTCGGCTCGCTGGGCTCGACTTCGATTTTGGCGCGGATCCGCTTGACGTGGACGTCGAGGGTCTTGGTGTCCCCCACGTAGTCCGCCCCCCAAATACGGTCGATGAGCTGGGCCCGGGTGAGCACCCGGTCGGGGTTGCGCAAGAAGAGCTCGAGGAGCTCGAATTCCCGCAATGGCATGGCAACGGGCTCACCGTCGACGCGCACCTCGTGGCGCGACACGTCCATGGCGACGCGCCCCACCTCCAGCAGCTCCTCGGCGGGGGCGGGGTCCGGGTCGCGGTAGCGGCGCAGGACCGCGTGCACGCGGGCAATGAGCTCGCGGTAGGAGTAGGGCTTGGTGACATAGTCGTCGGCACCGATCTCCAAACCCACGATCTTGTCGATCTCCGAGTCCTTGGCGGTGAGCATAATGACCGGCACCGTGGAGGTGGTGCGAATGCGGCGGCACACCTCGGTGCCCGGTAGGCGCGGGATCATGAGGTCCAGGAGCACCAGGTCGATCCTCCCGGTCCCGCCCGGGGCCATGGCGGCCTTGAAGGCGGACATGGCGGCCTCGCCGTCGGCGGCCTCGACCACCTCGAAGCCGTCTCGGCGCAGGCTGAAGGCCAGGGGGGCGCGGTAGTTCTCCTCGTCCTCGACGAGCAGGATGCGGGTCACGGCGGGCTCCCTTCAGAACCGGGGTGGGCGGTGCCGTCCTGGGGTGCCCCCGGTTGAGCACTCGGTTCGGCGGCCGGCTCGGGGGACGACGACGGCGGTGCGGAGATCGCCGCAATGGCGGCGAAGGCGGCGCCGGCCGCACCGGTGGCCACGGCCGCGGCGGCCTCCTGCTCCGGGTCGGGTTCGTTCTCGGCGGGGTGCAGGCGCGGAAGGACCAGGGTGAAGGTTGAGCCCCGGCCGGGGGCCGACCACAACTCGACGGTGCCCCCGTGGTCGGCGGCGACGTGCTTGACAATACTCAGGCCCAGGCCGGTGCCGCCGGTGGCTCGCGAGCGGGCCTTGTCCGCCCGGTAGAAGCGTTCGAAGACCCGGTCCTGGTCCTCCTTGGCAATGCCAATGCCCTGGTCGACCACGGCAATGCGCACCAGGTCTTCGTGGGCGGGGTCCACACTGACCCCCACGCTCACGCGCGTGCGCGGCCCGGAGTAGCGGATCGCATTGTCCAACAGGTTGCGCACGGCGGTGGTGATCAGGGCGGAGTCCCCGCGCACCATGAGCCCCTGGCAGCCCCCCGACACCAGGGTGACCTGATTGGCCTCGGCCTCCACGCGCACCGCGTCCAGGGCCTCAGCGACCACGGAGTCAACCTCGACGTCGTCGGGGGAGGCCAGGGCGTCGCCCTCTTGCAGACGGGTGAGCTCAATGATCTCCTGAACCAGGACCCCCAGGCGCCGGGATTCCTTGCCCATGCGCCCGGCGAACTCGCGCACGGTCTGCGGGTCGTCGGCGCTGGCCTCAACGGTCTCCGCCAGCAGCGAGATGGCGCCGACCGGCGTCTTGAGCTCGTGGGAGACGTTGGCGACGAAGTCCTGGCGCATCTGCTCCAGGCGCTGGGCGGCGGTGCGGTCCTCAATGAGGACCAGAATGCGGCCCCGGCCAATGGGGGCGACGCGCACGTGGAGGAAGAAGTACCCGGCCCCGGGCAGGCGCCCGCGGGCCACGGTGATGTCAGAGTCCTCCACGGCCCCCTCCGCGCGCACGGTCCGCACCATCTGGGCGACCTGCGGCTCGCATACGGCGTCGTCGCGGACGATATTGAAGGTGTAGGCGGCGGTGGAGGCGCGCAAGACCTCGTCGTCGTCGTCGAGAACGACGACGGTGGAGCGCAGGGCGGCCAGGACGGGAAGCACCTCGCCCCTGGCATCGAGCACCGAGTCGGTGCGCAGGGCCGCCGCATAGCGGTCCCGGGCCGAAGCGCTCAGGGCCAGACCAATGGCGGTGCCCAGGGCGACACCGACGATCGCGACCACGATCAGCAACCAACCCGAGTCCACACACTCTAGGTTATGGGGTGGGGTCGTCTGGGGCGAGCCCCGCCACACAAGCCCCGACACACAGCAGGAGCCGCCTCGTGCGCGACATCTTCAACCAGGAGCTCAAGCAGCTCGGTGCCGACCTGGAGTCAATGGCCCGGCAGGTCGCCACCGCCATCGAGCGGGCCAGCGAATCCCTCCGCCACGGGGACATTATTATCGCCGAGCAGGTCATTGACGCCGACGAGCGCATTAACGACCTTCAGCGGGACATTGACGACATGTGCGTCATGCTGCTGGCCCGCCAGCAGCCCGTGGCCGGCGACCTGCGCAATGTTCTTTCGGCGCTGCGCGTGGCCCAGACCCTGGAGCGTCAGGGCGACCTCGCCCGGCACGTCGCCGCCATTTCCCGGGGCCGCTACCCCGAGCCGGTGGTCCCCGAGCCCGTCCTGGGCACTGTCTTGCAGATGGCGGACCTGGCGGTGCGGGCCGGCAAGGACGTCTCCCGCCTCATTGAGACCCGCGACGTGCAACTGGCCATGGCCATCCAGGCCAACGACGGCGAACTCGACGCCCTGCACCGCCAGTCCTTCCAGATGATCCTCGACCCCGCCAATGAGCTGACCCGCCAGCAGGTTGTGGACGCGGTCCTCCTGGGGCGCTTCTTAGAACGTTTCGGGGACCACTCCACCTCGGTGGCGCGACGCGTCTCCTACCTGGTGTCGGGGGCCACCATGCCCAAGACGCATGACAATGAGGACGCCGACGCCCTGCACTGAGCCGGCACCCCGCACCGGGCCGGTAGACGGCGGCGCGCGATGGCCGCGGGCCGCCGCGGCCACGAAACCAACCGCGACCAACCGCGACGGCGCCGGCCCACCCTCAGCGGGGTGGGCCGGCGCCGTCGCGCGGTTCAGGCCGCGCAGTCCCGGAGGCCGGGGCCACGGGAGTCAGTCAAGGGGCTCACTTGCCCTGGTTGGCCACTGCGGCGATCTTCGCCTCGGCTTCAGGGTCGAGGTAGCGGCCGCCCTTCTTCACGGGCTTGAGGGTCTCCTCGTCGAGCTCGTAGACCAGCGGAATGCCGGTGGGGATGTTAACACCGGCAATGTCCGCGTCGGAGATGTCGTCAAGGTGCTTGACAATGGCGCGCAGGGAGTTGCCGTGCGCGGCAATCAGAATCACCTTGCCGGTCTTAATCTCCGGGACAATGGTCTCCTCCCAGTAGGGCAGCAGGCGCTCCAGGACGTCCTTAAGGCACTCGGTGACCGGAATGGGCTCGCCGGCGTAGCGCGGGTCGGTGTCCTGGGAGAACTCGGATCCCAGCTCAATGGGCGGCGGTGGAACATCGTAGGAGCGGCGCCAGAGCATGAACTGCTCCTCGCCGTACTCGTCGCGGATCTCCTTCTTGTTCTTGCCCTGGAGGGCGCCGTAGTGGCGCTCGTTGAGGCGCCAGTGGCGCTCGACCGGGATCCAGTGGCGGTCTGCGGCGTCCAGGGCCAGATTGGCGGTCATGATTGCACGGCGCAGCGTTGAGGTGAAGAGCTTCTCCGGGAGGACCCCGGCCTCCTTGAGGAGCTCGCCGCCGTGAACCGCCTCCGCACGGCCCTTCTCCGACAGCGGGACATCGACCCAACCGGTGAACAGGTTCTTCGCGTTCCAATCGCTCTCGCCGTGGCGGAGCAGTACGAGGGTGTAAGCCATGACACCTAGTCTGCCAGGCTTACGGGCCTCGCGCGGGGAGTTCAGCAGTTCTTGCCTCGAAGCGCGTGCAGCCCCTGCCCTCCTGCACGGGCGGCAGGCGGCAGAGACTGCGGGGAGTCCGGGCCAAGGTGCATCCACCACGCGGAAAGCGGAGCGGTGCCGGTGGGACTCAGTTGGCGTGCGCCTGGGCGTAGGCTTCGCGAATGTCGGCGGAGATGCGGCCGCGGTCGGACACCGACATGCCTGCGGCGCGGGCCCACTCGCGAATGCGCTGGGTCTCACCGGATGAGGCGGAGCTGGCACGACGTCGGCCGGTGTTGCGGCGACCGGACTTGCGGCGCGCCTTGACCGTCCACTCCTCGAAGGACTCGCGCAGGGCGGCGGCATGCCCGTCGTTGAGGTCGATCTCGTAGTTGACGCCGTCAAGCGCGAACGTGACGGTCTGAGTGGCCTCGGAGCCGTCGACATCGTCGACGAGAATGACTTGGGTCTTCTGAGCCATGGTTCCTCAATCACGAAACGGATGGAGGATTCGCGCGAACCCTCCAGCGAACATAAACAGAGTAATGGAGAAACGTATTCGGTGCAACGGGAAAGTTGTACTGAATCTACTCGATCGTCTTGGGTAATTCGTTAGCGCCGCCTGCGCCGGACACATCCGCCCAGAGGCGCTTCCAACTTCCTCACCACGATCGCGCTCGAACCGATCACCTTTGCCCCACGAGGGGCATCGAGCGCGCGCCGGGCGGCAAAGCAGCCCCACATCATCAGTTACGGCCCCATCCGCCCCGGCAACATGAGCCGCTTGACAGCAGTTGGATCGCGCAGCAAGTACAACCAAGCACAACAAGGCCCCAGAACCGAGGGTTCCGGGGCCATCGGAGCCACCTGTGGGAATCGAACCCACGACCTATTCATTACGAGTGAATCGCTCTGCCTACTGAGCTAAGGTGGCGCGCCTGGCGGCGGGGGCGACGTTACCGCTCGCGCCGCCATCAACGCAAACCTGCGCACACCGCCCTCGTCGTGGTTCTAACCACAATCGCCGAAAACTGGCGTTATGGCGCCGAATACGCCCCGTCCCCCGGCCCGGCCCCGGCCGCTGCGGGGCCCGCGGTCGAAGCCGCCCGCTCAGCTCGCCCCGCCCCTGACCGACCATTGACCGATCATTCCCGCCTCTTCCTGCCGCCCCATTCTCGATCCACCGCCCCGGGGAGTCGGCCCCCATCGACAATCTCATCACCGGGGCCGCCATCTTTATAGCCCGCCCGGCCCGCCGCAGTGAGTTTTCTGAGGCTATTCACAGCAACGGCGCATCTGCGACCACGGGGCGGGCGGCAACCCCTCCACGAGCAGCGGCGCCGCACGCAGTATTCTCGGGGGCGTCTGCGCACCGCCATTGATGAGAGCCAGGAGCACAACCATGCGCGTCCACATCATCTACACCGGCGGCACCATCGGTATGGTGGACTCCCCGCACGGGCTTGTGCCCGGAGCGGATCTGGAGGGGTGGCTCAACACCCTTTTACGCGCCCATGGATCTGACGGATCTGACCATGAGGTGACCATCAGCCGCCTGAACCCATTGATCGACTCCGCGAACGCAACCCCTGCTTCCTGGCAGGCGATTGTAGACGAACTGCGCCGTTACTCCATCCAGGATCCCGACAAGCCTTTCGTTGTTCTTCATGGCACTGACACCATGGCCTACACTTCAGCGGCCTTGTCTTACGCGCTTACCGACCTGCCGGTCCCCGTCGTGGTCACCGGCTCCCAGCTGCCGCTGGGAGCAGTGGGATCTGATGCCGCCGCGAACACCATGGGCGCCCTGCATGCGGCCACCAGCACCCGCGTGACCGGCGTAAGCCTGTTCTTCGGGCAGCGCCTCTTCGCGGGCGCCCGGGCCACCAAGACCAGTTCATGGGCCTTCGCGGGCTTCGACTCGCCCAATGCGCCGCCTTTGGCCATTGCCGGCGCCCCGTGGCAATGGAGCCCCCTCCCCGTCCAAGGGACCGGCTGGAGGGGCGCCCTGCCCTACCGATGCCACGACGTGGCCGTCATCGACCTGGTCCCCGGCCTCGGCGCGGCCCGGCTGGGGGCGGCGCTGAGGCCGCTGCCCGACGCCGTTGTGCTGCGGGCCTTCGGCGTGGGCACCGTGCCCGGCAACGATCCCGGCCTCATTGGGGTCCTGGCCGACGCCATCGGGTCGGGGGTCGCCGTCGTCGTCACCTCCCAGTGCCATCAGGCCGAGGTGGCGCTGGGCCGATACCAGGCGGGGGAGGCCCTTGCCCGCGCCGGCGGCGTCGGCAGCCGGGACATGACCCTGGAGGCGACTTACGCCAAGGTTCAGTTCCTGCTCGGTCAAGGGCTGCGCGGTGCGGAACTCGCCTCCTGGATCGGCCGCCCCATTGCCGGGGAGCTCACGCCGACCGCCTCGACCTGAACCGTCCGCGCGCCCGCAGGGCCCCCGCGGGTCCCAGTCGTTTCCACGGTGCGCGGCGCCGAACCGTCCACGCCCGTGCACGGTTCCCGGCCCCGCGGTGGGGCCGGGAACCGTGCATGCGCCAGCTGGTCGCCGCGTATCCGCCGTCCCGCCCTACTGCGAGCCGACGCAGCGCAGCCCCTCCTGGGGCATCTCCCCCGTCAGCAGGTAGGTGTCCACGGCGCCGGTCACGCACTTCCCGGCACGGCCGTAGGCTGTGTGCCCCTCCCCCTCCCAGGTGAGGAGCTGGCCGGAGTCGAGTTGGGCGGCCAGGGCCTCCGACCAGGCGTAGGGGGTCGCCGGGTCCCCGGTGGTCCCCACGACCAGGATGGGGGCGGCACCGGAGGCGTGGATCTCCGTCCTCTCGCGAGTCGACTCATGGCCCCAGGCCTGGCAGTACAGGTCGCTGTAGGCGAACTCGGAGCCGAAAGTCGGGGAGATCTTCTCCAGCTCGTCGGCCTCCTGCTCCCATGAGGCGGCGTCGCCGGTGACCGGGTTGTCCAGGCAGTTGATTGCGCTAATCACCTCGTCACCGTTGCCCTCATAGGTGCCGTCCTCGCTGCGGGAGGCGAAGAAGTCGGCGATGAACAGCAGCGTTGAGCCGTCGTCCTCATTCATGGCCTGGTCGAGGCCCTGGGTGAGGTACGACCAGGACTCGGGCTGATAGAGAATGCCGAGCACGGCGCTGAAGGCCAGTGAGTGGGTCAAAGGCCGCTGCGGGTCAGAGGTGGATACCGGGTTGGTGCGGGTGGTCTCCAAAAAGTCCTGGATCTGCTTAATACCGGAGTCGACGTCGCCGGTCAGCGGGCACCCCCTCCCCGCCTGGCAGTCCTCGACGTAGGTGCGCAGACTGCTCTCGAAGGCCTCGGCCTGCCCCAGGGTCAGCTCCCCGGCGGACAGCGACGGGTCAACGGCGCCATCGAGGACCATGCGCCCAACATTGCCGGGGAAGAGGTCGGCGTAGGTCGCCCCCAGGTAGGTGCCGTAGGAGAAGCCCAGGTAGCTCAGGAGGTTGTCGCCGACCAGCGCCCGCATAATATCGAGGTCGCGAGCCGCCGAGATCGTGTCGATGTGATCGAGCAGCCCGGGCGTGGTGGTGCGCGACTGGCACTGGGCCTCCCGCTCCTGGGCGCCTTGAGCCACGTCGGCCTGGGCCTCGGCGGCGGTGGTATCCCCGGGGGCGGTTTCATTCTCGCCGGCCCGCTCGACGTCCAGCTCGGCGTCGGTCAGGCAGTCAACCGCGGTGGAAGAACCGACCCCGCGCGGATCGAAGCCAATGACATCGTAGGACTCCAGGAGCGCGTCGGAGAAGTAGCCCGGCGCGTTCTGCACCAGTTCCACGCCGGAGCCGCCCGGGCCGCCGGGGTTGATGAAGAGCGAGCCAATGGGGTTGCCATTGGACGCCGAGCGGCGCTTCAAAGCAATCTCAATGGTGGCCCCTCCGGGGTTGGAGTAATCCAGGGGCACCGAGATGCGGGCGCAGGAGGTGGAGCCGGGGCCGGTCTCCTTGGGGTCCTCGGTCATGCCGCCCTCTTTGGCGCAGGGGTACCAGTCAATGCTCTGTTCGTAGAAGGATTCCAGGCCCGCCGGCACAGGCGCGGGCGTACCGCTCAAAGGCACTGGCGAGGCGGACGGGGAGGGCTCGTTGTCGCAGGCGACAATGCCCGCGCAGGCCAGCAGGGCGGCTGCGCACGCCGCCAGGGACCGTTGCGCACGGCCCGAGCGGCGCCGAGGGATAACAGTTGAGGTACTCACATGGGCAGCCTACGAGGACGAACGTGCGCTCGCTCTCCTCCCTAGGGGGGAATTCTCCCCAGACGGGGCGGATCCAGCGCATTGTGGTCAAAAGCGGGGTTAGTGGAGGAGCGCTTTTCACCGCCGGCCCCGGGGCCCGGAAGAAGCATTGTGTTTTCCGCCGGCCCCCGACGATTCCCTCCGCGTCCTGAGGCGCGCGGACAATTGCGCTCCCCATTGCGCTCCCCTGCGCTCCGCCGCGCTCCTCCCCGCCTCGGATACCGGGACCGCGCGCCCCGGGGGGCCGCTGGCCCGGGGGCCGCCGGCCCGCCGCCCGAAACGGGAGCCCATGCCGTCCTGCGCCGCCCTACGCCTGGGGGCGCAGGCTGACCATGAGCGCCTCGATGGCCAGCAGGGGGGAGGCGTTGGTGCGCAGCCGTGCGCGGCACTCCTCAATGGCGGCTATGCGCGCCAGCGACTTGTCCGCCCCCGTTGAACCGGCAACCTGGTCCACGGCCCGCCTCAGGTCGATATTGACGCGCTCAACCTGAGCCCCCATCTGGGTGACCAGTACGTCGCGGTAGAAGGAGAGCAGGTCGATCATCGCCCGGTCCAGCACGTCGGTGCGCGCCCGCCTGGCGCGCCGCTTCTGGTCCTCCTCGAGCTGGCGCACCTGGGCGCGCAATGCCGGCGGCACCCGTGCCTCCCCCTCCAGGCCCAGGGCCCGCAGCAGGTCGGCCTTCTCCCGGGCGTCGCGCTCCGCGGTGGCGTTCTTGGCCTCCGCCTCAGCGGCCTCCACCAGGTTGGCGGCGGCCAGGACCGCGTCCCCCACGCTGCGCAGCGACACCGGGGCGAGCAGGAGGCGGCGACGGCGCTCCCAGGCGCCCGGGTCGGTGGCCAGGTGGCGGGCCAGGCCGATATGCGACTGACTGGCGCGCGCCGCCCGGGCGGCGAGTTCGGGGTCCGCCCCGTCGCGGCGCACCAGCAGGTCGGCGACCGCCTCCGGGGGCGGGATGCGCAGCGTCACCAGGCGGCAGCGGGAGCGGATCGTGGGCAGGACGTCGTCGGCGCTGGGGGTGCACAGCAGCCAGACCGTCTGGGGCGGGGGCTCCTCAATGGACTTGAGCAGCACATTGGTGGTGCGCTCGGCCATGCGGTCGGCGTCCTCAACCAGGATGACCCGCCAGTGGCCGGTCCAGGGGCGGCGCTGCGCCTCCCCGATGAGGGTCTTGACCTCCTCCATGGTGATGAGGAGCTTCTCGGTGGTCAGGCGCACCACGTCGGGGTGGGCTCCGCCCATGACGTCCCGGCAGGGCTTGCACCGCCCGCAGCCGGGCGCCTCCCCGGTGCACTGGAGGGCGGCGGCGAAGGCGCGGGCGGCATTGGATCGCCCCGACCCGGGGGGGCCGGTGACCAGCCAGGCGTGGGTCATGGCCGAGGTTCCGCCGCCGGCCTCGGGCCCCTGGCGCTCGCGCACGGCGAGGCGGGCGGCTTGAGCGGCCGCCTCGAAGGTGCCGACCACCGCCTCCTGGCCGACGACGTCGTCCCACACGCTCATAGCCGCCCCCTCTCCGACAGGCGGGCCGCGATCCGGGCCGCGGCGCGCTCCAGGGGCGTGAGCGCCCCCCGGCCCCCCGCCTCCCGGTAGCGGGCGCTACGGGCCTCAATCGCAGGGGGCAGGGCCCGAGCCACCTCGTCGGCCACCTGGTCCCTGTCCTGGTCGGCGTTGATGACCACGAAGCGCCGGGGCTCGGCGTCCGCCAGTAACAGGAATTGCTCGCGCAGAACAGTGTGGAAGGCGCCCGCCTCGCACTCCAGGCGGTCCTTGGCGCCGCGGTCGGCGGTGCGCCGGGCGGCGATGGAGGGGTCGGCGTCGAGCAGAATGGTCAGGTCCGGGAGCAGTCCGCCGGTGGCCCACAGGGAGAGGTCGCGCACCTCCCGGGTGCCCAGGGCGCGGGCGGCCCCCTGGTAGGCCACCGAGGAGTCCAGGTAGCGGTCGGTCAGGACAATGGCGCCGCGCACCAGGGCGGGGCGCACGCGGGTCTCGACGTGGTGGGCGCGGTCGGCGGCGTACAGGAGGGCCTCGGCGCGCGGGGAAACCTCTCCGCTGTGGAGAAGAAGGCGGCGGATCTCGCGGCCGAGCCCGGTGCCGCCGGGCTCACGGGTCACGAGGTGATCCGCGCCGGCCGCGTCGAGGAGTCCGGCGAGAACGGTGATCTGGGTGGTCTTGCCGACGCCGTCACCGCCCTCGAAGGAGATGAACAGCCCCGGGTGGGGGTGCGGGGCGGGCTGCGGCGCGGCGAGAGCGGTCACGCGCCCAGGGTAGCCGGGGCGGTGCCCGGCGACGGCCCCGCCGGCGGTGCCGACCAGCACGCCCCGGGCGCGGCCGGGGCGGTACCGGGCCGGGGACGCCTCTGGCGGGGCGCCCGCCCCAATGACCGGGGGCCCAGTGGCGCAGTGACGGGGCGGCTTACGGCCCGGCGACCGGCAGTGACAGCCACACGCGCGTGCCCACGCCCTCGCGCGACGTCATCCGCACACGGCCCCGGTGACGCTCAACAATGGTCGACACCAGTGCCAGCCCAAGCCCTGAGCCGGGCAGGGCGCGGGCATTGCCCGCCCGCGCCAACTCGCTCCACACCGCCGGCAAGTCCGCCTCGGGCACGCCAATGCCGGTGTCGGCGACCTCAATGGTGACCACGCCCGCCTCCTCCCGGCCCCGCACCTCGATCACCCCCGACGGCGGGGTGTACTTCACGGCATTGGAGACGACATTGCACAGGGCCGAGTAGAGCAGGTCGCCGTCACCGCGGACGGCGGGCAGGGGCCAGGGCACCTGGGGCAGATCCACCCGGATGGGGGGCGCGGCGCCGCGGGCGGCGCCGTCCTCCTGGACCGCGGCGACGGCGTCGCGCAGGGTCTCAGCCAGGTCGACCTCTTCCAAGGACAGGGGGGAGGTCTCCAGCTCGGCGAGCTTGCGCAGGTCGGTCAGCAGGCGGCTCATGCGGCGGGCCTGGGCGTCAACCACCTCCAGGGAGGAGGCCGCCTTCGCCCTGTCCTCGACGCGGGAGGCGTCGGCGACGGCGACCCGCACCGCAGTCAGCGGGTTCTTGAGCTCGTGGTCCAGGCGGCGCAGGAACTGGCGGTGCCGGGCGCGGGCCGACTCCTGCGCCCGGGCGGCGGCCCGCTGCTGGGCCGCGCCCCACCGGTGCCGCAGCAGGAGCACCGCTGCGGCCGCCCCCGCCCCCAAGCCCAGAACCTCACCAACCAGCAGGGGGACGCTCACGCTCATAGTCACCCTCAAGTCGCCCCACAGCAGGGCGCTCACGGCCACCATGGCGGCCAGGATCCCCAAGGCCACGGCCCACCGCCACCAGGACCACCGGGCTCGCCCCCGCCCCTCGGCGACAGTCCCCTCCCGGGGGGCGGGGCCCGACGTCGTCGGGGGCGCTCCCGTGGGGCCGGACCGGTTCACGGGTGAACCTCATGGCAGAAGCGGTAGCCCACGGAGGGCACTGTTTCAATGAAGGTGGGGGCGCTGGCGTCGTCGCCCAGCGCCCGGCGGATTTCGCGAATACGGTGGTCGACGGCGCGGGTGGAGGAGGAGAAGTCAATGCCCCACAGGGCCGATAGAAGGGTCTCGCGCGTGTGAAGTTCGCGGGGGTGGCTCATGAGGTAGTCCAGGAGGGCGACCGCCTTGGGGGTCAGGGACAGCCCCTTGCCCGCCAGCGCCACCCGGCGGGAGACCCTGTCGAGTTCCAGCGGTCCGGCGACCAGCCGGGCGGCGGCGCTCAGCGGCGGCTCGGGCCCGCGAGTGCGGCGCAGGACGGCGCGGATGCGGGAGGCGAGCTCGGCGGGGTCGAAGGGCTTGGACAAGTAGTCGTCCGCGCCGTCGTCCAGGGCGGAGATGCGCTCGTATGTGGCGTCGAGTTGGGTGAGCAGAATGATGGGCGTCCAGGTTCCCCCGCCGCGCACCCGGCGCACCAGTTCACGGCCGTCCATGCGGGGCATGAGAACGTCGGAGACAATGATGTCCACCCGGTAGGAGGCCAGTAGGTCCAGGGCCTCCCTGCCGTCGCTGGCCAGCAGTACGCGATAGCCGCTGCGCTCCAGGTAGGGGCCCAGCGAGTCGCGGATCGGGGCCTCGTCGTCGACCAGGAGCACAACGGCGGCCGGGGCGCCGGCAGCCCCCATTGGGGTGCCGGCGCCCACTGCGGCGGTTGGTTCTCTCACTGCTGCTCAAGCTGCTGGGCGGTGTTGAAGGCGCCCTTGTCCTCCACCACCGGGCTGCCCTCCAGCCAGTAGACCTCAATGCTCGCCCCGGCGATCTCGATCTTCTGGGCGCTGCGCACGTAGACCACCGAGGAGGAGCCGCTGACCTTGAGGGTGTTGACGTCCTCGGCGGCGACGGTGACTCCCGCGCCGCGCACGTCAAGGGTCTCGACGTCGCCGACGACGCTGACCTCGGAGAGGGCGGACTCAATGGTGACATTGCCGTCGGAGTCAGGGCTCAGGCGGCTGCCGTTGGACAGCACGCCGCGCCAGGTCGCATCGGTGATGTCGGTGGCCTCGACGGCGGGCTCGCCGGTTGCCGACCCGCTGCTCTCGGAGGCGGCGCCCCCGGTGGTGGCGCCCCCGGAGGCCTGGGCGCCGCCATCGGCATCTGAGGCGGCCGCGCTCTGCGGCGCTTGGGGGCTGCCCGAGGAGGAGGCCGTGTCCGGGCCGGACAGGGAGACGGAGCAGCCGCTCAGGGCCAGCCCGAGGACGGCGGCGAGGGAGAGCAGGGAGGGGGTCTTCATGGTGGTTCCTTCCAAGGGGCTCGAAGAACTGGTCATCCGGTTCGATGCCTTTCGATGCCCTCAGCCTAGGTGAGCGGTTGCGCGGGGTTGTCGCGGGCATGTCGCAGTCCAGCGACACGCCCCAATACCGCCTCCCCCACGTCTTCTCCCGCCCCTCCCCTAGCTTTTCCCACCTTCCTCTACTTTTTCATGGTGTTGACCGGCCGTTTAAGGGCCGATCAACACCATGAAAAACACGGCTCAGGGGCGAACTCCGGGTGAGCCACGACACTTATCCACTCTTCCGGTGGATCACATCCACCATCGCCCGGGCGCCGGATGGACGGGGGTCAGAGCGCCGATTAGGATTTTTTGGCGGCCCGGGTCGTGCTCGCCTTCTTTGCCGTCGTCTTCTTCGCCGTGGTTTTGCCGGTGGTGCGTTTCTTAGCGGGGCCCTTGGCGCGCTTCTCAGCCAACAGTTCATAGGCGCGCTCGGGGGTGACGGTGGCCGGGTCATCGCCCCGGCGCAGGGTCACATTGGTTTGCCCGTCAGTGAAATAGGGGCCGAAGCGGCCGTCCTTAATGACCACCGGCCGCCCGGAGACCGGATCGGTGCCCAACTCGCGCAGGGGGCTGCGGGTGGACTGGCCGCGGCGGCGCTTGGGCTGGGAGAAGAGTTCCAGGGCCTGTTCCAGGGTGATGGTGAAGATCTGCTCCTCGGTCTCCAAGGAGCGCGAGTCGGTGCCCTTCTTCAGGTAGGGGCCGTAGCGGCCGTTCTGGGCGGTGATGTCGGTGCCGGACTCGGGGTCCTGGCCGACCACGCGCGGCAGGTTCAGCAGGTTCAGGGCCTGGTCCAGGGTGACGGTGGCCAGGTCCATTGACCTCAGCAGGCTGGCGGTGCGCGGCTTGGGGCCCTTCTTGGCGCCCCGGGTCCCCCGTTTGGCGGGCTTGGCCTTCTCCCCAGGTGCAGCGGTCTGCTCGGGCTCGGGCAGAACCTCGGTGACGTAGGGGCCGTAGCGGCCGTCCTTGGCGATAATCGTGTGCCCGGTGGAGGGGTCGGTGCCGAGTTCGCGCCCGTCGTCGGCGGCCCGCTCGAAGAGCTCCCGGGCTTTGGCCACTGTCAGTTCGTCCGGGGCCAGGTCGGCGGGAACATTGGCGCGCTTGCCCTCGGCGTCCTCCAGGTAGGGCCCGTAGCGGCCCACCCGCAGGGTCATGCCCTCACCGATCTCAATGGAGTTCACGGCCCGGGCGTCAATCTCACCAAGGCCCTCAACCATTTCCTTGAGCCCGTGCTCATCGGCCGCCACCGGCTCGTGTCCCTCGGGGTTGCGGGAGTCGCCGTAGTAGAAGCGGGTCAGCCAGGCCACCCGGTCCTCCTCGCCGGCGGCGATCCGGTCCAGGTCGCGCTCCATGGAGGCGGTGAAGTCGTAGTCGACGAGCTCGGTGAAGTTCTCCTCCAGCAGCCGGGTGACGGCGAAGGCGAGCCAGGTCGGCACCAGGGCCTGGCCGCGGTGGTCGACGTAGCCGCGGTCGGAGATGGTGGACATGGTGGCCGCGTACGTCGAGGGACGGCCGATCTCCCGCTCCTCAAGGGCCTTGACCAGGGAGGCCTCGGTGTAGCGCGGCGGCGGCGTGGTCTCGTGGCCGGCCGCCTGGGCGCCCAGGGCGGCGAGTTCCTGGCCGGCGACCATGGCCGGCAGGCGCACGTCCTTGGAGTCCTTGGCGCCGCCCTCCTCGTAGCGTTCGGCGTCGCGCCCCTCCTCGTAGGCGGCCAAGAATCCGCGGAAGGTAATGACCGTGCCCGAGGCGCTCAGCCCGGCAGTGGTGAAGGTCGAACCGGCGTCCCGCGAGCCGCCGTGGGCGGGGACCAGGGGGACCTCGACGCGCACGGTGGCGGTCGAGCCGACGGCGTCGGCCATCTGGGAGGCGACCGTGCGCTTCCAGATGAGCTCGTAGAGGCGGAACTGGGAGCCGGTGAGCCGGTCCGCCACCTGGGCCGGGGTGCGGAAGTGGTCCCCGGCGGGGCGGATGGCCTCGTGGGCCTCCTGGGCGCCCTTGGACCTCGTGGCGTAGACGCGCGGCTTGGCGGGCACGTACTCGGCCCCGTAGAGCTCGGCGACCTGGGCGCGCGCGGCGGCCACGGCCTGGCCGGACAGGACCGTGGAGTCGGTTCGCATGTAGGTGATGAAGCCGTTCTCGTACAGGCCCTGCGCCACCCGCATGGTCTCGCGCGGGTTCATGCGCAGCTTGCGGGACGCCTCCTGCTGGAGGGTGGAAGTGGTGAAGGGGGCGGCCGGGCGGCGCTTGTAGGGCTTGTCCTCGATTTCGGCCACGCGCGGGGTGCCGCGCTTCACCGCGTCGGCCACGGCCGTGGCGCCGCCCTCGTGAAGATGGATGGCGCCGGCCTTGACGGCGGCCGGGCGCAGTTGCCCGGAGTCGGAGAAGTCACGGCCGGTGGCCACGCGGCGCCCGTCAAGGGTGGTCAGTCTAGCGGTGAAGGAGGCCGCCTCGCGCTCGGGCAGGTCGACGGCGGACAGCACCGTTGACAGCTGGGCCTCGACCCCCCAATAGGAGGCGGAGGTGAAGGCCATGCGCTCGCGCTCGCGCTCGACCACCAGGCGCGTGGCCACGGACTGGACGCGCCCGGCGGACAGGCCGGCGCGGACCTTGCGCCACAGCACAGGGCTGACCTCGTAACCGACCAGGCGATCCAGGATGCGGCGGGTCTCCTGGGCATCGACCCGGTGGGTGTCGAGTTGGCGGGTGGAGGCCAGGGCGCGGGTGACGTCCTCGCGGGTGATCTCGGTGAAGGTCATGCGCTTGACCGGCACCGTGGGCTTGAGAACCTCCAGGAGGTGCCAGGCAATGGCCTCGCCCTCGCGGTCGTCGTCAGTGGCCAGGTAGAGCTCGTCGGCGCCCTTGAGGGCCTTGCGCAGCGCCGTGACGGTCTTCTTCTTGTCGGGGTTGACCACGTAGTAGGGCTGGAAGCCGTCCTCGACGTCGACGGCGAACTTGCCGTAGGGGCCCTTCTTCATGGCGGCCGGCAGTTCTGAGGGCTGGGGCAGGTCCCGGATGTGACCGATTGACGCCTCAACGTCGTACTCCGGGCCGAGGTAGCCGGCGATGGAGCGGACCTTATTGGGGGACTCCACAATGACGAGCTTGGTGGGCACGGGGACCTTCCTGGACCTTCGGGACGGCGGGGCGCCGCGCCGGCGGGGTGGCGCAGCATTCGATGTCGGCCCTCGGCGGGCCTGCGCCGACTGTAACGCATGGCCCTGCCGCCCTCGGGCGGGTTAGTCCTGGGAGCCGGCCCACAGAATTCCGGTTCACAGGCGAACGGACGGCGCGCCGGCGTCGGGCGCCAACGCCGGGGCCCCATTGCCCGCCGCAGCCCCGCAGCAGCGCGGACTCGCAGTGTCCTCAGCGGCCTTCAGCGGCCCTCAGTGTTCTCGGTTCTCAGCGTTTCTCGGGGTTTCTCGGGGTTTCTCAGCGCAGCTGGTGCAGCGCGGTGCGGATGGTGCCCAGTTGGTGGGCGGCGAACCCGGCGTTATAGGGCAGGGTCAGCCCGCGGCACTCGGCCGCCAAGGCCGCCATGTCGCGCACTTCCGGAGTCCCGTCGTTGGCCAGGGTGGCCACTGGGGCCGCGTAGGCGCCGGCCCCCTGCTCGTCCACCAGGTCCACCCACTGGCGGAGCCTGCGCACAATCCGGTCCAACTGGGGCACGACGGCGCCCAGTTGAGCGTCGAGTTCGTCCACACCGCGCTCGACCTCCACGCAAATGGGCTCGAGTTCGGCGAACCCGGACTCCAGCGCCTCGCACAGGTCGGTGATGGAGCCAACCGGGTCCTCCTCGCTGCCATCGAGGATGGAGCGCGAGAAGCGGCCGACCATGAGCGTCATGAGCCGCATGAGCGCCACGGAGAAGCGCAGGTCGAGGACGCCGTCGCGCAGGGCGCCCATCCGCTGGGGCAGGGCCCACAGTCCGGGGGCGGCCTGGCCTGCGAGCTCGACGACGCGCTCGGCGATCTCGTCGCTGCGCGTGCGCTGCCAGCTGGTGCGGGCCTGGGCTCCCAGCACCCGGCCGGTCAGCTCGACGCGCTCGGCGACCTGGAGCATCGAGTTCTTCGTCCCCTCCAGGGACCCCAGGAGGCGGAGGTACTCCTCGAGCTGGAAGACGAGGCGGTTGGTCACGCGCTCGAGGTCGGCGGCGGCGCGCAGGATGTCCGCGACCGGCCCGCTCACGCCTACGGCGTCAGGGACGCGCACACCGGCGGACACCAGGGCGCTGACCTCCGCGGGCAGGAGCGCGCGGGTGGCGTCGATGAGCGAGGGGAACCCGAGCCCCGCGAGCTCGGTGGCGAGCTCGACGGCGCCCATCTCACCGATCTGGGAGCGGGAGGCGCCCCGGCCGGCGAACTCGCGCTCACGGGCGCGCACGCGGCGGTAGGTCTCCTCGACGGTGCGCTGGGTGCCCTCGCACAGGGGCTTGGTCCGCACGGAGAGGTAGCCGTCGTGGATCGGGACGATGGTGGCGAAGACGCGGTAGTCGACGCCGTCGGCAGCGCGGTTGGTGACGTAGGCGCACACGGGGCGCCCGGCGCCCAAGTCATCCCACATGAGCTTGAACAGGCCGGCCGGCATATCCAGGTGGCGGATGATGTTGTGGGGCGCGCGCTGGAGTCGCTCCCGCGAGTAGCGCGACAGGGAGTCGAAGGTCCGATTCGTACGACGGATGACTCCCTTGGGGCCTGTGGTCGAGAAGAAGATGTCCTCAGGATCGAAGAATCTCTCGTAGCCGATCTGCGATTCCATCGTAGATGTCCTTTGCTGCTGTCCCAGGGAAGAAGCCGACGAGCGTGGAGAGACGTCGACCGACAGGATCAACGAGGGTCGCTTTTCGAACACGGTGTCCTGCGAAGCCCCTCAATACTGCTACCGAATCGTTACCCAGCGGCGCCGGAGTGTCGCGCGTGCCACTGGGCCGACGCGCTCTGCTCAGCCGAGCTCGGCCAGCGCGGCGCGGATCCGCTCGACGGCGCCCCCCAGGGCCTCGTCGTCGGTGCTCAGGTCAAGGCCGCGGCAGCGCCCCGCGAGGTTCGCCAGGGCGGTCATCTCCGGGTAGCCGCGCTCGGAGAGGGACTCGGCCTCCTTCATGAGGGCGGGAACGTCCCCCTCGGCACCGTCGATGAGGACAGCGCCCTCGTCGGTGAGCGCGCGCAGCCAGCGATCGTAGGGGCGGCGCGTGCGGTCGAGGTCGGAGACCACGGAGGCCATGGCGGACTCGAGCTCGCTGATGCGGGTCTCGACGACGCCCCGCACGGAGTCCAGGGAGCCCAGGTCCGCCTCGAGGCCGTGCACGAGCTCGGGCATGGCGTCGGAGGCGTCGGCCTCGGCCTCGTCGACGACCGAGGCGGCGTAGGTCCCCAGCACGAGGGTGTGCAGGCGGATGAGGGCGGCGCTGAAGGCCATCGACTCCATGGCGTCGGCGAAGGAGGCCACCGAGTCCTTCAGCCCCGTCACGGCGGTGGCGGCGCGCTCGGAGCGCTCGATGATCCGCTCAGCCAGACCGGGCGCGGAGGACTCGGGGTCCTCACTGGTCAGGGCGCGCATGAGCGCGGCGGTCCGCTCGGCGCGGTCGCGGATGGACTCGGCGCCGTCGAGCCAGGTGCCCAGGGCGGAGACGACCTCGCGGAAGTCCCCGATGCGGCCGACGAGGCTGTCGGAGGAGGCCTCGACGCGGCGGGCGCCGCTCAGGATCTCGGCCGCGGAACCCTCGGCGTCATCCCGCGCGGGGACCCTCACACCCTCGGCGAGGAGGCGCTGGGCCTCCGAGGCCAGGCTCGCCCGGCCGAAGGCGGCGATGGAGTCGTGGCCGAGGGATCCCAGCTCCTCCAACAGCAACTCGGCGCCGGTCTCGGCGGCCTCGCGGCGGTTGGCGCCCGCATCCATGCGCTCGCGCTCAGCGGCGCGCACCCGCCCGTAGACCTCGCCGATGATGGCGAAGACGGCGTCATCCAGGGGCTTGGTGCGCACGGAGACGTAGCCGCTGGAGGTCGGCGTCACGGTGGCGAACACCCAGTAGTCGAGCCCGTCCTTGGCCCGGTTGAGCACATAGGCGCAGACAGGGCGGCCCGCGGTGAGATCGTCCCACATGAGCTTGAAGACGCCGCCGGGCATGTCGTCATGGCGAATGATGTTGTGCGGAGCGCCGATCATCTCCTCGCGCGGATAGCGCGCCAACTGGAGGAATGTCTCATTCGCGCTGCGAATGACGCCTTTGTCGTCCGTCGCGGAGAAGAACACGTCCTCAGCGTCGAAGTGGCGGCGGTTTCCGATGATCGTTTCCACAGGAGTTGCTTCCTTCAGGGTATAGGAGATCGACTCCATCCTGCCCCATCACCTCCAACTGAGGACAGCCTCCGTTCCCCTGAAAATGGTCACAGTTTCACAGCGATGACACAGACTCCCGGTGTTGGATAGGCGATATGAGCACTCCCGCTGAGCCCTTGACCCGAGCCGACGGCTCCCCGGTCCGCGTCCTCGTCGTCGACGACGAGCAGATGCTCGCCGACCTCCTGGCCTCCGCCCTCCGCTACGAGGGGTGGGAGGTGACGAGCGCTGGCACGGGCGTGGCCGCGGTGCGCGCCGCCAAGGAGATCCAGCCGGACGTCGTGGTCCTGGACATCATGCTGCCCGACTTCGACGGACTGGAGGTCATGCGCCGCATCCACGGCCACACCCCCGGCGTCCCGGTGCTCTTCCTGACGGCCAAGGACGCCGTCGAGGACCGCGTGGCCGGCCTGACCGCAGGTGGCGACGACTACGTCACCAAGCCCTTCTCCCTGGAGGAGGTGGTGGCCAGGCTGCGCGCCCTGCTGCGCCGCTCCGGGGCCTCGACCGCCGAGCCGGCCAACGTCCTGACGGTCGGCGACCTGCGCATGGACGAGGACTCCCACGAGGTCTGGCGGGGGGACGCCGAGATCCGCCTGACCGCCACCGAGTTCGAG
>ERZ772964.201-NODE-201-length-30154-cov-7.91212_pt1 | contig 30154 bp, 21 predicted proteins | sample MGYA00580675_ERZ772964 | MGnify/ENA primary metagenome ERZ772964 (study PRJEB29015, sample SAMEA2737941) | human oral metagenome | biome: human oral; feature: human-associated habitat; material: dental | place: China | collected 2139 ... | reverse complement strand
CGTGCCCGTCCACAAGCGCGGCTTCGGCCTCATGTTCCAGGACGGCCAGCTCTTCCCCTTCCGTGACGTCGCCGGCAATGTCGCCTATGGCCTGGCCGGGTGGCCGCGCCCTCAGCGCGCCGCCCGGGTTCACGAGATGCTTCAACTCGTCGGCCTGCCCGGCTACGAGGAGCGACCGGTGACCACACTGTCGGGCGGGCAGGCTCAAAGAGTCGCCTTGGCCCGGGCGCTGGCCCCCCGGCCCCGGCTCCTGCTGCTCGACGAGCCGCTGTCCGCCCTGGATCGGGCCCTGCGCGAGCAGCTGGCCGTGGATCTGCGCACCATCCTGCGCGAGCAGGGCACCACCGCCCTGTACGTCACTCACGACCAGGATGAGGCCATGACCATTGCCGACCGGGTCGGGGTTATGGACGAGGGGCGGCTGCTGCGCCTGGACACCCCCGAGGCCCTCCTGGCCGACCCCGGCAGCCCGGCCGTCGCCCAGTTCCTGGGGGCGCACGGCGCTCCCGGGCGCCCACGGGGCTGAGCGGCGCCGGCCCCGGAATCCGGCGACCGGGGGCGGGCGCCCCCTAGCGCCCAGGGGCCTGGAGGGCGGGGGGGCGCAGGGGCGAGTGGTGGGGAGAAGTCCCCATGTGCCGTTCGTCCCCGAGGGGGAGTGGAAGCGGGCGACGCCGATGAGGCGTTTAGGCTGTGCCGGTGACCTCCATGCCGATTGTCAACAATGAGCGAATCTGCCTGTGGGCCAGGCGCGCCGGGCACCTCGACCCCTTAAGCGCTTCGACGACCACCATTGACTACAAGGGCAGGTCCCTGACCGTCTTCGTCCAGAACCAGCAGCTCCTCGGCGCATTCATACGCCTGACGGGGGACCTCAGCCCCGTCGAGCTCGACACCGCCCGCGACCTCATTGAGTCCATCCTGGCGCGCGTCCCCACCCCCGTCATTGGTCTCACCTGCACCCCGATGGGGCGGGCCGACGCCCCCGGGACGCCCGACGCTCCCGGGGCGCCCGGCGACGCCGCGCCCGGCGGTGCTACCGACGCGGCCGGCTCCGGGGACCCCGCCGCGCACGCCCCGGCCGGGGACCCCGCCGACCCCCTGAGCGCCGAGGCGCAGAGCCTGCGCACGGTCGTCGACATCCACCTCGGGGTCCCGGTCACCGAGGGCATGACCGACGACCAGCTCGCCTCCTTCCTCGACCAGACCTGCGCCACCATTGCCGCCGCCGTGGAGGAGATCACCACCGCCCTGCCGGCCTTGGCCCCCGATGACGGCACTCGCCCCGACCAGGAGGAGGACTGACATGCCGTGGTGGAACACCCCGACCAAGCGCCTCGCCCCGCCCGTCACCCCGGAACGCGTCGCCCGAGTCCTGGCCCAGTGGAAGGTTGACCACCGGACCACCGCCGACGGCGTCGACCTGCTCCACCGCTACCCCGTGCGCATTGGCGCCGGCTCCCGGGGCCCGACCGCCCACCTCCTCATTCGCGGCCTCTACCGGCTCGACGCCCAGGGACCGGCGGCCCGCCTGCTGCGCGAGGAGGTCCTGCGCCGCAGCGAGACCCTGTGGTTCCCCGCCGCCTGGGCGCTCCAGACCGCTCGCGGCACCCAGGTCATTACCTCCCATTGGATCCCCACCGCCGAGGGCCTGAGCCAGGAGCAGCTGGGCGATCTCCTTAGCAAGGCCCTGTCCGGCCTTCTGCGCACACTGGACGACCTGGGTGAGGAACTGTCCCTGCCCGCGCCCCCGGCCCTGGCCGACGCCACGGCCGCCTCCGCAATCCTCGACCAGCTCCTCCCGCCGGTGGCGGGCGCCGGGCAGAGCTGAGCCGCCCCGTGTCCACCTTCCAGGTTGACCTGCGGGGCATGGTTGATCTCCTGTCGCGCAACCTGTACTCCGGCCCGCGCGTCTACCTGCGCGAGCTCCTTCAGAACGCGGTTGACGCCATTGCCGCCCGCCGCGCCCTAGACCCCCGCGCACCGGCTCATGTCACCCTCACCGTGGGCGACGGCACCCTGAGCTGCCGGGACACCGGCATCGGCCTGACGCCCGAGGAAGTCGCCTCCCTGCTGTCCACCATTGGCGCCTCCTCCAAGCGCGACGAACTGGGCCTGGCCCGGGGCGACTTCCTGGGCCAGTTCGGTATTGGCCTGCTGTCCTGCTTCATGGTCAGCCCCGAGATCGAGGTCCGCTCGCGCTCGGCGGTCAACGACGCCGCCCCCACCGTCCAGTGGCTGGGCCGCACCGACGGCACCTACGCGGTGACCACTGCCGACCAGGATCCCGAGATGGCGCCCATGAGCTCGCCGGGCAGCCTCGTGACCCTGCGCGCCCTGCCCGGTGAGCCCTGGCTGGAGGCGGACACCGTACGCGCCCTGGTGGAGGAATTCGGCTCCCTGCTGCCGGTGCGCATAGAGGTGCGCGATCGCGCCTCCACCACCGTCCACGGCCAGGGGGAGGGCCCCTGGGAGATGCCGCGCGGCCGTGCCGTGGCGTGGTGCACCCGGGAGCTGGGGGCCGAGCCCTTCGACCTCATTGACCTGGATGTGCCCGCGGCCGGCCTGCACGGTGTGGCCGCCGTCATGCCCACCGCCCAACCCACCCGCTCCGCCCACCACACCGTCTACGTCAAGCGAATGCTGGTCTCCCGGGCCGCCAACGACCTGGCCCCCGAATGGGCGTTCTTCGTGCGGATCGTCGCCGAGGCCCCCTACCTGCACCTGACCGCCTCCCGTGAGGCGCTGGTCGACGACGACCTGCTGGGCACGGTCCGTGAGGCCATCGGCCAGGCGGTGCGCACCTGGCTGACCCGCCTGGCCCGCACGGCCCCCACCCGTTTGGCGCGCTTCATTGAGGCCCACGCCGTCGGCCTGTGCGCGGTGGCCGTGGACGACCCGGAGGTTCTCGGGCTGGTCGCCGAGCATGTGCCCCTGACCACCACCCTGGGCCGGCGCACCCCCGCCCAGCTGGCCGCCCTGGTGCGCGAGGGGCGGCGGGTGCGCTACACGCGGACCGTGGACCAGTTCCGGGGCCTGGCCGACGTCGCCTCCTCCCAGGGCATTGTGCTGGTCAACGCCGGCCACTCCTACGAGACTGAGCTGCTCCAGGCCCTGGCCCTGCACCCGGAGGTCCTGGGCGAGGGCACCGCCCCGAGCCTGGTCGACCCCGGTGAGCTCCTGGACGCCCTGGCCCCCGTGAGCCCCGCCGAGCAGGCCGAGGCCGCCGAAGTACTGCTCCTGGCCGAGGCCGCCATGAAGGACGTCGAGTGCGAGGTGGTCCTGCGGCGCTTCGAACCGGGGACCCTGCCCGCCCTCTACCTGCCGGACCCGGATCTGGCGGGACGGCGCGCGGCGCGCTCCTCGGCGGCCATCGCCTCGGGGGCCTGGGCGCAAGTCCTGGGGGTGACCGACCCCTTCGCCACGACCCCGCGCCCGCGCCTGGTGCTCAACCGCGCCAACCCCCTGGTGACCAGGCTCATTGCCGCCGCGGGGCGCCGCGGTAGCCGGGGCGGCGACGAGGCCCTGACCCGGGTGCTGCGGGGCCTGTACGTTCAGTGCCTGCTCACCGGCCACTACACCCTGGGCCCCAAGGAGCGGTCCTGGGCCGCCCAAACCCTATGGGCGCTACTGTCTGACGCCGTGCCCGACGACGGCCCCCCGCCCGGCCAGAGCAGGGCCCACGACAGCACAAGCACATAGCACAAGCACATAGGACCGGGCTGCGCCAAGGGGCGCGGCCGACCCACATAGGACCGGGCTGCGCCGCGGGGCGGCGCAGCCCACCCCAACCAGGATCCCTCGACGTCGACGAACCACACTGCGGAAGGAACCGGCCATGACCACGCGTGAGGACATCATTGAGCGGATGCACTTGTGCCACAGCCTGCCGCGGGGCCCCGAGCGCTCCGCTCTGCGGGCCGAGGCAGTCACCTGGGCCGAGGACATTGGGGCGGAGGATCTGTCGGTTGTGCTCCACGCCCAGCTCGTCAACGACTACTTCTGGGGTCAGGAGGAGTGGAAGGGCCTGGCGCCCTTCGTGTGGTGCCTGGAGCGTCAGCGGGAGCGGCCCGACCTGTTCGACGAGCGGATTGAGAGCTATCTGCGGCACTGCTACAAGATCGCGATCTCTGTGGCCTCCCGCAACCCGGCCGTGCCGGTGGAGCAGGTGCGCGCCCTGGAGGCGGCCATGGAGACCTACTACCGCGAGCAGGGCGCGTCAATGCACACCGTCCACGGGCAGCGCTACTACGTGGCCCGCAACCTCGGGCTCCCGGAGGAGGCGGTGGCCGAGTTGGCCGCCTGGCGCGCTACGCCGCGCGACGACTCCTCGGACTGCGCGGCCTGCGACCCCGAGCACCAGATCACCCAGGCCATTGCTGACGGCGACTGGGAGCTCGCCCTGGCCACGGCCGTGCCGATCCTGAACGAGGAGATCGGCTGCGATGAGCAGCCCGCGCGCGTGCGCAGCAACATGCTGGAGGCTTTCCTGGCCACAGGGCGGACTAAGGCCGCCTGGGACGCCCATGTGCGCTCCTACCGCAAGCACCGCACCAATGTGCGTCACGCCGGCACCTTGGAGGAGCACCTGGGCTATCTGGCCCTGTCGGGGCACATGGACCGGGGGCTGACCATCCTGCGCCGCCACGCCCCCTGGACGGCCCGATGCGGCTCGGCCACGAGCCTGCTATCCATGCTCATTGGCGCCACCGTCCTGCTGCGCCAGGCCGTGCGCGCCGGGCGCGGCGGAGAGCCTCTGGGTGTTGAGCTGCCCGAGAGCCGGCTGTGGTGCCCCGGCTTCAATGTGCCCGCGGACTTCACCCTCGCCCAGGCCGCCGAGGCCTGTGAGGCGTGGGCGCGCCATCTGAGCGAGCTTTACGACCGGCGCAACGGCAACACCTTCTTCACCGAGCAGCTGCAGAAGGCGTTGGCGCGCGAGCCCTACCTGGCCGACCCCGGCTCGGGTCCGCGCGTCGAGCTGCTCGAAGCCCCCGAGGCACTGCCCGAGGCGGTCCCCTACTCCGACCTGCCCCAGGAGCAGGGCGCGGGCGACGGCACCGGGGGGCGGGGGGAGCCCGCCCCCGAGGCCCCGCCCGTCCCCGACGCCCCGGCGGCGCCCACCGGGGACCTGCCCGCCGAGCCCTACCCGCCGGTGGACATCCCCCGCCTCGATCCCCCCGCCGGCCTCGACGAGGCGCTGCGGGAATCCTTCCCGCGCGAGCGCATGCTCTCCCGGGTCGACAGGGAACTACTCGACCAGTACTTCAAGACCAGCGGCCTGCTGACCCGGCCGGCGCCCCCAGAGCTGGCGGTGGAGGCCGCCCTGGTCCAGGCCGCCTTCGCCACGCGGGAGGGCCGGCACGCCGAGGCCCTGGAGCTGCGCAGTCGGGCCCGCAACCTGCTGGCCGCCCGCCACGACGAGCGGTCCCCGCGGGAACGGGACCTGAACCTGTGGCGCATTGACACTATGTGCGTGCGCGATGAGGCCCTGTGCGCCCGGGCGCCGGAGCAGGAGGAGGACCAGGAGGCCCGGGAGGACCGCCGTCGTCGCCTCGATGGGCTCACCGAGGCGGTCCTGGGCGCCGTGGCGCAGTTCCTGGACGATCCGCGGGCCAGTGCCGCGGAGGCCTTCGCGGCCGTGCGCGCCCTCATTAGCCTGGGCGAGGCCCTTATACGCGAGGGACTCGACCTGAGGATCAAGGAGGTGGAGGAGGTGTACGACGCCGCCACGGGGGTCGTCGACCTCCTGGAGCACCGCGGTATCGACCCCGAGCACGTGGCGGTGGCGCGCCACCACGTCCGCATGGCGCGCACCTACCTGCTCGTGACCCGCGGCGACATTTACCGGGCCTGCAACCTGGCCGACAGCGCCATGCGGGCCGCTGAACGCACCCCGCTGGAGACCGCGTTGGATTCCCGCTCCCTCATCGCCGGCGTCTCCATGCAGTACGAGCAGTACGAGGAGGCCATCGCCCAGTGGCAGGAGGTCGTCAACCTGGCCCTGGCCGCAGGGCTGGAGGTCACCTCCGTCAATACGCTCGACCATCTCGCCCGGGCCCTGGGGGCCGCCTCCCGGCCCCTGGAGGCGGCCGAGGTCCTGGAGACCGCCCTGGACCTGGCGGCCGGCACCGGGCATGAGCACCTGTCCCTGGACTTGCGCCGCACCCTGGTCCTGGTCCTGACTGATCTGCAGGAGGACGAGGGAATCCGGGAGCAGTCGGTTCGCTGCGCTGAGGAGCTCCTGGCCCGGGGCGACACGCAGAGCGCCGCCGGCTACCTGGAGCGCGCCGCCGGGGCCGCCGCCCGGATGGAGCGCTCCGACGACGCCGCCTCGTTGTTCCTGCGCTGCGCCGACCTGGAACCCACCGGGCCGCAGACCGACGACGGCGCCCGTTTCCGCCGCTCCCGGCTACTGCGCCGGGCCGCGCGAACCCTGGCCACCAGGCCCAGTCCGGCGGCTTCGCGGCTCCACCTGGAGCGGGCCCTGGACCTGATCGAGCAGTCCCGTCGGCTGGCGCGATCCATCCCCGCCAGTGAGCACTATTCGGCGGTCTGGGAGGACGGCGCGGTGGACAGCGACATGTCCGACATCTACTGGCGCTGCGACGAGTACGACCTGGCGGTCGAGGCCTCTGAGCGGGCCGTGACCAGCTACCTCAGTGAGGATGATCGCGCCACCGCAGCCCAGGAGCTGTCCTTCATCGCCCGCCTGCACGCCGAGCGATTGGACCAGCCCGGTCAGCGTGAGGCCGCCCAGAAGGCCATTGCCCGCGGCCGCGGCCTGCTGGCCCACCCGCGCTGGCAGGAGCATGAGGCAATGAAGAACCTGGCGAGGATCGAGGAGTATCTGGAGGCGCACCCCTCGGAGGCCGACTAGGGCCCGGGGCGGCTGCCGGCCCCTAGTCGACCGGGCCCCGGGGCGGCCCCCGGGGGCCCGCGCCCGCCAATTCGAAAGAAGTGGGTTCGCCGGGGGTGAATGGGCTGACGGCACCGGGGGTCAGGGGTCACCATTGGGGCAGAGCCTGTGACGCTCGTTTCCAGACACCGGGAGGCACCCATGGCCCTTGCCAGCTCGCACCGATTCGCCGACGGCGACCTGCCCGTGGAGGCTGGTCGCTACCGCCTCGTCGCCTCGGGCTCTTGCCCGTGGAGCCGTCGCGTCCTCATTGCCCGCCGACTGCTAGGACTCACGGAGGCGCTTCCGGTCTCCTGGTCCTATGGTCGCGGCGTCGACGGATTCTGGGAGCTCACCGGCCCCGACGGCGGTCCCGGCACGGACCCGGTCCTGGGGGCCCGATCCATTGCCGAGGTCTACGCCGACACCCCCGGCTACACGCCCCCGCCCACCATCCCGGCCCTCGTGGACACCACTACCGGGCACGTCGTCTCCGACGACTCCGGGGAGATGATCTTCGACCTGGCAACCCAGTGGTGGCCGCTGCACCGCAAGGGCGCCCCCGAGCTCTACCCCCTCAACCGCCGCAATTCCACCGACGCCTGGGACGCCTGGCTGACCACCGAGGTCAACGAGGCCCACGAGACCGCCATTCACTCGAAGGACCCCGAGGTGGCCGGCGCCGCCGCGGGTCGCGTCCTCATCGCCTTCGACGTTGTCGACACCATCTTGGCCCGCGCCACCAAGATGGAGGCCTCCCGCGAGGGCGGCCTGACCATCCTGGACGGCCCGTCATTGTCCGCCGTCGTCGCCATTGGCCAGTTCCTGTGCGGCGACCTGCCCACCGGCAGCGACATCCGCCTGTTCACCACCGTTCAGGCCTACGAGTACGGCGGCCGCAGCTACTTCCCGGGCGGCGAGGCCCCTTCAATCGCCTTCTGGCCCGCCCTGGCCCGCTGGTTCCGCGCCCTGGAGGCGCGCCCCGGCTGGGTCGGCACCGAGGAGCGCAGCGCGCTGGGCCTGTAAATCGGGCAATCCGGGGAATTCGCCGAACCACCCCCACGCCACCGCGGGGCCCTGCGAGAAGACAGGTGCGTGCTACCTGTTCTTCTCGCAGGGCCCTGGTTACTGTCGGCCGGTTGCTGCCGGCCGGTTACTGTCGGGAGGACCCGGGCGCCTCCAACCATCCGGCCCGGGCCCCCAGGAGCGTCACCGGCCGCACTCATCACCGTCGACGGGCCAGCATCTGCGCCACCATGGCCTCCATTGACTCCTGGACCGGGCGGTAGCGGATCCCGAGCTCACGGCGGCTGCGGGTGGCGTCGACGCGGACCGTATACCCCACATTGCGCCGCACATACTGGCGGGTGAGCCCGATCCGGGGCGCCAGCGCCATGAGCACGGGACGTGGCAGGCCACGGCGCGGCAGCGGCAGGTCCCGCCCGAAACGCGGCAGGAGCGTAGCGGCCAGGGACACCATGTCGGTGTCCTGCGCCGCGACAATGTACCGTCCGTGAACCTCCGGCAGGAAGGCGGCGGCAATATGCGCCTGGGCCGCCTCCCGCACGTCCACCACGCTCAACCCGACGCGCGGAGCCCCCACGCGAGTGGAGCCGTCGATCATCATCCGCACAATGGAGAAGCTCTCGCTGGTGGGCGAGGGGCCCAGTGCCGGGCCAATGACCAGTGCCGGGTGAATCGTCACCAGCCTCCACCGGTCCTGGGACTCCGCCATCCTCCAGGCCTCCTTCTCCGCCAGCGTCTTGGAGTAGGAGTAGGGCTCGTGCGCCAAGGAGGAGGTCGTGTTCCAGCACTCCTGAGTGACGATCCGCCCCGGATAGCCTTCGACGTCCGCCGCGTCGCCGTACATGGCCGCAACCGAGCTGGTGAGCACGACGCGCCCGACCGACGAGGTCCGCCCCGCACTGGCCAGCACATTGCGGGTCCCCTCCAGGGCCGGGGCGATGAGCTCGCGCCGGGGGTCGCTCACGGAGCGTGAGAAGGGGGAGGCGGTGTGGATGACCGTGGCGCACCCCTCCATGGCCCGGTCATAGGAGCCCTCCTGCAGCAGGTCGGCGGCGAAGAGCCTGAGGTGGCCCGGTGAGCCGGCGGCGGCAGTCTCCAAGTGGGCGACCTTGGCGGCGTTGCGCGGGTCGCGGACCGCCGCATGGACGGTGGCCCCCGCCTCCAATAGGCCCTTGGTCACCCAGCTGCCCACGTAGCCGGTCGCCCCGGTCACCAGGAGGGGGGCGGAGGGGTCCACGGGGATGCCGCGCAGATCCATACCGTTTTCGGGTAGAAGTGCGTTCATAACGGGAGCATCGTTCGCACGGAAAATGAAGTCAAGCCGTTTCGTTAATCGTGGGCGGGATGCCGCGACCGACCAGCGCCGACGTCGTCAGACGCCCTCAGCGGGAGAGGACCGGGTTGTAGAGCAGCCGATTGGGCGTCGTCGGGCACTCCTCGCCCACCGCCATGGGGGCGATGAGCCGATCGGCGCGCAGATCCTCCAGGCGGGCCACCACCCGGTTGCGCAAGTTCCACGGATCAATGGTGTTGAGGTAGATCTTCGTGCCGCCCTCGAAGCCCGCCAGGGTGGAGACCCGCCACTTGAGGGTCACGTGCCAGGGCATGGGCTGGTCGACGTCCACGGGCTTGTGATGCCACTCCTCGTTGCAGGGCACGTCCGTGCCCGTGGCGGCGTGCAGGGCGTGCAGCAGGTCGGAGACGGCGTCGACCTCCTCGCGGCTCATGCGCCAGGGCTCGGCCGTGGCCGAGGTCGAGTACACCTCCAGGGTCGGGTAGCGGTGCCCGAAGCCGGAGAAGGCCACCGCATGCTCATTGGAGGCCACCAGCAGGCCCCGGTAGGCCGCATAGTCCACACCCATCTCGTTGTACAGGTTGGGGTTGGCCCGCACCCGCTGCAGCTCCAGCTCACTGTTCACGCCGCGTTCGTCAATCCCCACCAGCTGCTTGTGCAGGTGGTCGAAGCTCGCTCCGGCCGGGCGCAGCCAGTTCTGGAACACCGCCACATAGCGCACCCAGCGGTTGGCCAGGTAGAGGTCGTGCATGGCATTGACCGCCAGACGCGTGTAGGCGCGGTGCTCGGCCACGCTCAAGGTGCCCGAGCCGGCCAGGCCCGAGGAGTCGAGGGCGCCGTCGGTGAAATGCCGCCGGGCAACAATGACGTCGTGGCCGCCGGCGAAGAAGGCCGCCAAGTAGTGGTGGCGCGCGGCGGTGCTCATCTGGTCCCAGGAGGCCGGGTCGGCCCCCGAGGCGCGCAACTTCGTCTTGGCGATCGTGGCGGCGTGCTCGGCGCCGGCGGGGTCGGCCAGGTAGGCCTCCATGCGCTCGCGGGCGGCGTCGGGCACCTCATAGCCGTGGTTGGCGTGCCAGTAGTGGTAGGAGAGGATTTCGAAGAGGTTGGGTACGCGGCGGAACTCGGCCACTGTGTCGAAGAGCCTGGAGGCGGGCAGGGAGTCGAGTTGCTCAAAGCCACCGCTGTCGCGGCGCACCACGCGCGACTTCTCCGGGGGGGTGTCCAGGTAGCGGTCCGGGCAGAAAGCGCAGGCGCTGGTGCGCTCCTGCGCGGTGAGCGGGTGAACCTCGGCCACCGGATGGGATATGGGGCGGTTGCCGCGCCCCGGCACCGTCCACACCTCGGTTCCTGTGAAGGGACTGATCTGCTTAACAGTTCCGTCGGCCATGCGGGTCAGTGGCGCGGCAGTGGGGGAGTACGGCATGAGCATGACGACATTCTTGCTCGTTTCGCGTCGCCCTGCTCGGTCGACGGCCTGAGTCGCGCTCGGGGCCGACTGGGGCGCCAAGGCCGCACCGGCGCCGCCTTGGCGCATATGCCGCCGTATCGGCAGGCGGGTGGGGCGGCGCGACAAGCCGGACGTTCTACCGATTTCATCCTGTGCGATGAACCGCTCGCGCTCTTTTGCGCGCATGCTTGATGTGCCTGCGAGAGGGGGTCCGGGATCATGGGTGCGGAGCGCGAGAGTACCGCAATTCCAGCGTTTCTTTCTGGAGGCCTATTCAGGCGCCGATGGGGGCGGCACCTGGCCGGCCGCCGACGCGGTGGAGCCCATGCCGCGCGGTGTACCCGTACCGTAATTTTATTAACCGAACAGTCAATGGCCGCTAATCAACAAGTTTAGCTTTTTAAGCGCCTCAGGTAGCATCTCAGGTAGGAACCACAAGGAGGTGGGCGGCATGGCTGCGCCGAGTCGCCAGGAGCGGGCTGTCGCCCGCCGAGAGCAGCTGATCGACGTCGCCCTCGACCTCTTCGCCCGTCAGGGCTTCGCCGCCACCTCGACCCAGCAGATAGCCAAGGCCGCCGGTGTCGCTCAGGGCCTGATCTTCCACTACTTCGGCTCCAAGGAGGGCCTGCTCTCCGCGGTGCTCGCCTCCCGGCGGTCCTTCGCCACCGACATGCCCAACCTTCTGGCTTCCGTCCAGGTCTCCCAGATGCCCCTGGGCGAAGTGCTGCGCGCCGTGTGCCGGCAATGGTTCGACACGCTGCGCCACGAGACCAGCGCCACCTTGCTCCTGACCAGCCTGGCGCTCACCGACGCGCATTTCGGCGAACGTCTCACCCGGGCGGTCGACAATGCGCTCGGCGAGCTCTCCGACTTCCTGGAGCAGCGCCGCCGGGACGGGGAGGTTCGCGTTGAGGACGACTTGCGCGTAGCCGCCCACGACATCCTCATTCCCGTGATTGTTTTCTTCCTGCTTCACCACTGCGAGCCCGACTGGGAACAGGCCGCCGAGCACTTCGTGGAGTCCCACTGCTCCTTCTGGCAGCGGGCCCTGGGCGCCGACATTGAGGCTTGAGCAGGGCGGCGGCCGAGGCGCCGGGACCCGGGCCCTGCGGGGCGCCCGCTAGGAGCGGTGGTGCCCGGTGGCCGGGGCCCGACGGCGGCCGGGTGGTCGGGGCCCGGGTGGTCAGGGCCCGACGGCGGCCGGCCGGGCCGAGCTCGCGGTGCGGGCCCGGGTCGCCGCCCCGTGCGTGTCCGAGGCGGGCCGTAGTGTGGGCGCATGGCCCGGGAGATCACGAAGGATGACTGGCCGGCGAGGCTTGACGACAAGGACCTCATTGCCCGCGTCGGCGGGCGGGCTTTCCTGCGCGCGACCCGCTACGTCGACCAGGGGTGAGCGCCCTGAACGTCTCAGCGGGCGGGGACATCCTCATGGCACAGGTCCGTGGCTCCAACGGGCGCAGCTACCAGACCGTGGCCTATGCCCGCGGCGCAGGATCACGCCCCACCTGGCTGGGCACCTGCACCTGCCCGGTCGCCAAGAACTGCAAGCACACCGCCGCCATGCTCCTGGTGGCCCGAGCCCGGGCCCGCAGGGACGCCGTCGGACCGGACTGGGAGGCGGAACTCACCAGGCTCTTGCGCGTGGGCCCCACCGGCCATCGGGCCATGGCCTTGGAGATCGCCCCGGACCCCGGCGCGGCGTCCACTGACGGCGGGCCGACACTATTGCCACTGGTCGCCGGGCGGCGGGGGTGGAAGCGTCAAGGGGCGTCGTGGACTCAGGTGCTCTCCGGGGAGCTGCGCGGGGAAGTCGCCGACGACATCCTGGACGCCCTGGAAGAGATCGGCGCCATGGCCGCCTCCGGCTTCTACTACGCCGACGAGCGCGTGCCCCTGGGGCGAACCGGACCGCGCGTGTGGGGGGCGCTGCGGCGCGCAGTGGCCGCGGGCCTGACCTTGACCACCGCCCAACGGCACGGCGCGGCAGTGCGGATCGCCCCAGGGCTGCGCGCCGGGGTCACCATGCGCCGCAACGAGGACAACTCCCTGGTCATCGCCCCCGGCCTGGACCCGACCGGGGTCAAGGAGCTCGCGGCCCCGGACTCGGGGGAGGAAACCGCCAGTAGGCCCGGGCTCACCCCCATCGGCGACCCGGCGCACGGCTTTCACGCCGTGGCCCCCGACGGCTCCCTACTCCTCATGCCCCTCGACCCGCCTCCCGGGGAGGTGCTTTCCCGCCTCCTGGCCGACTCCACTCAGCCCATCGTGGTGCCGGCCGCACAGGTGGACAGGTTCGAGAGCGGGTACCTGGAGCCCCTGGCCCGCGCAGTACCGGTCTTGGAGATCGACTCCTCCCTGAGTATCCCCGAGCCCACCGAACTCCGCGCCGTCCTGCGGGTCACCATTGATTCCTCCACCCATGAAGCCACCACCAGCTGGCTTATGCGCTACGTGACCACCCCGGGCGGGGTCGTCCATGAGGCTGAGGTCGGCGATCTCAGCACCGACAGCACCGACAGCGCTGACAGGACCAACAGCGCCGACGACGTGCTCGGAGCGGGTGAGCCTTCGGCGGCGAGGAGCCGGCCCCTCGATCTATGGGCTCAGGGCCCCGGCCCTGACGCACCTGATGAGGCCGGGCAGGGGCGGGCCCCCGGGGAGGGGAGCGTCTGGCGGGACATCGCCCAGGAGCGGCAGTTGGCCCGCAGCATTATCGCCGCCCTGGTGCCCATGGCGGCCGACCACGGGGTGCTATGGCGCCGTCGCCGCTTCCATGGCATGGCCACTGTCCACCTCATGGTCCGCACTCTGCCGGCCCTTGAACTCCTGGACTCCTTCGAGGTGGAGGTTGTCGGGCAGGTGCCGGACTACCGCCCCACCAATGAAGCACCGCTCATCACCACCGACGTGGGGCAGGAGGGGGACGCGCCGGACTGGTTCTCCCTGCGCGTGCGTGTGCGCGTTGGCGGCGATGAGATCCCCATGGAACGGCTCATGTCAGCCGTCGCCGCCGGCCACAGGGAGGTTCTACTCGACTCCGGGGTGTGGGTGGACATTGACCGTCCCGAGATCCTCACCCTGGCCCGCCTCATGGAGGAGGGGCGCGACCTGGCGGACCCATGCGCCAAGGACGGCGGCGCCCTGCGCGTCACCCCCTTCCAGGCCGGGTACTACCAGCAGCTCGTGGCGCTCGGAGTGGTCGGGGAGTCCACGCGGCGCTGGCGCGAAGGGGTCGACCGGCTGCTGGCCCTGACCGCGGCCGCCGAGCAGACCGTTGACGAAGGGGCGCCGGGCAGCGGGTTGGAGGGCGGCCCCGCGCCGGTGGGCGAGGGGAGCAAGGGCAGTAAGGGCGGCGCCACCGAGGAGCCCGACCCCATTGACGTGATTGACGTGCGCCCTCCGGCAGGGCTGTGCGCCACCCTGCGGCCCTACCAACTCGACGGTTACCGCTGGCTCAACCTTCTGCGAACCACCGGCCTGGGCGGGATCCTCGCCGACGACATGGGCCTGGGCAAGACACTCCAGGTGCTCGCCGTCGTCCAGCGCCTGGTTGAGGAGCAACCTGCGGCAGACGGCTCCAGCGCCCCGGTGCTCGTGGTCGCCCCCACCTCCGTGGTCGGCTCCTGGGCGGAGCAGGCCCGACGGTTCTGCCCCGGGCTGCGCGTGCGGACGGTGACCCGCACCACCGCCAAGCGCACGACGACGCTCGCCGACGAGGCCGCCCGGGCCGACCTCCTGGTCACCAGCTACACCATTGCGCGCCTTGACGAAGAGGAGTTCGCCGCCCAGGAATGGTCGTGGACCATCCTCGATGAGGCGCAGTTCGTCAAGAATCACGCCTCAGCCACCTACAAGGCGGTGCGCCGCCTGCGCGCCCCCTCCACCATCGCCATTACCGGCACTCCCCTGGAAAACTCACTCATGGACCTATGGTCCCTGCTATCCATCTGCGCACCGGGGCTCCTGCCCGGCCCCGAGCGCTTCACCGCTACCTACCGCCGCCCCATTGAGCGCGGCTCCACGGAGAGGCTCACCGCCCTGCGCGCCCGCATGCGCCCTTTCCTATTGCGCCGCACCAAGGAGCAGGTGGCCGCCGAACTCCCCAAGAAGACCGAGCAGGTCCTCGCCGTCGAACTCTCCGCCGCCCATCGGCGCGCCTACGACCAGCGCCTGGCCCGGGAACGCCAAAAGGTCCTGGGCCTGCTGGAGGAAGACACCGCCCAGGCCCGTTTCAGTGCGCTCAAGTCCCTGACCACCCTGCGGCTCATGGCCCTGGACCCTGCGCTCATAGCCGACGACGCTCACCCCTGTGACAACCACCATCCCGGCGGAGTGGGAGCCGGGGGAGCCGCGCGCCCCGGCGGCGCCACGGGCAGGCGCCGACGCAGCGCCAAGGTCGAGGTGCTCATGGGGCAATTGCGGCCCATTATCGCCGAGGGGCATAAAGCCCTCGTGTTCAGCCAGTTCACCCGCTACCTCAGCGGTGTGCGCGCCGAACTCGACGCCGCCGGCATGCGCACCGTCTACCTCGACGGCGCGACGGCCGACCGGCAGGCCGTCATTGAGGCCTTCCGGAATGGGCGGGCCGACGTCTTCCTCATCTCCCTTAAAGCCGGGGGCTTCGGCCTGACCCTCACCGAGGCCGACTACGTTTTCCTTCTGGACCCCTGGTGGAATCCGCAGGCCGAGGAGCAGGCCGTGGACCGCACCCACCGCATTGGCCAGGACCGGCCCGTCATGGTTTACCGGCTCGTGTCGACAGACACCATTGAGGAGAAGGTGATGGCCCTCAAGGAGAAGAAGGCCGAACTCTTCGCCCGGGTCGTCGAAGGAACCCGGGACACCGCCGGGAATGGATTGGGCGGCGCCGGGAATGGGGCGGGCGGCGCCGGGAGTGGAGCGGGTGGGGCCACCCGGGCGGGTGTAAGCCGGGCCCGGCTCAGCGCTGCTGAGATCCGCGAGCTCGTCGGGGGCTAACGCCCGCCTCACTGAAAAGAGGACGAACGGCGTCTTTTCAAGGCGAGCGGGGCTCCACAGGAGCGCCTCGCGGCCCTTTATCCACAAGGGTCAGCGGGGGCGGATGCGGACACCGTGGGCACCGGCGCACCCTGGGTGTTGCGGGCACGGTGCCCGCCGGGGCATACGTCCCATCACCCTGAGGAGAGAATATGAGGACCCTGAGAACGCTGCGCGTCTTGCGCGACAGCTGGGCCATCGCCCACTTAGAACCCCGAACTGCCCCCGACGGTACCCGGGACGATGGCGGGGAGGCCGGCATGGCAACCGCTGAGTACGCCATTGGCACACTGGCCGCTGCGGCCTTCGCCGGGCTGCTCCTGGCGATTATGCGCTCGGGCGGCCTGAGCGCCACCTTGCAGTCCCTCATCGAGTCCGCTCTCTCGGTGGGCTAATGTGCGCGCCGAGCTTCACCGGGAGCGGGGACCCCCGGCCAACCAGGACCAGCCAAGACAACAGGTCCAGCCGCCCCCAGGCCACGACCGGAGGAACACCGGCGCCCATGCCCTGGCGGGCGCCGCAGCCCGGGCCCGGCCGGACCCGGCATGAGGGGCCGTCGGCCCCTGCTCCCTGTCAGAAGCCGACTGTCCGCAAGCCCCACCGACTCCGGCCGCCCCGGCAGCTGACGCGTCTTCGTCCCTGGCGAGGGCGGTGTCAGCGAGCGGAGGATCCCGCTGGGGCAGGCCCCACCACAAGGGGAATGACCGGGGAAGGTCCCGCTGTGGGAGGCCCGGTCGGGGAAGTTCCCGTTGTGGAAGGACCCACTGCCGCAGGCCCGGCTCCCTGGACGGGCTACCGGCTCCGGGCCCCGGCGGGCGTGGCGCCTGCATCCCCTGCCCCCTGGCGGGCGTCACGCCCAATGCGGTGGGATCCTCAGGCGGGCATGGCCACCGCCGAGTTGGCCGTGGCCATGCCCGCCGTCGTCCTTGTTCTTCTGCTCGTCCTCAGCGGGGTCAGCGCCGGGGTTACTCAGTTGCGTGTTACTGATGCTGCTCGTGTAGCCGCCCGCGCTGCTGCCATTGGGGAGAGCGATCTGACTGGGGCGGCGAACCGCGCTGGTGGGGGAGTAGGCCTGACGGTTGAGCAGGGCGAGTTCACCTGCGTGACGGCGAGTCGTCGCGTCCCCGGTCCGCTCGGTGGGTTGGGGCTGACCGCCCGCAGCCGCGCCTGCGCCTACACCGAACCGAGCGGGCCGTGAGAGCGGCGGCTGTCGACCGGTGCGGGCGCCCGGTGAGGCGCCGGTATCTGGCGGGGGAGCGGAGGCCAGCGGGGGAGCAGGGCTCGGGGACGGTGCTGGTTCTCGGCATTATCGGAGCACTGCTCGCACTCGCGGTTGGTGCCACGGCCCTTATTCAGGCGCAGGTTGCGGCCGGTCGGGCGCGGCTCGCGGCGGATCTGGCCGCCCTAGGCGGGGCGACGGCGCTGAACTCGGTTACGGCGCCCGGTGACCCCTGCGCGGTGGCAGGTGGTGTGGCGGAGGCCAATGGGGCGGCGTTGGGCTCGTGCACCGTGGTGGGGGAGGACGTTGTGGTGGAGGTGGGGGTGCGGGTTCGGATTCTTGGTGTAGCTCGCACGGCTACCGCTCGGGCGCGAGCCGGTCCCGTCGATGCCCTGTGACGCCGCCCCTGCAGGGGTTGGTCGCTGCTCCTGCCGCCTCACCGGTTCGCCGCCCCTACTACTGGTGGGGCTGATGGCCGGCACGGTGCGGGCCCGGTAGCGGGCGTGAAGGGCTTTGCCGGAAGGCAGACTCGGCTGTCCCAGATCCCCGGACTGGGTCCGCATCGCCATTGGCAGGAGACGATCACGCTCCCACTTCGCTGCCAAAGCGGATAATCATGGTTCCAACATTGATGCATCTGAGCAGTATCGGAAGGATAGGACCATGCGGATCGATCTGGATCCCGAGCTCGGTGAGACCCGTGACCACTGGTACTGGCGCCCCGGCTGGAGGCCCGGGCGGCGGATGTATACCTTCCATCTCACCATGGAGCGGGCCGCCGCCGTCCAGGAACTCGCCTCTGCGGCTCGCCCGGTCCTCAGTCGCTTTGACCGCGTCGACCCAGTGCCTGTGCCGTGGCTCCACCTGACCATGAACGGACTCGGATTCAGCGACGAGGTCGCCGGAGCCCGGCTGGAGGCGGTTTCCGACGAGGTCTTCGCGTTCCGGGCCTCGCTGAAGGATCCGGTTTTGCGGTTCACCCGTCTTTTTCTCGGCCGGGAGGGTGTCATGCTGGTGGCGGAAAATAGTGACTGGCTGATGGAGCTGATGCGGGTGCAGCGCGGCGCCATTAACCGCCTTCTCGGTTCGCGCGAGTGGGGGGATTTTTGGCCGCACACATCCCTGTGCTACTTCAATGGGAAGATGGATCCGCGGCCATTGATTGACTCGCTGGCGCCGGTGGTCGACACAGTTCCAGGTGACATCAGCGCCATTCCCACGCTGACGCTCATGCGGTTGGGCCGCGATGAGCACATCTACACCTGGGAGGTCATCCAACAGTCCTGACGCGGGGCGTTCCGGAGGGTTCCAGCTGTTTGCGGAGGTGCGATTATGCAGTACACAACAACATATCAATCCCCGGTAGGGGAGATTCTGTTGGCGGCCGATGAGATCGGCCTGACCGGACTATGGTTTGCCGGTGAGAAGTATTATGCTCTCAACTTGGATGAAGAGCATGAAGAAAAGGAAATCCCTGTCTTCGCGGAGGTGAAGCGATGGCTGGATGTTTACTTTACCGGCCGGGAGCCCGACTTCATGCCGCCCATCCATATGATTGGAACACCTTTCCAGGTGGAAGTGTGGGAGTTGCTTCGCAAAATCCCCTACGGAAAAACCACGACTTATGGTGAACTGGCAAGGCAGATCGCCGAGAGGCGAGGGCTGAAGCGCATGTCCGCCCAGGCCGTGGGGTTCGCCGTGGGGCGCAATGAGATCTCCCTCATCATCCCCTGCCATCGGGTGGTGGGAACGAATGGCAGCCTGGCGGGCTATGCCGGCGGCATCGACAAAAAAATAACTTTCTTGAAATTAGAAGGCGCATACAAGAATGAATACTTCATTCCTAAGCACAGTACGGCGCCATAGGGAAAAATTTACCATAGAAATATGTTTGATATGGCTTTCGTCGGAGCGTCTTCAAACGACTCGTGCGTGAGCTGCGGCCACTCCAGAAAGTCACCATCAGCGTCAACGGGCACCAAATCACCGCCCAACCCCAGATCACCCAGACCGCACAGCAAATCCTCAACAACCTGAACGCCGCAGGGCACTAAACCGTCAGGACTCAGGCTATACGCCCATGCAGCACCCCACCTTCGTGGCACACTTTTTTAGGAACTCGCATCGCTTACGAAACTCGCGCAGTTCGTTCTTCAACCTCGCGATCTCAGCTGATTCTAAAACAGCCTTGCTGTTTTCCTCAGTGGTATGTTCCCGTCTGTACTTGCCGATCCAGTTGCGCGCTGTTTGCGACATCAAATCATAAGACGAGGCAACCTCTGTCACCGACCGCCCCTTCTCGATGACCTCGAGCACGACCTGCTCCTAGCAGCTTACCAGAATACTTCACCCTAGACATGACTCCATCCTATCGAATCAAAGGAGAACAAAATCTCCCAGTGTCCGAAAAACGCCAATCGCCCCACAACCCCACCCGACGAGCACTGCTTAGTGTGCCAAAACCACCAACCACCCCACGCCATACTAACGAAAAACCCCCACCCCGACACGCCGTCACCAAAAATGGCACGAGTCAGGCCCGATGATCCTCATCGTATTTCCCAAGATAGAATGCGAGATCGACGACGAGCTCGACGTAACTTTTGTCGCTTAACCTTTTGAGGACGACTTGCTCACACAGTCGCTTAATCTCGTCGTATTCTCGACATTCGTAATCCCATTTACGAATCCGAGAGATGTCCTCATCACTAAGATGGTTGCGGAGAAATCTAATTGTCTTCTCGATTGAATCTACGTCGGATAGAACTCGTGTAGATTGTTCTTGCGTCACACCCTGCGTAAAGGAGATTTTGTGAAACGTTACTCTCGCCGTTAATCTTTCGAGTCTTCTGATCCATCGCGGACGTTGCATCGATTCAGCCACTATTATTGCCTGGAGGAGACGTACAGGCACACCGCATTCCTGTCCTCGCATTGCAGCATATTGCCACACACGCTCACCAACATCCTTCCGCGCTGCCTCAATGCGATCGCGATGATTATTGAGGACCCCTGAGTCAAATAATGTCTTGGCGCCGTGAAGGCCGATCGCTACGAAGACCGCCGTCCAAGCAGCCTCGACGAATGCTTCTGGCGAAGGAATAAAGGCTTGGCAATACCGGCCGAACAAAATTGCTACACAACCCAATATCAAGATGACCATAGTTGACCAAACCTGCGTCAGAACTGTAACAAAACGCCGCCTCTTATATTTGAACGATTGCGTTAATATCCGCCAAGATGTCGATGACGCAAAGACAAGCACGGCGGTCGTTACCGCTAGCCAGGAAATCAAATTCAGGCGGCTAGCGGTGGTTGAAACAGCAAGAAACGCCCCGAGAGTTGGCAGCGCCTGGAACGCAAGATACCGAACACCGTTCTGTTGGATACTTCTTTCAAGTAGCGACTTATTGTATGTGTACAATTGTGGCCACTCATCACGCACCAACCTATAGAATACTTTCAATGCGACGCCACCGAGTGCTCCCAGCACAACAGACAGGAAAGCTGAGCCCAACGAGACTTCCATACGATCACCTCCGAAATATTGACTATCGAGCGCGGATCTAATAGAATTTTAGGCATCGGATTCGCGCTAGGTAAGCATACCGCGAACGATAATATCCTCAAGTCATTCTGACAGGCTTCTATGGTCACAATTGGACACCGAATGCATGAGAGAGCTTCGCAACTCCACGACCTGCGGTCCGTCGCCACTCACCCCACCTATTGTCTTCCTCGGTAGCATGTTCCCGTCTATATTTGCCGATCCAGTTGCGCGCTGTTTGCGGCACCAAATCATAGGATGTGGCCACCTCTGTCACCGACCGTCCCTTCTCGATGACCTCGAGCGCGACCCGCTCCTAGCAGTTCACCAGAATACTTCACCCTAAACATGACTCCATTCTATCGGATCAAAGGAGAACAAAATCTCCCAGTGTCCGAAAAAACCACTCGCTCCACCGGATCTTTCAGCGAGGCCCAGAACGTGAAGACCTCGTCGGAAATCGCCTCCAGCCGGGCTCCGGCGACCTCGTCGCTGAATCCGAGCCCATTCATGGTCAGGTGGAGCCACGGCACAGGCACTGGGTCGACGCGGTCAAAGCGACTGAGGACCGGGCGAACCGCAGAGGCGAGTTCCCGGACGGCGGCGGGCCCACCCCATGGTGAGATGGAAGGTATGAGATGGCCGTTGAAGGAGTGCGTCATGGGGGACAGGTGCCGTCAAGAGTGAACGGACATACCTCCTGTGGTCGGCGCCAGCCAGAGATTTGGTTGCCCAGAGTGAGGAAGTTTTTTTGTGGGGTCGTAGTTGCGATCGAGCCAGCGGGCGAGCACCAGCACGGAGACTCGTTGGACTCCAGCGTTTCGCAAGGCTGCGGCAGCGGACAGTGTGGTGGCGCCACTGACCCAGGTGTCGTCAACCAGTGTTATGTGCGACTGATCTGGGCACTTAGCGACCTTGAAGGCGTTGCCGTGCACGCGTCGATCGGAGACTGAGCCCACAGTAGGATGCAGCTCGGCTACTGGTGTGTCCTGGGGGATTGTCCAGGCACAGAGCTGTTGGAGCGGGCTCGGCGTCCCAGCCATGTAGTGGCTGCGGCTGGGTATGACAGCGACGGCTCCGACGGGGGCTCCCACTAGCTGCCCAGCGCAGCGCAGGTGTGACAGGCCGTGCTCCAGGAGCAGTCGGACGTTGTTCAGGGCCTGAGGTGAAGGGTGCTGGTTTTTGTAGCGGTGCATCTCGGTTCCGGACTGGCCGCGATTGACGGCGTAGGCGACGAACCCGGCCAGGTCGGGGCGGGTAGAGCGTCGCTGACTGCACTGGAAACAGAATTTGTATTCTTCATCCACGGGCGCGCGGCACGCTCGGCACTGTCGGTTGCGCAGCTTGTCGGGGACGGCGGCCGCCAGGTAGTAGTTCGGTAGACGTTGCGTCATGCGATGAGGTGTTGTAGCAGTGTCTCTGCCTGGGTGCGCTCGTTCTGGAGGATACGCACCTGGTCCAAGACATCGTTGGTGGAATCCGCGATCCGCGCTTGACCCGTATGGGCAAGCTCCTGACCCCAGGAGGTGGACTCGGCGACCCTGCGGGCCAAGATGACGCCCCGCCCGTGCTTGACGGCGTTGGCTGCCTGGGTTCGTGTACCTGAGTGCTCTGAAGCTGTGACTACGAAGGTCGTGATGCCGTAGCCGCTCATGACGGCGTTGCGCATGGGAAAGCTCGCGCGCGTGATGGGGGCACCTGGCTCGAACTGGGTCATGATCAGTCCACCGCTAGCGACAATGTGTTCGCGCAGGGCCTTATTGGTGGTCGGGTAGGTTCGCTCCAGGCCTGTTCCCATCACCGCTACGGTCCGCCCTCCGGCGTCCAGGGCGGCCGTGTGGGCAGCGGTGTCGATGCCAGCGGCGAGCCCCGAGACGATGGTCAGACCCTCGGCGACCAGAGCTTTAGAGACGTAGCCGGCGACACGGAGAGCGTCGTCGTCAGCGTTGCGTGAGCCGACGACGCACACGCCCTGATCGCTCGGATCGAGTAGGCCGTCGTAGTAGAGCAGTGCCGGGGCCTCGCGCACATCGCGCAGTCGCGTCGGGTACTGGTCGGACAAGACGCTCACGAGCCTCATGCCACGGCTCGTCCAGCTCTCGACATCGGTCCGGGCCTGGACCAGGAGCGGGTCATCGAACAGAGTCTCATCGGTGAGTTCTGCGAGGACCCGGGCAGGGTCGCCACTGTCCAGTAGCGCCTGGACCCGGTCTGGCTGGGACAGACCGCGCTTCTTGACGCGGGTAATGGCCAGGACCTGAGCAAGAGTCTCCACAGGTTCCATGGGTCCCATCCTAGCCGGCGGTGGGGTGCAGGGACCTAGGCTCTGCGGCGGGCCATCTTGAACCTTTGCTTCATCAGACGCCCGGGCATCCACCGCCAGGCGGTGTTCCCGCGGCTACGTGAATGAGCACGAGCGCCCTTGGTGTGGGACGTTACAATGCTCAATGACTGCGGACATGTTTAGGGACAGAAAACGAGGACACCATCATGAGCTCCCATGAAGGGCGCCGCTATCTCACTACTCACCCGTGGATCACCTTCCGTTTCAATGTGGATCGGTTGCGCCCGGAAACATGGGCGCTTCTCGGTGAGGTGGCGTCCACGTGGGAGTATCTGGCCGGATCCGCCATGCCCCCGGACTTCGCCAAGGAACTCAACCTGCTGAGCTTGGAGCGAGGTGCGTACGGGACGGCGAGCATTGAGGGCAACACCCTGACAGAAGCCGAGGTGCGAGCCATTGTTGAGGGAGGATCCGCGCTCCCGCCCTCGCGGGCCTACCAGGCCCAGGAGATCGAGAACCTCCTGGACCTGTTCAACGACATCACGCGGGACTGCCTGTCCGGTGCGCCGCCGTTGAGCCCCACCCGCCTCAAGGAGCAGCACGCACACCTCCTGGTTGGCCAGCCGACCAAGGAGGACGTCATCCCCGGCGAGTTCCGCGCCCACAGCGTCGGTGTTGGACGCTACCGAGGCGCGCCCGCTGAAGACTGCGAGTACCTCGTGGACAGGCTGTGCACGTGGCTCAACGATGAGCTTGAGAATCTCAGCGGGAACGACGGCGTCCTCCACGGCCCTCGGGTCGTCATCCTGGCGACCCTGGCCCACCTGCACCTGGCCTGGATTCACCCCTTCGGTGACGGCAACGGTCGGATCGCCCGGCTTCTGGAGCTGGAGATCCTGCTTCGCTCGGGCGTCCCCGTGCCGGCCGCGCACCTGCTATCCGACCACTACAACAAGACTCGGGACATGTACTACGGGATCCTCGAGCGCACCAGTCGCGCCGACGGCTACCCCGTGGAGGACTTCGTGCACTACGCAGTCCAGGGCCTCGTCGATGGACTGCGCGATCACATCAACAAGGTCCAGAGCATGCAGATGACCATCATGTGGCACTCCTACATTCATGAGGTGTTCCGCGGGCACCATACGGCCGCGAAGGTCAGGAGGCGCGACGTCGTTCTCGCCCTGCCACCAGGTCAGTGGACGAAGCGGGACGACATCGTCATGCTGAGCAAGGAGATCAACGACCTCTATCGAAGCAAGACCGACAAGACCATGAGCCGGGATCTCAATGCGCTGGAGAAGACGGGTCTGGTTGAGCGACGTCGAGGAAAAGGCGTGCGCCCGCGAATCGAGCTAATGGCCGCATATCTCCCCGATCGTCGCGAGCAATAGAACCCGACTCGTGCCACGTGAGTGCCCCGCGCACCCGCCCCAACCGGGAGGGGCCGGGAAACCTGCCCGTCAGCGCAGTCCTTCACCCCTCGGTGGTGCCGGCGAACTGGGCGGCGTGCAGGCGGGCGTAAGTGCCGCCGCGCTCCAACAATTCGGCATGGGTGCCCTGCTCAACAATGTCGCCGTGGTCCATGACCAAAATGGTGTCGGCGTCACGGATGGTGGACAGGCGGTGGGCGATAACAAAACTCGTCCGGCCCTCGCGCAGCGCGCCCATGGCCTGCTGAACCAGCAGTTCTGTGCGCGTGTCCACCGAACTGGTCGCCTCGTCGAGGATAAGCACCGAGGGGTCGGCCACGAAGGCTCGGGCAATGGTGAGCAGTTGGCGCTCGCCGGCAGAGATATTCGCGGCGTCCTCCTCCAGGATCGTGTCATAGCCCTGCGGCAGGGCGCGGACAATGTGGTCGACGTAGCAGGCCTGCGCGGCCGCCTCCACCTCCGCATCGGTGGCCTCGGGTCGTCCATAGCGAATGTTCTCCCGGACGGACCCCTGGAAGAGCCACGGATCCTGCAGCACCATGCCGGTGCGCCGGCGCACGTCGTAGCGGGTCATCTCGGCAATGTCGCGCTCGTCGAGGCGGATCCTCCCGCCGTTGAGCTCATAGAAGCGCATGAGCAAGTTCACCAGGGCGGTCTTGCCCGCCCCCGTGGGCCCCACGACGGCCACCGTGTGCCCGGGCTCCACCCGCAGTGACAGGTCGCGGATGAGCTCGGTGTCAGGGGAGTAGGAGAAGCGCACATGCTCAACCTCAATGACGCCCGGGCCACTGGCGCGCTGGTCTCCAGGATGCCGGTCAACGGTGTCGGGCGCCTCTTCCGGGGCGTCGAGCAGCTCAAAGATCCGTTCGGCGCTAGCCGTGCCCGACTGCACGGCGGTGGCCATGCCCCCGAGCTGACCCAGCGGCTGGGAGAACTGCTGGGAGTACTGGATGAAAGCCTGCACGTCACCCAGGCGCAGGGAACCGGAGGCCACCATGGCACCGCCGATCACGGCAATGGCCACATAGGACAGGTTTCCAATGACCAGCATGATCGGCATCATGATGCCCGAGAGGAACTGGGCGCGCAGAGAGGCGCGGTAAAGCTCCTCATTCTCCGCGGCGAAGGCCTCGCGCGAGGCGGCGGTGCGCCCGAAGACGCGCACCAGGGCATGCCCGGAGAAGGACTCCTCGACGCGCACATTAATCCGCCCGGTGCGCGCCCACTGGCGGGTGAACGCCTTCTGAGAGCGCGGCCCAATCACCCCGAAGACCACGCCCATGAGCGGGATGATGGCCAGCGCCACCAGGGCCAGCCTCCAGGAGATGGAGAACATCATGGCGAGTACGCCGACGACGGTCAGGGCGGAGGTCAGGGCGCCGGAAAGCGACTGCTGAAGGGTGTTGGTGACATTGTCGACGTCGTTGGTCACCCGGCTGAGCAGCTCGCCGCGCTGCATGGTGTCGAAGTAGGACAGCGGCAGGCGGTGGATTTTGGCCTCGACCCGCTCGCGCAGGGAGTACATGGCCTTCATGGTGATGTGGTTGAGCAGGAAGCTCTCAAGCCAGTTGAGGAAGGAGGAAGCCACGTACAGGCCCAGGACCAGGATGAGGATGCGGGCCAGACGGTCGAAATCAATCCCGGCGCCCGGAACAATGTCCATCGCTGAGACCATGGAGGCGAAGTCGTCCATGCCCTGGGCCTGGAGGGCGGCCACCGCCTGATCCTTGGTGGTGCCCAGGGGCATCAGCGAGGAGATCACGCCCTCGAAGACGACATTGGTGGCTTGACCCAGCACCTTGGGCGCCGCCACCGACAGCACGACGCCGAGCACGGCGGACACGACAATGACCACCAAAGTCATTTTGTAGGCGCCCAGCAGCCCCACCATGCGGGTGAAGGAGGGCCAGAAGGCGTTGGCCCTGCCCGGGGGCGGCCCGGCATCCCAGTCGTTGGAGGCTGCCCGGGCCTGCGCGGCCAGCTCAAGGTCCTCTTCGCTCAGGTCGTCCCCGGAGTGGGCCGGGGTGCCGGCCGGGTTCTGCCCGGGGGCGGCGCCGTCGGCCCGGCCCTGCCCGCTGTGTGTGGGGGTAGTCATGCTGCGGCCTCCACTCCGAGCTGGGAGGTGACGATTTCGCGGTAGATGCTGGAGGTGGACAGGAGTTCGCGGTGCGTGCCGCGGCCTACCAGGCGGCCGGCGTCGAGCACCAGGATCTGGTCGGCCTCGGTGATCGTGGACACGCGCTGGGCGACGACGATCTTGGTTACCCCGGCGGTGGCCGGTTCCAGGGCGGCCCGCAGGCGCGCGTCAGTGGACACATCCAGGGCCGAGAAGGAGTCATCGAAGATGAGGACAGTGGGCCGGCGCGCCAGGGCGCGGGCAATGGCCAGGCGCTGGCGCTGCCCCCCGGAAACATTGGTGCCGCCCTGGGCGATGGGGGCCTGGAGGCCGCCATCCATGCGGGAGACGAAGTCCTTGGCCTGGGCCACCTCCAGGGCGGCCCACAGCTCCTCGTCGGTGGCCTCCTCGCGGCCCAGGCGCAGATTGGAGGCCACGGTCCCGGCGAAGAGGAAGGGCTTTTGGGGGACTAATGTCAGCTGAGACCACAGGGCCTCGGGGTCGGCGTCGCGCACGTCAACCCCGCTAATGAGGACCTGGCCGCTGCTGGCGTCCAGGAGCCGAGTCAATAGGGTGACCACCGTGGACTTGCCCGAACCGGTCGAGCCAATGATCGCCGTCGTCGAGCCGGCGGGCACGGTGAAGCTCAAATCGGCCAGGACGCGGTCCTCGGCGTCGGGGTAGGCGAAGGAAACCTCGCGCATCTCCACCGTGCCGGGGGTGGGGAAGGCGGTGAGGGCGTCGGGCCGAGCGGTAATGGATGGCTCGGTGGCCAGGACCTCGCTAATGCGCTCGGCGCACACGGCGGCCCGGGGAATAAAAATCGTCATGAAGCTGGCCATAATAATGCCCGTAAGGATCTGCATGAGGTAGGCCATGAAGGCGATGAGGGTGCCGACCTCTACACTGCCGTCCTCCACCTGGTGCCCGCCGAACCAGATAACGCCCACAATGGTCACGTCCAGGAGCAGCATGGTCAAGGGGAACAGGAGGACGAAGAGGCGCCCCACGCGCTCGCCGACCCAGGTGATGTCGTGGTTGGCGGTCTTGAAGCGCTCAGTCTCGGCGCGCTCGCGCACAAAAGCGCGTACAACGCGGATGCCGGTCAGTTGCTCGCGCAGGATCCGGTTAATGGCGTCGAGCTTCTTTTGATAGGAGCGGAACAGGGGCACCATCTGGCGCACAATGAGACCGACGGCCGCCATGAGCACCGGTACGGCGACGGCGATGAGCCACGACAGGCTCGGGGCCTTCGACACCGCCATAATAATGCCGCCAATAGCCATCACCGGGGCCGTCACCAGCATGGTGCAACTCATCATGACTAGCATTTGGACCTGCTGGATGTCATTGGTGTTGCGAGTGATCAGGGACCCGGCCCCGAAAGCGGAGATCTCCCGCTCCGAAAACGTCCCCACCCGCTCGAAGACCTTGAAACGCAAGTCGCGGCCCATCCCCATGGCGGCGCGGGCGGCCAGCCAGGTGGCGATAATGGAGCAGGCGCCCTGGGCCACCGAAACCGCCAGCATGAGGCCGCCGATGCGCCAAATATAGGCGGTGTCGCCAGTGGCTACGCCATTGTCAATGATGTCGGCATTGAGGGTGGGCAGGTAGAGGGTGGCCATAACTTGGGCGAATTGGAGAACCAGGACGCCGGCGAGCAGGCCCGCATAAGGGCGCATGTGGATGCGCAGGAGCTGGATAAGCACGGCGCCGAGTCTACTAGCCTGACGCAGCGTGAGGGCAAACGGCGGGGCGCGGCATATGAACGCGGGTTTAGGCGGCAGACGCCCCCAGGAGAAGGCGCAGGAGAACAATGGCGCCCGCCTTGTCCAGCGGCTCGTTATTGTTGCCGCACTTGGGGGACTGCACGCAGCTGGGGCAGCCCGCGGCGCAGGGGCAGCGCTCGACGACGTCGAGCGTGGCGGCCAGCCACTGGCGCCCGGCCCGGTAGCCGCGCTCGGCGAAGCCGGCGCCCCCGGCATGCCCATCGTGGACGAAAACAGTGGGCGCCATGGTCTGAGGGTGCAGCGCCGTCGACAGGCCGCCAATGTCCCAACGGTCACAGGTGGCCAACAGCGGCAGCATCCCAATGGAGGCGTGCTCGGCGGCGTGCAGGGCGCCGGGCAGCGCCTCGGGCCCCAGCCCGGCCGCCTGGCAGGCCCCCTGCGGCACCGTCCACCACACCGCGGCAGTGGGCAAGACGTGTTCGGGCATGGACAGCTGGTGCTGGGAGACGACCCCCATCCCCGGCAGGGCGAGTTTGGCGTAACCAGTGACCTGGCTGGAGACCTCCACCGAACCAAGATTCCAGGTGATCTCCCCGCCCCAGTCTTGACGGTCCCGTTCGGCGGTGATCCTCACGCTGGAGCGCTCGCGGGCGCGGGTACGGTAGCCGACCGCCGTCCGGCGTCGCACGAGGGCCGCCTCCGCGGTGAGCTCCTCGACGACGTAAACGCGACCCTGGTGAATGTAGACGGCGCCGGGGTGGACGGTTAGGTCCGCGCTCGCCCCGTCCACGGTGCCCACCACCGTCCCGGTCCCGGCGTCGACCACCGGTACCGCGGGCGGCCCCTCCCCGCGCAGGGAGGTCAGGTCCTGGGGGCGGCCCGGCAGGTTCGCGTTCCAGAACCATCCGGTGGGCCGACGGCGCAGGGCGCCGCGGGCGGCCAGCTCGCCCAAGAGGGAATCATCGGGAAGCCCGAAGAGGGGCAGGTCCTCCTCGCGCAGGGGCGATTCGGAGGCCGCCGCGCACAGGTGCGGGGCCAGGACATAGGGGTTGGAGGGATCGAAGACGGTGGCCTCCGGGGCGGCGAAGACGGCTTCAGGATGGTGGATGAGGTAGGCGTCCAGGGGGTTGTCGCTGGCAATGAGGACGGCCACGCCCCGGCTGCCGGCCCGCCCCGCCCGCCCCGCCTGCTGGCCCAGGGACACGCGGGTTCCGGGCCATCCGGCAATGAGGACGGCGTCCAGTCCGGTGACGTCGATCCCCAACTCCAGGGCGTTGGTGGTGGCCAGGGCGCGCAGGCGCCCACTGCGCAGGTCGGCCTCCAGGGCGCGGCGCTCCTCCGGCAGGTAGCCGCCGCGGTAGGCGGCGATCGCCCCGGTCAGGGCGGGCTGGGACAGTCCCAGAAGATGGCGGGCCCGCTCAGCCACGACCTCAGCGCTGCGCCGCGAGCGCACGAACACCAGGGCCCTGGCCCCCGCGCCGAGCAGGTCCACCAGGAGCTCGGCGGCCTCCACCACGGCGGAGCGGCGGGCGGCCGGGTCCTCGGTGGGGTCCCCCGAGTCAGGGCCGACGGCGGTGGGCGCGCAGGAGCCCGCGTCCGTCGTCGCCGACAGAGCGCTGGTCGAGGCGCCCCAGGCGTTCCACGGGTCGCGCAGGGCCGGCTGCCACAGGGCCAGGGTGCGCTCCCCGGCGGGGGAGGCGTCGTCGGTGACTGCGACGACCTCCTCGGGACTGGCCCCAATGAGGCGGGCGGCCGTCAGCTGGGGCTCGGCCGCCGTCGCCGAGGCGCACAGTACGACGGGCCCGGGGCCCTGGGGGCGCAGGCGGCGCACAAGACGCAGGAGGCGGCGCAGCACGAGGGCCACATGCGCCCCCAGGACCCCCCGGTAAGCGTGGCACTCGTCGACCACCACGTAGCGCAGGGAGCGCAGAAGGCGGCTCCAGTGTTCGTGGCCGGGCAGGAGGGAGAAGTGAAGGAAATCAGGGTTGGTCAGCACGACGTCGGCGTGGGCGCGAACCCAGTCCCGCTCCGGCAAAGGGGTGTCGCCATCACAGGTGCCCGTGCGCACAGTGCGCACGGGGGTTGTCGCACCGCCGGCCCCGCCGGCCCCGGTGGCTCCGGCGGCCCCGGTGGCCCCGGTGGCCCCGGCG
>ERZ772964.200-NODE-200-length-30234-cov-29.2367_pt1 | contig 30234 bp, 25 predicted proteins | sample MGYA00580675_ERZ772964 | MGnify/ENA primary metagenome ERZ772964 (study PRJEB29015, sample SAMEA2737941) | human oral metagenome | biome: human oral; feature: human-associated habitat; material: dental | place: China | collected 2139 ... | reverse complement strand
CGCCGGTGACGCGGCGGGCGCGGATCTTGCCGCGGTCGGAGATGAACTTCCGCAGGGTCGCGGTGTCCTTGTAGTCAATGGTGCCGACCTTAATGGTCTTAACCGGGCCGACCTTCTTCTTGGGTTTACGAAGCTGGGGCTTCGCCATGGTGGTTCTCCTTGCTTGGAGCGCCCCGGGGGGAGCGGGCGCTCATACGAAATTGAGGTGAATGGGGGGCGGCAGCAGCCGCAGTATGCGGGCGGTGTGGATGCCGGGGGCTCAGCGCCGGTCCGCGGCTCGTCTCAGAATGGGGGCTCGTCTCCGAAGGAGGTGGAGCCGCCGGTGGCCCACGGGTCGTCGGCGGCGCCGCCGGCCGGGGCGTTGTAGCTGGGCTGACTGCCCTGGCCGCCCCCAGTGCCGCCGCCCTGGTAGCCGCCGCCGGTGTTACCGCCCTGGTAGCCTCCCTGGCCACCGGCGCCCCCACCGGAGCGGTTTCCACCCTGGTAGCCGCCGCCCTGCTGGTATCCGCCACCGGTGTTACCGCCGAAGCCGCCTTGGCCGCCGCGGGGGTTGCGGGTGACCTGGGCCTTGGCGTACCGCAGCGAAGGACCGATCTCATCGACCTGCATCTCCACCACAGTGCGGTTCTCACCCTCGCGGGTGGTGTAGGAACGTTGTGTCAAGCGGCCCTGGGCAATGACACGGGTGCCCTTGGTCAGGGACTCGGCCACGTTCTCCGCGGCGTCGCGCCAAATGGAACAGCGCATGAACAAGGTCTCCCCATCGCGCCACTCCTGTGCCTGACGGTCGAAGGTGCGCGGCGTCGAGGCGACAGTGAACGAGGCCACCGCCACCCCTGAGGGGGTGAAGCGCATCTCGGGGTCCGCAGTCAAGTTCCCAATGATCGTAATAACGGTGTCTCCGGCCATGACTGGTTTCTCCGTTCCCGGCCCGAATCTCAGGCCTCGGGGCGCAGCAGCTTGGTGCGCAAGACGGTCTCGTTGAGGCCGAGCTGACGGTCGAGCTCCTGAGCGATCTCAGGCGTCGTCGTCATGTCCACGACCACGTAGAAGCCCTCGGACTTCTTCTTAATATCGTAGGCCAGGCGGCGCTTGCCCCAAATATCGACCTTGTCGACAGTGCCTCCACTGCTGGGGACGACCTGCAGCAGCTTCTCAAGCGAGGGAGCGATGGTGCGCTCATCGGTCTCCGGGCTGAGAATGATCATGATTTCGTAGTGACGCATGCTTGGTACCCACCTCCTCTGGTCTGCGGCGGTCACGGTCTATCCGTGACAGGAGGGTGATGCGTGAGGTGCGCTCGCCCGGCGGGTGCCCGACGGCGCAACCGGCTCCCGACCCTACCTGAGAGACGCCGAACCTGAAAAGCAGGAGCATGCGCGCTGCGGAGGTGCGCTCCGCCACGTCCCGCGCATTGAGCACGCCCCACACGGCGCTCCTACGGCCGCGGCTCCGCGCCGCTCAGCCGCTCAATTGGATCCCCACCGGACCCCACCGGCGAGATCACGGTCGCCCCGGGACGGGAAGCGGCTCGGCCGCCCCTTGAGCAACTCGAGTAATAGACGGCTCGGCGCCGGGGAGGCGCAATGCGCACCCTCCCGGCGCCGAGCCGCCCATATCGGGGAGCAGGCGGGAGTCTGGCAATCCCGCCTATTCTTTCTCTTCGTCGTCGGGCGGCCCGGATGTGACGGGAGTCTCCTGCTCCGGCGGCTCCTGCGGCGCCGGCGACTCGAAAGTCTGCTCGTACGTCGGCTCGTCGGACGGCTCGGGATTGACCCACTCAGTTGGCTCCTGTGTGGGCTCGAAGGTGGGTTCCGCGGTCTGCGGTGACGGTTCCGGGGCGCCGCCCAGGGATCCGGTGGTGTAGGAGCGCTCCGAGCGCTCGGGGAAGTCCAGCACCGGCAGGCCTTCCAGGGCCACGGACATGTAGCTGTTGAAGATCTCCACCGGATAGGTGGAGCCGGTGATCTCTTCATAGTCGCCCCAAGGGGTAATGGATTCCTCCTCGCCGTTGGGCCCGGTTTGGAAGAGTGTGACCACCGTCGCCAATTGCGGAGTGAAACCGGCGAAATGGGCCGACTTATTGTCTGACGACGAGCCCGTCTTGCCCGCAATGGGCCGGCCCAGCTCCAGGGCGGCGGTCCCGGAGCCCTGGTTGACCACCTGCTGCATGGCGTAGGTGGCGTCGGCCATCACATCGTCGGCGAAAACCTTCTCCCCCGTGGTCGAGGCCTCGTGGACAACGGATCCGGCGGCATTGGTCACAGACGCCACAATGTGCGCCTCGTGACGAGTGCCCTGGGCGGAGAAGGTCGCATAGGCGGTGGCGATGTCTATCGTGTGCGGTGAGGCCGATCCGAGCACGTTCTGAACATAATTGTTCATGCCTATCGTGTCCTCGGGGTAGCCGGCGCGGATGGCGACCTCGTTGGTGACCTCCGGCCCCAGGTCCTGGTTGAGCTGAAGATAAACCGTATTGATCGAGTCCTGGGTGGCCTTGATCAGATTCGACCAGGGATAAGAAGTGCCCTGGAAGTTCTGGTAACTGGTCCCGTCAATGATCATCGGGGAATAACCGTTGTAGCCGTTGGACAGGGTCGCCCCGTTCTCCAGGGCGCCAATGAGCGCGAAGGGCTTGTAGGTGGACCCCGCCTGAGCAACGGCGTCGGTGGCCGCGTTGACCTGATTGGAGAGATAATCGCTGCCCCCGTAGAGCGCCACGATCCCCCCGGTGGTGGAGTCCATGGACACCAGTGCGACGCGCAGATTCGGGGAATACCCCTCCGGCAGGCTCTCAGCCGCGGCGACGGCGGCCTCCTGGTCTTTTTGGACAATAGTTGTCACAATCTTGTAGCCGCCGGTGTCGATCTGCTCGGGCGTCAACCCGGCCTTGGCCTCCAACTCGGCGCGCACCATGCGCAGCAGATACCCGTTGGGCCCCCCGTAGAGTTCATCGGTCTGGGTGGTGACAGTCTCCGGGTAGACGGCGGAATCGTACTGGTCCTGGGTGATGTAGCCGTCAGTGAGCATGTACTCCATAACGCGCTGCCAGCGTTCCTGGGCCTTATCGGGGTTAATGGTGGGATCCCAGGCGCTGGGGGCCGGCAGGATCCCGGCCAGTAGCGCGGACTCCGAGACGGTCAGCTCGGCGGCGGACTTGTCGAAGAAGGCCTGGGCGGCCGCCTCAATGCCATAGGCTCCGCGCCCGAAGTAGACGGTGTTGAGGTAGGAGTCGAGGATCTGCTCCTTGGACTGGGAGCGATCGATCTTAATGGCCATAATGGCCTGTTGAAATTTGCCCGCGTAAGAACTCGTGGTGTCCACGTAGTAGTTCTTCACGTACTGCTGGGTGAGCGTGGAGGCTCCCTGGGTGGCTCCACCGGACAGGTTATTCCACAGGGCGCGAATAATACCCTTCGGGTCCACGCCCTGATTGGAGTAGAAAGTGCGGTCCTCAGAGGCGACAACAGCCTTGCCCACATAGTCGGGCAATCCACTGGTGTCAATAATAGTGCGGTCGATTTCGGCGAACTCACCCATTTTGGTGGTGCCGTCGGCGTAGTAGACGGTGGTGGTCTGGGCCTGGGCGAACTCGCTGGGCGAAGGCACGTCCACCATTGAGTAGGCGACGACGAAGCCGCCGACGGCGAGGCACACCAAGAGCAGGAAGGAGCCCAGGATGAAGCGCCAGCTGGGGAGCCAGCGCATGATCGGCCCCTTGCCCGCCCGCGGATAGTTGAAGAAGCGCCGTCTGCGGGCGCCGTCCTGCGCCGATCCCCGGGGGCCCTTGGGGCGCCCAGCCCCCCTGCCCGCCGGCCTTCGTTCGTTCACCGCCCGGTTGAGCTTCGTGCCTTTGGGCCGGGCGCCACCCCCATTCGCAGTGTTTGCCACGCATTCCTCGTTTCTGTGGACGAGCCGACGACGTGCTGCCGCCGTGGTCTACCTCCAGTATGGCCGCCAGGCCCACCTGTGAACAGTTGGAGGACCCTGTGATCCGTTCAGCCACCCCGGACACGGACTTAAGACCCAGACGTCAGACGTCTTGAGATTGTCTAGCTCGGCCGCGGTGAACTCGGACGAAAGTCCCTATCGCTAATAGCGAGCACATGTGTCACACGTCACATATACTGTCTGTTATTACACGTTCGCACCGTTTGAAAGCACTCCCACCATGCTTATTGCGCTCCAGGTCATCATTATCCTCACCTGCCTCGTCATCGGTGCCCACCGTGGCGGCATGGCCCTCGGTCTGATTGCCGGGGTCGGGCTCCTCATCCTCGTCTTCGCCTTCCGGCTCGAGCCCGGCAGTCCACCGGTGTCGGTCATCCTCACCATCCTGGCGGTGATCGGCTGCGCCGCCACCCTCCAGCAATCCGGCGGCCTGGACGTCATGATGCAGTTCGCCGAGAAGATCCTGCGCCGCCACCCCGAGCAGATCACCATCCTGGGCCCGCTGACCACATGGACCCTGACGGTCCTGTGCGGCACCGGGCACGTGGTCTACACCATGCTGCCGATCATTGCCGATATCTCCATTAAGAAGAACATTCGCCCTGAGCGGCCCATGGCCGCCTCTTCGGTGGCCGCCCAAATGGCCGTGACCGCCTCGCCGGTGTCGGTGGCCACCGTCTTCAAGTCCGGTGCCACCGCCATGTTCTCCATCTTCGGCGTGGCCTGGATGACACTGAGACCGTGGTCGGCGCCCACCTGGAGTCCCTGGAGCACTCCCTGCAGGGGGTCCTGGCCGAGCACGTGTGGATGTACGCCATTGTCCTGTTCATCATTGGCAAACTGGTCAACTCCCAGGCGGCCGGCCTCCTGGTGGTGGCGCCCATGGCCCTCCAACTCGGCGTGGACCCGGTGGTCATTGTCGGTTTCATTGGCGCCTCCTACGGCTACTTCATTCTGCCGACCTACCCCTCGGACCTGGCGGCCATTGGCTTCGACCCCACGGGGACCACTCACATTGGCAAGTACGTGATCAACCACTCCTTCCTGGTACCGGGCCTCATTGGGGTCGCCGTTTCCTGCCTGGTGGGCACGGGCCTGTCCCGCCTCATCCTGGCGTGACCTCCCCGGGCCCGACGGGCTCGATCACCGGCGGAAGCCGCCCGCGGCGAAGCACAGAACCTCACCCCGAGGCGCGGGGGAGTTCTCCCCTCCTCATCCGGTAACGTCCTGTAACAGAGGTCATGGTCCCGTTAGTCGCATCCTGATGGGATTGGACCATGATCGTTCCCAACGCCCACTGCCGCGCCGCCGGCGATATTGCCGCCGAACTCGGCACGGACAGCGCTATCGGCCTCAGTTCGGCTGAGGCTGCGCGGCTGCTTGAGGCCCACGGCCCCAATGAACTGCCGAGCACCCCGCCGGTGCCCGCCTGGAAGCGCTTCCTGGCCCAGTTCAATGACCCGCTGGTCTACCTGCTGCTCCTGGCGATCGTTATCTCCACCATCGCCTGGGTGCTCGAGGGGGCCCACAGCGTGCCGGTGGACTCCCTGGTCATTCTGGCGGTGGTCACGCTCAACGCGGTCCTCGGCTTCGTCCAGGAGAGCAAGGCGGCCGACGCCGTGGCCGCCCTGTCGGCCATGACCGAGGCGACCTCGACCGTGCTGCGCGAGGGCAACCGGGTGGTCGTGCCCTCGGCGGACCTGGTCGTGGGCGACATCCTCATCCTGGGCGAGGGCGACCAGGTGGGCGCCGATGCGCGCCTGCTCTCCGCTGCGGCCCTGCGCGTGGTCGAGTCCTCGCTCACCGGTGAGGCCGACGCCGTGGTCAAGACCCCCGAGCCCGTCGCCGAGAACACCGACCTGGCCGAGCGCACCTCCATGGTCTACCGCGGCACCTCCGTGGCCCAGGGCACCGGCCGGGCGGTGGTCGTGGCCACGGGCGCGGACACCGAGATGGGCGCCATTGCCAGAATGCTGGACTCCGTGGAGGAGGAAGACACCCCTTTGCAGAAGGAGATCCACGCAATCTCCAAGATGCTCGGCGTCATTGTCGTCGTTATTGCCGTGGTCGTGGTGGGCACGCTCCTGCTCATGGCCGACTCGCGTGACGCCGACACCATTATCCACGCCCTGCTCCTGGGGGTGTCCCTGGCGGTGGCCGCCGTCCCCGAGGGACTGCCGGCGATCCTGTCGGTGGTCCTGGCCCTGGGGGTGCAGCGCATGGCCCTGCACAAGGCCGTGGTCAAGAAACTCACCTCCGTGGAGACCCTGGGCTCGGCATCCGTCATCTGCTCGGACAAGACCGGCACCCTCACCCGCTCGGAGATGACCATTCAGGAGGTTGTCACCGCCACGGGAACCACCGTTGTGACCGGAATCGGCTACCGGCCCGAGGGGGATGTGGCCCCCGACGCCGACCGCGACGGCAAGCCCGACGCCGAGCCTCTGATCGGTTCCCTGCGCGACGAGGTCACGGTGGTTCTCTCCGGCGGGGCCATGGCCTCCGACGCCGAGTTGACCGTCGACGACGGCGTGTGGAACGTCGTGGGCGACCCCACTGAGGGGGCCTTCCTCGTTGCCGAGCGCAAGCTGGGAACCGAGGGCTCCCGCGAGGGCCGTTTCGAGCGGGTCGGCGAGGTGCCCTTCACCAGTGAGCGCAAGCTCATGAGCGTGCTGTACACCGACGCCAAGCACGGCACCACGATCCTCATGTCCAAGGGCGCCCCGGACGTGCTCATGGGGCGCTGCACCCGGGTGCGCGAGGGCGATGCGGCGGCCGGCGCCGAGCTCGGGGGCGTCCCCGCCCCGCTGAGAGAGGACGTGCGCGAGCGCTTCGCCGGCCACATCCGCGACATGTCCGGCCGGGCCCTGCGCACCCTGGGCGTGGCCTACCGGGTCCTGAGCGAGGACGAGGCCCGCCTCGTGGCGGCCGCCCTCACCGAGGGCGCCGACGCCGAGCTGGCGGAGCTGGAGAGGGACCTCGTGCTGGCCGGCGTCGTCGGCATCATCGACCCGCCCCGGCCCGAGGCCGCCGTCGCCGTGGCCGAGGCGCACCGGGCCGGCATCCGCGTGCTCATGATCACCGGCGACCACCCGGACACCGCCGGGCGCATCGCCGCCGACCTGGGTATTGCCGAGCGGGGCGCGCGCGTGCTCACCGGCCGCGAGCTGTCCGCCATGGACGACGGCGCCCTGGCCGGCGCCGTGGCCCGCACGAACGTCTACGCCCGCGTCGCCCCGGAGCACAAGATGCGCATCGTCGGCGCCCTGAAGTCGCAGGGGCACACCGTGTCCATGACGGGCGACGGCGTCAACGACGCCCCCGCGCTGCGGGCGGCCGACATCGGCGTGGCCATGGGCGTCACCGGCACCCAGGTGACCAAGGAGGCCGCCGCCATGGTGCTGGCGGACGACAATTTCGCCACCATCGTCGACGCCGTGCGCGAGGGCCGGCGCATCTTCGACAACATCAAGAAGTTCCTGCGCTTCCTGCTGTCGTCCAATATGGGCGAGGTCCTCACCGTCTTCGGCGGCGTCGTGCTGGCCGGCGCCATTGGCCTGTCGGGGCACTCCGAGACCGGTGTGGTGCTGCCGCTCCTGGCCACCCAGATCCTGTGGATCAACCTCATCACCGACTCCGGGCCCGCCCTGGCCATGGGCGTGGACCCGAGCGTGGAGGACGTTATGGCCCGCCCGCCGCGCAAGCCCGAGGACCGGGTGGTCGACAGCGCCATGTGGGGCGGAGTGCTCCTCATTGGCGCGGTCATGGCCATAGCCACACTGGGAACGCTGGACATCTTCCTGCCCGGCGGTCTGATCGACATTGCTCATGTCTCCGTCGATGGCCTGGACACCGCCCGCACCGCGGCCTTCACCACACTGGTCTTCGCCCAGCTGTTCAACACCCTCAACTCCCGCTCCGAGACCGTGAGCGCTTTCAATCACCTCTTCGTCAACAGGTGGCTGTGGGGGTCGATCGCCCTGGCGGTAGTACTCCAGGTGGCGGTGGTGGAGGTGCCCTTCCTCCAGGCCGCTTTCTCCACCAAGCCGCTGGACGTGACCCACTGGGCGATTGTGGTGGCCATGTCCTCCCTGGTCCTGTGGGTCGACGAGATCCGCAAGCTGATAAGGCGCGCCCGCCGCTGAGGGCACTGAAGGCCGCGCGGGCCCGTGCGCGCGAGCGCTCGCATGGGCCATCACCAGCGTTTGGCGGTGGGGTGCACGCCGACGGCGGCCAGCTCGCGAGCCATGCCGGGCGCACCTTCGCGCAGGACGTCCGTCCACGTCCACCGGGCGATGTGCAGACCGGCGCGGCGCAGGCTGCGCTCTCGGTCGCGCCCGGCCTTGGCGGCCTCCTCCAAGGCGGCCCCGCTGCCACGGTAGGTAGTCGCGTCGTCGTACTCGCCAACGGCCTCGAACTGGGGCCAGAAGAAGGTGAGGCGGTAGGTGTGCTCATCAATGGCCATGCTGTGATGAAGTGTCGGCTTGGGCAGGCCCAGTTCCCACATGCGCACCCGCGATAAGGATTCTCCTGGGGACGTCGATCGCCCGTCGGCCAGGCGGCAGGCCGTGCGCGCCGCGACAATACCGCGGGCCGGGGAGGGAATCGCTTCAATCTCGGCCCGGAGCTCGGCGCGAGTGCAGCGCCGCTCGGCCAGGGCCGCGTCCATGGCGCACACGCCTTGAGCCAGCCCGCCCCACCGCGCCAGGTCGACGCAGGTGGTGGGCACGGTGGTCGCGTTAATCCGGCCGACGAGGCCGATCTGCTGGGGGTGAAGCGCCCGACCGCGGCGCTGCAGCAGTGATGTCCGGGGCCGTTGCCCCTCCCCGCCCAGGCACTGCACGAGGCGTGGGATTCGACCAACCACGGGTAAGCCATGGCACAGTGCCGCGGAGGCCCCGAGCAGCACCAGCTGCTGGCCGTACTTGGCGAACGCGGCATCAATGAGCGCGAGATGACGCTCCTCGGCCGACCCCTGGGCCCAGGCCCGACTGGGCGCGTAGGCGCCTGAGGCGATGCGCAGCAGGGATTGGTCCCGGTCGGGGCGGCGATCGCCGGACTCGGCCCGCTGCTGGGCGAGAATCGGAACGATTGGGGAGGCGGGAAGATCACGGGAGTCTGGGGTCGTGTGGGACATGGCACGACCTTCGGGCACGCCGTGACGCCAGTGCATCCGTGTCCTTCGAGCCCTGTGGATAACGAGCGCGCAGCAGCGCCGGTGGTGACTGGGCCTCGAACACCTGTGTGCTGTCGCTCTCATGGCATCCCCACCTACCAGCAACATTCAACCTGGCATTCTGGGTTGAGATAGGCGCCGTCGTCGTCAGTCCCGTCCCAGCACGCAGGATCGGCCGGGGTGGGGGCACGATACCCCCACCGGGAGCAACCGCGGGTCCACAGTTCGAGGCCGGACTGTGAATAACATACCTGTAGTTCGTCCACAGTTGTGGACTCGTCTGTGGAAACACAGCGGTGTAGTTTTCCACAGCAGTGTGCACAGGTGGGGAGAAGACTGGTCGCGGCGGCCACAGCGACTCCACCTGCGGCCTGCACACCTGGGGGAAAACAGGTTTTCCACAGATGTGGACAAACCTGTGACTTTTCCGTGATCACTACAACATTTCAGCGGAGAGAGATTCATAGATGTTTATCACGGTTTGGGCCGGTCAAGCCGCCCGCCTCCCTGTTCCCACAGGCCTGCGCCCCCGACAGGGCCCGTGAAGGCCCCGGCGTTCTGCGTTCCCTCATCCACCGCCCGTGAGCCCGCCGTGATCAAGTCACTATAAACAGGTGACCCCGTTGAGTCGGGGTGGCGTCATAGTGGGCGGGCACGGGGCGGCGCTCAGCCCCGGGGACGACCGACAACGCCGTCCGCGTCTTACCGGATTCATTCACGATAACCATTAGCGGGGCGGCCCAGGGCATAAAGAACGGGAACACCCGATATCCTCCACTATCGCATGTTCCCGTAAAGCGCTTTGAGTGGAGCCAACGGGACTCGAACCCGTAACCCCCTGCTTGCAAAGCAGGTGCGCTACCAATTGCGCCATGGCCCCTTTCGGGAGCGATCGTCTGATCGCGTCGGTTCTCAATCGACGGGATCAGTGACCTCAGCCCATGCGGCCCGCTCCATGCGAGCAGCCTCGAACCTGAGCCACGCGGTATAACCGGCTACGGCCAGGAACGAAAAGACCGCGGCTGATACGACTGCACGGTTCCTCATGAAACCTCCTCATCGTCTCACCGCGGACGGTGGGCCTAGCTGGACTCGAACCAGCGACCTCATCCTTATCAGGGATGCGCTCTAACCAACTGAGCTATAGGCCCTTGCGACCGGAGAAGATTAACCTACCCGGCCACGGGAGACCAAATCCGATCACTCGTCCGCAAGCGTGAGATGGATCCCACCAACAAGGGTGGCGGTGATATTGTAAAGAAAGGCGCCCAGCGTGGTCAGAGCCGTCACGAGCACCATGTCCACCACGGCGATGATCGTGGAGACGGCCAGGGCTCGCGGCAGCTCCAGGTAGGCCACGATCGCGGAGAAGGTGTTGGAGCGCTCGCCGGCCACCGTCTTGACCAGGTCCTCGATGGTGGAGAAGACGTGCATGGCGTCCAGCATGAACCACACGACGGCCGTGGCCACGATGAGCATGATGCCGCCGGCGAAGCTGAGCAGGAAGCTCGCCTTCATCACCGACCACGGGTCCACCCGGGTCAGAGCCAGGCGCACGCGACGCGGCCCGGCGATGGTCTTCTTGCTCTTCTTGCTCTTACCGCCCGACGCGCTGCCAGAGGCATCCGCGCCACCCACGATGGATGCGGCACCTGCGGACTGCCCTCCGTCAGGGGACATGGAAACCGGCTGGCTCATGCTTCGACCTCACTCTCGTTGTCTTCCAACGCTACCGTGTCCGCTGCTGAGTCCGCAGGAGAGTCGCCAGTGTCACCTTCCGGGGCCTGGTGAGCCTGGGCCAGATCGGTGGAGTCCGCCGACTCAGCACTCGGGGCGCTATCGGCGCTATCGGCGGCATCGACCGCCTCCTCCATGTCCCGTTCGGTGTTGCGGGCCACCGCGATGATGCGGTCTCCGGCGTCGGGCTTGGCGAAAGTCACGCCCTGCGTGGTTCGTCCCGTGCGCGAGACCTCGACGACGGCGGAGCGGACCACCTTGCCCGAGGCCATGATGCACAGCACCTCGTCACCGGAGTCGGTCACCAGCGCGCCCACGAGGTTGCCTCGAGCCTCCACGAGGTTGGCGACCTTGACGCCCAGTCCGCCGCGGCCCTTGACGGGATAGTCGACGACGTTGGTGCGCTTGGCGTAGCCGCCCTCGGTGACGACGAACAGGTCGGCGTCCTGCCAGGAGGGGTCGACGACGTCCATGGCCAGCAGGTAGTCGCCGGGGCGGAAGCGCATCCCGGTCACACCGCTGGTGGCCCGGCCCGTGGGGCGCAAGGTGTCGTCATCGGCGTGGAAGCGTAGCGACTGCCCTCCGTGGGAGACCAGGAGAAGGTCCTGGCCCTTGCTCAGAAGCCTGGCAGAGACGAGCTCGTCGTAGTTGCCGTCCTCGTCCTGGCGCAGGTTGATGGCGATGACGCCGCCGGAGCGGTTGGAGTTGTACTCGCTCAGGCGCGTCTTCTTCACCAGGCCACGGCGGGTGGCCAGGACCAGGAAGTCGGCCTGGTCGTAGTCCTGAAGCTCCATGACCTGGGCGATCTCCTCGCCGGGCTGGAAGGCCAGGAGATTGGCCACGTGCTGGCCCTTGGAGTCGCGCCCGCCCTCGGGCAGCTCATAGCCCTTGGCCCGGTAGACACGGCCGTAGTTGGTGAAGAACAGCAGCCAGCGGTGAGTCGTCGTGACGAAGAAGTGGTCAACGACGTCGTCCTCACGCAGCGTGGCGCCGCGGATCCCCTTGCCGCCGCGGTGCTGGGAGCGGTAGGAGTCGGTGCGGGTGCGCTTGGCATAGCCGGAGCGGGTGATGGTGACGACCACGTCCTCCTCGGGGATGAGGTCCTCCATGCTCATCTCGCCGTCGAAGGGCACGATCCGGGTGCGGCGCTCGTCCCCGTACTTCTCAACGATCTCGGCGAGCTCGTCGGAGACGATGCCCCGCTGACGCTCCGGGGAGGCGATGATCTCGCGCAGGTCCTTGACCCGGGCCCGCAGCTCCTCGGACTCCTGCTGGATCTTGAGGCGTTCCAAGGCGGCCAGGCGTCGCAGCTGGAGGGAGAGGATCGCCTCGGCCTGGGCCTCATCGACGTCCAGCAGCCCCATGAGGCCGGTGCGGGCCTCCTCGGTGGTCGGAGAGCGCCGGATGAGGGCGATGACCGCGTCGAGGGCATCGATCGCCTTGAGCAGGCCCTCGAGGATGTGGAGGCGCTCCTCGGCCTTGCGCAGGCGGAAGCGCGAGCGGCGCACGATGACGTCTATCTGGTGGGTGACCCAGTGACGCACGAACCCGTCCAGGCTCAGGGTGCGAGGCACTCCGTCGACCAGGGCGAGCATGTTGGCCGGGAAGTTGTCCTGAAGCTGGGTGCGCTTGTAGAGGTTGTTGAGGACCACCTTGGCGACGGCGTCGCGCTTGAGGACGATGACGAGCCGCTGGCCGGTGCGCCCGGAGGTCTCGTCGCGGATGTCGGCGATGCCGCCGACCTGCCCGTCGCGCACGAGCTGGGCGATCTTGTCCGCCAGGTTGTCGGGGTTGACCTGGTAGGGCAGCTCGGTGACCACCAGGCACTGGCGGCCCTGGATCTCCTCGACGCTGACCACGGCCCGCTGGGTGATGGAGCCGCGGCCGGTGCGGTAGGCGTCCTCGATGCCCCGCCGGCCCAGGATGGTGGCGCCGGTGGGGAAGTCGGGTCCGGGGATCCGCTCGATGAGGGCGTCGAGCAGCTCCTCGCGCGAGGCGTCGGGGTGCTCGAGGTACCACTGGGCGCCGCGGGCGATCTCGCGCAGGTTGTGCGGCGGGATGCGGGTGGCCATGCCGACGGCGATGCCCTCGGAGCCGTTGACCAGGAGGTTGGGGAACCTCGACGGCAGGATGACTGGCTCCTGGTTGCGTCCGTCGTAGTTGTCCTGGAAGTCGACGCTGTCCTCGTCGATGTCCCGGAGCATCTCCATGGCCAGGGGCGCCATCTTGCACTCGGTGTACCGGGGGGCGGCAGGCCCCAGGTTGCCGGGCGTGCCGAAGTTCCCCTGACCGGCCACCAGCGGGTACCGCATCGACCACCACTGGACCAGGCGGGCCAGGGCGTCGTAGATGGCGCTGTCTCCGTGGGGGTGGTAGTTACCCATCACCTCACCGACGACGCGGGAGGACTTGGAGAAGGAGGCGGTGGGGCGGTAGCCGCCGTCGTACATGGCGTACAGGACGCGGCGGTGGACCGGTTTGAGGCCGTCGCGCACGTCCGGCAGGGCCCGGCCCACAATGACGCTCATGGCGTAGTCGAGGTAGGAGCGCTGCATCTCCATCTGGAGGTCGACCGGCTGGATGCGCTCGGAGGTGACGACGTCCGTCTGCCCCTCGTCGCCGGTGATCTCTTCAACTTCGTCGCTCACAGGATTCCTTCGTGTTCAGAGGATGTCGCCGGAAACAGGCCGGCGGTTCACGTACGGGTCGCGACCATTCAGATGTCCAGGAAGCGGACGTCGGAGGCGTTGCGCTGGATGAAGGAGCGCCGCTGCTCGACGTCGTCGCCCATGAGGATCGCGAAGGTCTCGTCGGCGTCGGCGGCCTCATCGAGCGTGACCTGCTTGAGGATGCGGGTCGTGGGGTCCATCGTGGTCTCCCACAGCTCGTGGTCGTTCATCTCGCCCAGACCCTTGTAGCGCTGGATCCCTCCGTCCTTGGGCAGACGGTGGCCCTTCTCCTGGCCGGCGACCAGCAACTTGTCACGCTCGGCGTCGGAGTATGCGAACTCGTGCTCGGCGTTGGACCACTTGAGCCGGTAGAGCGGCGGCATGGCGATGTAGGTGTGGCCGTGCTCGATGAGCGGGCGCATGTAGCGGAACAGGAGGGTCAGCAGGAGGGTGGCGATGTGCTGGCCGTCGACGTCGGCGTCGGCCATGATGACGATCTTGCCGTAGCGCAGCTTGGAGATGTCGAACTCCTCGCCGATGCCGGTGCCGAAGGCGGTGATGAGGGAGCGGATCGTGTCGGAGGACAGGGCCCGGTCCAGCCGCGCCTTCTCCACATTGAGGATCTTGCCGCGGATGGGCATGATCGCCTGGTGCTCGGGGTCGCGCCCGCCGACGGCGGACCCGCCCGCGGAGTCGCCCTCGACGATGAAGATCTCGCACTCGGCGGCGTCGCGCGAGGAGCAGTCGCGCAGCTTGCCGGGCATGGAGGCGGACTCCAGGACGCCCTTGCGGCGGGTGGCCTCGCGGGCCTTGCGGGCGGCCAGGCGCGCGGCGGCGGCCTGGGTGGCCTTGGTGATGACGGCCCTGGCGTCGGCGGGGTGGGAGTCGAGCCAGTCGCCCAGGCGCTCGTAGACGGTCTGCTGGACGAAGGTGCGGGCCTCGGTGTTGCCGAGCTTGGTCTTGGTCTGGCCCTCGAACTGCGGTTCGGAGAGCTTGACGGAGATGACGGCCGTCAGCCCCTCGCGGATGTCGTCACCGGTGAGGTTGTCGTCGCGCTCCTTAAGCAGGCCCTTGTCCCGGGCGTACTTGTTGACCAGTGTGGTCAGCGCCGTGCGGAAGCCCTCCTCGTGGGTGCCGCCCTCAGTGGTGTTGATCGTGTTGGCGTAGGTGTGGACCGACTCAGAGTAGGAGCTGGTCCACTGCATCGCGATTTCGAGGCTGATGGAGTGGGTCTCACCCAGGGTCTGCTCGGCCTCGAAGTCGATGATCTCGGAGTGGACGAGTTCGGCCTTCTTGGACTTGTTGAGGAAGGCGACGTAGTCACGCAAGCCGTGCTCGTAGCAGTAGGAGTCGGTGCGGAAGCCGACCTCGGGGGCGTCGGGGGCGGAGTCGTCCCCGGCGATCTCGTCGCCGGCGTCCTGGACGCCGAGGCGCTCGTCGGTCAGGGTGATGCGCAGGCCCTTGTTGAGGAAGGCCATCTGCTGGAACCGACGCCGCAGCGTCTCGTAGTCGAAGTCGACCGTCTCGAAGATGCTCGGGTCCGGGTAGAAGGTCTGAGTGGTGCCGGTGGACTCGGTGGACTCACCCTTGACGAGCTCGGTGATGGGGCGGCCGCCGTCGGCGAAGGACATGCGCCATACGAATCCCTGGCGGCGGACCTCGGTGTCCACCCGAGTGGACAGGGCGTTGACCACGGAGATACCTACGCCGTGCAGACCGCCGGAGACCGCGTAGCCGCCGCCGCCGAACTTGCCTCCGGCGTGCAGGATCGTCATGACAACCTCGACGGTGGGCCGGTGCTCGGTGGGGTGCTCATCGACCGGGATGCCACGCCCGTTGTCGCTGACGCGTACGCCGCCGTCGGCCAGGATGGTAATCTCAATGTGGTCGCAGTATCCGGCCAGGGCCTCGTCGACGGAGTTGTCGACAACCTCGTAGACGAGGTGGTGCAGGCCGCGCTCACCGGTGGAACCGATGTACATACCGGGGCGCTTCCGGACCGCTTCGAGCCCTTCGAGGACGGTGATGTCCGAGGCTCCGTAATCATGATTCACAGTGGCGTCCTGGTCAGACACGTGTCAGTTGCTCCTCAATCTGTGCGCATCGGGACCTCAGTGGTCCGATGTCTCCGTCCGAGCCCTTCACGCGACGATCCTGAGGAGGATCATGCGCACACGTAGGTGGGTACATCAGGACGGTCCTGGGCGCACCTGGGCGGTTTCACCGCATTCTAGCGTAGATGGATACTCAACCCGCTATGCTGAGGGTCGCTGAGAGCGTGCCCGTGGTCACCTCTGTTACGTGCAGGTCACCGAACCGTACAGTGTCTCGTATCCGTCCCAGATCTTTCCGACGACGACGCCCAGCGACTGGTGCACTGGAGATGGTACCGCTAGCCGTATGTATCGCGCGGTCCGCGGGTTCCTCGCAGGCCGACGCCCCGACGCTTCCAGGACGGGCCGGCCGGTCCCAGGATCCGCAGCTCCACACCATCACCGGTGCTGATGCCCCCCGCCTGGCGTCCTCCGGGACCCGAGCGCAGGGCCTCAATGATCCGGGCCTCGATGGTCGGCTGAAGGAGCCGCAGCTGCTGGGCCCAGCTCGACGACGAGGCACGCAGGGTGATGCGACCGGCCTCGAAGGACTCGATGGTGCAGTGCTCGGCGATCTGATCGCCCACAATGGCCTGCCACCGGGCGACGACGCCGGCCACCGCGAGCTTTCCAGCCCAACCGTTGTTGGCCACCATACGGCGCAGCTCCCGCTGACCAGTGCGGGGGTCGAAGGGGGTGGAGCCGGGCCGGTCTCGACCGCGTGCCAGCCCGGGGCCGCGATCGGCCGGGTCATCCGGGTTCTGTCCCAGTGCTCGGGCCAGCTCACGACGCTGGTCCCAGGGCGCCGTCTGCTCCGCACCACCGACCCCGTTGGAACCACCGGCCGGCTCACGCAGTCTGCGGGCCGGAACCCGGCTGTCTCCCTTCTCCCAGGCCTGAGCCCGCTGCCGGGTCAGTGCACGCTGGGCCAGCACGTCGGGCAAGGGGCCGGGGGCCGTTCCAGATCCCCGACCGGATCCACCGTCCGCGCCAGTGGATCCTTCACCTGTGGGCCGGAGACGCTCAGCCACGGGCGACCTCGCCGTCGGCCACCCGGTACCGGGCACCGGCGAGCTCGTCGGGGACGTCGTCGTCGACGGCCGCGGTCAGCAGGACCTGTTGAGCCCCGGCGACCATGCGGGCCAGGGCGCGTCGGCGTTGCTCGTCGAGGGAGGCGAAGACGTCATCGAGGATGAGGACGGGCTCGCCGTCCCCGCCGTAGGCGTCGACGTCAGTGCGCAGCATGTCGTAGGAGGCCAGGCGCAGCGCCAGGGCCAGGGACCACTGCTCGCCATGCGAGGCGAATCCGCGGGCGGGCAGGCCGGTGATGAATAGAGACAGGTCGTCGCGGTGCGCCCCGATGAGGTTCGCGCCGCGGTCGATCTCCCGGGCGTGGAGCTCGCCCATGGCGCTCTCCAGGCGTGTGGTGACGGCGGTTTCGTCCAGAAGCGTCTCCTCACCGGCGAGCCAGGCCGCCTCGTCATGAGGATCGGGTTCCGGGATCCCCTCATGAGTCAACAGACTCGAACGGTAGGCGAGCTGGGCGCGCGAACGCTCCCCGGAGCTGCCCGAGACGGTCTCGTAGGCGGCGGCCACCCAGGGGCGCAGACGCCGCATGACATCGACCCGGGCAGCAATGAGCCGGGCGGCCGCAGTGGCGAGCTGGGCGTCCCAGACCTCCAGGGTAGAGAGCATGGAGGCAGTCGATGAACGGGCGGCGCGCGCGGACTTCAGAAGGCTGGCGCGCTGGGCGAGGATCTTGTCGTGCTCGTTGCGCACCCCGGCCAGGCTTGGACGCAGGGTGACCACGAGGTCGTCGAGGAACGCTCGGCGCCCCCCCGGCTCTGCGCGCACCAGGGACAGATCCTCCGGAGCGAAGACGACAGCGCGCAGCACTCCGAGCAGGTCCCGGGGCCGGCAGCTGCCCCGGTTAAGGCGGGCCCGATTCGCCTTGCCGGCGATGATCTCGATCTCCAGGACACTGGGTCTCTCACCGTGGACGGTCCGTGCGCGGACAACGGCGCCGGCCGGCTGGCTCTGTCCCGGCACCGCGCGTCGCACCAGGGCGGTGTCGGCCCCGATCCGGTGGGAGGAGAGCGTGGCTAGGTAGACGATCGCCTCGATCAGGTTGGTCTTGCCCTGCCCGTTGGAGCCGACGAAGGCGCTGGGACCGGGCTCCAAGGACAGAACGAGGTTGTGGTAGGAGCGGAAGTCGTCCAGGGAGAGGTCAGAGACGTACATGCACCGTTGAGTCTCAGGCTCCGAAGCGGATCGGCATGAGCAGGTAGCGGAAGGTGGAGTCCTCGGTGCCTCCGATGGAGTCCATGCCCGTGAGCACCGCCGGCTTGGAGGCGTGAGTGAAGTCCAGTCGGACGTAGGGCTGATTGAGTGCGCCCAGGCCGTCAAGGAGGTATCCGGGGTTGAAAGCGGTGGAGATGTCGTCACCCTCGAGATGGGCGACGAGCTGCTCGGTGGCCTGGGCGTCGTCGCCCTGTCCGGCGTCGAGCTCCAGGTTGCCCTGGGTGAAGGACATGTGGATGGGGGTGGAGCGGTCGGCGACGAGGCTGACGCGGCGCACGGCGGCCATGAGCTCGTCGGTGCCCACGGTGGCGTGGATCGAGGTGGACTCCGGGAAGAGCCGGCGCACCGGCGGGTAGTCGCCGTCGGTGAGCAGAGAGGTGGTGCGCCTGCCGCCGGCCTCGAAGCCGATGAGGCTGGAGGCGGTCGACTCGCTGCTGAGCGCCACCGTCACATCACCCGAGGAGGTCAGGGACTTGGCGACGTCTGACAGGGTACGGGCCTTGAGCAGCGCGGTGGTGGACAGCTCGGTGTTGGCCGGCGACCAGGTCAGCTCCCGCATGGCCAGGCGGTAGCGGTCGGTGGCCATGAGTACCAGGGAGCTGCCCTTGACCTCCATCTGGACGCTGGTGAGCAGGGGCAGGGTGTCGTCGCGGGAGGCCGCGATGGAGACCTGGGCGACGGCGCGGGCCAGGTCGTGGGCATCGATCGTTCCGGCGACGGCGGGCATGACGGGCAGTGCCGGGTAGTCGTCGGCGGCCATCGCGGCCAGGGAGAAACGGGCCGAGCCGCAGGAGACGGCCACCTTGTTGCCGTCGACCTCCAGGTCGACGGGCTTGTTCGGCAGGGCCTTGGCGATATCGGCCAGAAGTCTTCCGGAGACGAGGACGACGCCATCCTCCTCGACATCGGCGGCCACCTCGCAGTGCGCTGAGACCTCGTAGTCGAAGGAGGCCAGAATCAGGCTGGAGTCCTTGGCCTCCAGCCTCACTCCGGCCAGTACCGGCACCGGTGGGCGGGCGGGCACGGACCGTGCAGTCCAGGTGACGGCTTCGGCGAGGATGTCTCGGTCAACCCTGAGCTTCACGGTAGGTGCCTCCGTCAATCGTGGTAGGTCGGTCAATGGGGCGTCGTGGCGCCAATGAGCCGAGCAGCAAACATTCGTGCCGGCAGGTCGCCGGCAGGTCGTCATACAGGAACCGCGTTGCTCGCAGCGCAGTCCTGGGTCGAGAGTGTAGACGGTAGACCGTGGCAATCGCTTCCGTCACCAGCGATCACCCATCCTCATCCCATGAGTCTCCCTGAATGACAATGCCGTCGGGGTCCGGACCGGTCCCGTTGGCCGATCGTGCTTCGCGATTCCTGTCATCTTGGTCTGTAGGTGTAGTAGCACGTGTGGATGCTGGGGATAACAGGGTCTTTCCTTGCTGTCACGCCAATGCTGCTGGGGAACGACACGTGGGTGGTTCTGGTGAGCCCTCGAGGGCATCAGTGGAGAGAATGAATGACAAGGATGTCATTCCACAGTGAGGGTGCTCCACCTCCACAGCGACACGCTCGCTCCTCCACGTGCCGTCCTCAGTACCGTCCACAGCAGCGTTGGATGCGGTCGGGTACAGGTGCTCGAAGGCGTGGTGGGTCTAGCGGGAGCGCCGCAAGGAACGAGCGGCGCGGATGGTAGCCGAGAGCGCGTGTACCCGACCGCTCGTGCGACGACGTCGTTGGGGACGGTGCGTCGTCAGGTCAAGAGGGTGACTGGGCGGCCTGCTTGATGCGGCTGGTCAGCTCGGTGACCTGATTGAAGGTGGAGCGCCGCTCGGCCATGAGGGTGCGGATCTTCTTGTCGGCGCTCATCACCGTGGTGTGGTCGCGCCCGCCGAACTCCCGGCCGATCTTGGGCAGGGACAGATCGGTGAGCTCACGGCACAGGTACATGGCGATGTGGCGGGCCGAGACCATCGTGCGTGAACGGTTGGCCGAGCACAGGTCGTCAATGGTGATGCCGAAGTAGTCGGCGGTCTGCCCCATGATGAGGGAGGTGGTGATCTCCTGGCCCTCGGGATCGGAGATGATGTCCTTGAGCACCATTTCCGCGAGGGTCTGGTCGACCGGCTGCTTGTTGAGTGAGGCGAAGGCCGTGACGCGGATGAGCGCGCCCTCGAGCTCGCGGATATTGGTGGTGATGCGCGAGGCGATGTATTCCAGGACGTCGAAGGGCAGGTCGAGGCCCTCGGCGGTGCCCTTGCGGGAGAGGATCGCGATGCGGGTCTCCAGGTCCGGGGGCTGGACATCGGCCAGCAGGCCCCACTCGAAGCGGGAGCGCAGGCGTTCGTCGAGTCCTCCCAGGGCCTTGGGCGGCTGGTCGGAGGTGAGAACGACCTGCTTGCCTGATGAGTGCAGGGAGTTGAAGGTGTGGAAGAACTCCTCGAGGGTTGACTCCTTGCCCTGAAGGAACTGGATGTCGTCAACCAGAAGAATATCGACTTCCCGATAGCGGCGCTTGAACCCCTCCATGCGCCCGTCATCCTGGTTTCCGTCGCGTACGCAGGCGATGAAGTCGGAGACGAAGACCTCGGAGTTGACGTACTTGACGCGGATTCCGGGGTTGAGTGTCTGGGAGTAGTGGCCGATGGCGTGCAGCAGGTGGGTCTTGCCCAGTCCGGAGCCTCCGTAGATGAACAGGGGGTTGTAGGCCCTCGCCGGGGCCTCGGCGACCGCCAGGGCCGTGGCGTGGGCGAACCTGTTGGACGAGCCGGTGACATAGGTGTCGAAGGTGTAGCGCGGATTGAGCTGGGAGACGTCATTGGCCGCCGTCGGAGTGAGCAGTCCGCTTGCGCTCTGCGGGCCGGCGGTTCCGGGGCTGTAGGCGCCGGGGAGTCCCGACATGGCCGGCAGTGAACCCGACGTCGGTGAGGAGGCCGAGGCGGCGGAGACCTGCGACCGGGGTGCCGGCGAAGGAGCGGAGGCCGAGTGGGTCGGCGGTTCCCCAATCGACTGACCGTAGGCGGGCACAGCGGAACCATCAGTGGGGGTGGGGCCGGCTGGTGCGAGTGGGGCCGAGACTGGGGATGACCCCGACAGTGAATGTGACGGTGAAGGTGATGGTGAGACGGTGGCCAGGTTGACGGGCTCTGGAGCCACGGGAGGCATGGGTGCTCGCGAGACCTCCGAGGAGGTGTCGACCGTGACCTCGATGGGCATGGGCCGTCCCCAGACCTGGGTGACGGCGGCACTGATAGGACCGCGTGCCTGCTCGACGATGTCCTTGGCGAAGGCCGATCCGACGACGAGAACGAGAGTGCCATCGACGTCGATGAGATGAGTCATGCGAATCATGGACATCTTGCCCTGGCCCAGCTCCCCGGAGCTGGAGAGCACCTCGAGGGCTGAGAGCCATTTGGTGTTGGCGGCGTCGGGCACGACGGACTCCTGATCGGCATGGATGATGAACCCGGTGAGGACAACCCGACCGGTGTCGGCCAGGACACTGCGTCGATGATGACAGGGATCTGTGGACCTGGCGAACCGGACGGTCTTGACCGGGCGTCCCATCATGCTGTTTCTCCACAGCCTTGTCCACATCTGGGGACAAGGAGAGCAATGACTCACAGGTCCTATTCAGGATAAACTCTGGAATTACTAGGATTGTCAGGTCCGGATCACGCGGCACAAGGTTGCCGAATGACAGATGTGTAGGCAATTGCGGGCTTGATGAGAAGATGCCCACAGGTCGGCGAGTTATTCACATATCCGCAAGGCTGTGGACAGCCTGCTTCCCACAACGGTGGACATGGGTGTGCCCGACTGTGGAAGACGTGTGGACGAGGTGTGGAGACGTCATCGGTCACAGTCGGCTGTATCCGTTTGACCGGCAAGAGGGCCAAACGTAGGCTGTTGCAGACGTTCGCGCGGAGTCAGGTCCCGGACCATGGGGCAGCCGCACGAGCGACAGTGCCGCGAACCTCGTGATGCACTGTTCCGATCACCTCAAGCAGGAGTTAAGCCCGTGAGCAAGCGGACCTATCAGCCGAACAATCGTCGTCGTGCCAAGGTGCACGGCTTCCGTAAGCGCATGTCCACCCGCGCAGGTCGCGCTGTCCTCGCTTCGCGACGCCGCAAGGGTCGCGCTCGTCTCGCCGCCTGAGGTGCTCGGCGCGGCGCATCGGTTGGCGCGGGGTGAGGACTTCACCTCCGCGATCCGTCAAGGTACGCGTTGCGGGAACCGCAGGCTGGTCGTTCACTACCACGCCGGCGGGAGAGGGGATGATTCCCCGGCTCTCGTCGGCGTCGTCGTGCCCAAGAAGCAGATCCCGCTGGCAACGCACCGCAACCGAGTCAAGCGTCGTGTGAGAGCTCTGATGGCGCAGCGGATCGGTGCGCTCGAGCCGGGTGTTCGTGTCGTCGTTCGCGGACTGGCGGGTGCCGACGGTGCCGACAGCAGCATCCTAGGGAAGGATCTGGATCGGCTCCTGACTCGGTGCCGCGAGTGTCAGGCACAGGGGTCGCGGCGGTGAACCGCGCGGAATGGTGATGAGTGAGCGATGAGTGGATGGTTGACGCGAGCCCTTCTGACTCCAGTGCGTCTCTATCAGCGCTTCATCTCTCCGGCGCTGCCGGCGTCGTGCCGGTACTACCCCACCTGTTCCGCCTACGCCGTTACCGCGGTGGAGGTGCACGGTCCGGTTAAGGGCACGCTGCTGGCCATCTGGCGTCTGCTGCGATGCAACCCATTGACCCCCGGTGGAGTCGACCATGTTCCAGACAAGGGACGCTGGCGCTACCACCATCCCCATGATGTTCCGAGGTTCAGGGTTGAGGAATCCTGACCGTTCCTCTCAGCCGGCCGGCGTCATTCCGGCCGCGCGCTGAGCCCGCACTGATACCGGTTCCCCACGAGAGCCCTTATACAAGGAGTACGGATGGACACGTTGCTATGGCCCCTCAAGGTGGCTGTGGCCTGGGTCATGGTCACGATCCACAAGGCCCTGATCCTCGTCGGATTCCCCGACGGGCCGGGGATTGCCTGGGTGCTGTCCATCATCGGTCTGACGATCGTGGTGCGGCTGCTCATCATGCCGCTCTTCGTCAAGCAGATCCGCGCGTCTCGTGGAATGCAGCTCCTTCAGCCGGAGATGCAAGCGCTTCAGGCCAAGTACAAGGGCAAGAAGGATCCTGAGTCGCGCCAGCGCATGAACGAAGAGATGATGGCGCTCTACCGCAAGCACGGGACCAATCCCATGGCCTCCTGCTTGCCGATCCTGGTGCAGATGCCGATCTTCTTCGCTTTGTTCCGGGTTCTGGCTTCACTGGGCGCCGTCGCAGGCGGAAGTTACGGCCGCCCCTCGATCGGACCGCTCACCCAGGAGCTGGCCAAGCAGGTCCAGGCCTCCAGCGTCTTCGGCGCGAGCCTGTCCTCGTCCTTCATGAGCAGCACCGACACGCAGGTCAAGATCGTCACGGTGGCGATGATCGTCATCATGTCGGTGACGCAGTGGTACACCATGGCGCAGCTGTCGATGAAGAACATGTCGGCGGATTCCCTCAACTCCGACAACCCCATGATCCGCTCCCAGCGGATGATGATGTACGTGATGCCGGTGATCTTCGCCGTCTCCGGTGTCAACTTCCAGATCGGTGTGCTCGTCTACTGGGTCGTCTCCAACCTGTGGACCATGGGCCAGCAGTTCTTCACCATCCGCAACATGCCGGCGCCTGGAAGTGAGGCGGAGAAGAAGTACCGCGCCCGGATCAATGCCAAGCGCGCCCGCAAGGGCCTGCCCTCCTTGGAGGAGGAGGAGCGAGCCGAGGCGGTCGCCAAGGCTGAGGCCGAGGGGCGCACCGGTGGTCAACGGGTGCAGCCGGTGCGTAAGAACCGGCAGAAGAAGTCCGGCGGCCAGGACGAGTCCCGCAGTGGCGTCGGTGGTCCCTCCGACGCCGACCAGGATGCTGGCAAGGACGAGAATGACTCCGACGGATCTGCGTCCTCCAAGAGTGGTGGCCTCAGTGATGAGGAGATCGCTCGACGTCGTTACGAGCGCCGCGCCCGTCAGCGCCGTGAGGCGGCGGCCCGACGCAAGGCCCAGGCCAAGAAGAAGCGCAACCGCTGAAACGTGTTCAGCGGCGAGACAACCCGGTTCCCATGACAGATACGGATGACATGATGAGTGAGCAGCACAGCAACGACTCCTCCCGCCAGCCCGCAGGTCAGCCTGTGAGCAACACCGTCTCGCGCCTCGAGGAGGAGGGCGAGATCGGTGCTGACTACCTCGAGGAGCTTCTCGACATCGCCGACCTGGGCGGCGACATTGACATCGACATTGACCACGGGCGCGCCTCGATTGCCGTGCTTGCCTCCGAGGAGGGTGACGAGCGCGAGCTCGACGACCTCGTCGGACGCAACGGGGAGGTCCTCGAGGCAGTTCAGGAGCTAACCCGTCTCGCGGTCCAGGCGCGCACAGGCAACCGTTCGCGGCTCATGCTGGACATCAACGGCTACCGCGCGGATCGTCGAACCGAGCTGACCAAGGTCGCCCAGGAGGCCGTCACCAAGGTGCTCACCACCGGCGAGTCCGTCAGCCTGGAGCCGATGAACCCCTTCGAGCGCAAGGTGTGCCACGACGTCGTCGCCTCGGCCGGTCTGATCTCGGAGTCAGAGGGTGCCGAGCCGCACCGCTACGTCGTGGTCCTGCCGGCCGATGAGGTGGAGGACGAGGAAGTCGATGACGCCGATGACACTGAAGAGATCGGTGCTGAGCCCGTCGGCGAGCAGGCTTGAGTATGAGCGAGGAGCAGCGGGCCCAGGTGGAGGAGCCGACGCCGGAGATGCGGGAGATCTTCGGGGTCTCCTTCTCCGCCGCGGAGCACTTCGCGCAGATGCTCGCTGAGGAGGGTGAGCTGCGCGGCCTGGTGGGGCCGCGTGAGCTTCCCCGTTTGTGGAGCCGGCACATTGTCAACTCGGCTGCCGTGGTCCCCTTCCTGCCGGCTCGGGGAAGTGTGGCCGACGTCGGCTCCGGGGCCGGTTTTCCCGGTATCGTCGTCGCTCTGCTGCGTCCTGATCTTGATGTCACGCTCATTGAGACGATGGAGCGCCGCACCCAGTGGCTCTCCGACGTTGTTGAGGAACTGGATCTGGACAACGTCACCATCATGAGGGCTCGGGCCGAGGAGATCAAGGACCGCTATGACGTGGTCACGGCTCGCGCGGTGGCAAACCTGTCCAAGCTCGTACGGCTGACCGCGCCGTTGCTCCGTCCGGGGGGTGCTCTGCTCGCACTCAAGGGCATGCGGGCGCAGGACGAGGTCGATGACGCCAAGTACGTGATTAAAAAGACAAAGTTATCAGTTGCTGTAGTTCACGAGGTTGTTTCTCCCGGCAACGAAACGACAGCCGTCGTTGAGATTCGCCGCCCGAAGAACCGGTGAGATACGGCGCGCGTTCGGTGTAACGCGTGAGGATCGGCCTGCTCGCGTAGACTCGTAACTGCCCGACTGGCTCGGGCCGTTGGGTCGCCGTCCGAGGAGAAGCAGGTTTGTCCGGATCGTCTATCTTCGATCAGCTCCAGGCCGAGCACCTCGCTCTAGACGAGGTAGCGGGTGGAGAGTTTCCACATCCCGAGCGAACTCGTGTCATCGCGGTCGCTAACCAGAAGGGTGGCGTCGGAAAGACATCGACCGCAGTTAATCTTGCCGCAGCACTGGCTGAGGGCGGGTTGCACGTGCTACTCATCGACGCCGACTCTCAGGGCAACGCCTCGACGGCGTTGGGAGTGGAGCACGAGGACAGTGCCTCCATCTACGATGTCCTTGTTGATGGGATGTCCATCAAGGATGTGGTCGCCAAAACTCGTTTCTGCGAGACCCTGTGGTGTGTGCCGGCGACGATTGATGTGGCCGCCGTCGAGATTGAGCTCATCTCGACGGCCGAGCGGGAATCGCGTCTGCGGCGTGCGTTGGTGGACTATCTGGTTTCACGTGAAACCGACGGGCAACCGGCCCTCGACTACGTCATCATCGACTGCCCACCGAGCCTTGGCATCATGACGATCAACGCCTTCGTTGCGGCCGACGAGGTCCTCATTCCGATGCAGGCGGAATACTACGCTCTTGAGGGCTTGGCACTTCTGACACGCTCTATTGATCGAATCGCCCGCATTCACAATCCTGGGCTGGGCGTATCCATGATCGTGCTGACCATGTTCGACGGGCGAACCACCTTGGCGCGCGAGGTGGAATCCGAAGTTCGTTCCTATTTCCCTGATGCAACGTTGGACACCAAGGTTCCACGTTCAATCCGTGTTGCTGAAGCCCCCTCCTTCGGCGCTCCCGTGGTGTTCTGGGACCCCCGGTCCACCGGCGCAATTGCGTATAAGAAACTGGCTCGTGAGGTCGCTCTGCGGGGCGCTCCCCGAAATGAAGGCGAGGAAGCCTAATGGCTCAGAAACGGCGCGGACTCGGTCGGGGTCTGCAGGCGCTGATTCCCGAGGCGCAGAAGGAGAAGGTATCTGCGTCTCGTCCCTCCGACGTTTTCTTTCCTGAGTCGAGGAAGGACGATGCACATGAGGAGGACACCCCCTCCCATGCCGAGCATGCTGCGCCGGAGCCCGAGCCGACAGCGGAATCGCGGAGTACCCGAGATCTGACCGCCGCCCTTTTGGCCCCCTCTCAACGGAAGCGGGGATCAAAGAGCCGTTCAACGCGTTCGACGACATCCCTCAGAACGGCGGAGAAGGACGCTCAGGAAAAACCGGTTTCACGTGAAACCACGCCGGCTTCGGCTACAACGACGCAGACGACCGAGAAGAAGACTGGCAAGAAGGCCGTCAAGAAAACTGAGAAGGCTTCGACGACCTCTTCAACCAAGCGAGCTCATGCGGCCGGTCAGGCAACTCGCAAGCGTGCACAAAGAAAGACCGCGGAAGCAACATCCAGTGCGGTTGAGGCGTCGACGCAGGACGATGAGACCGCGCTCAGTCATGCTGCTGTAGAGCCGGCTCCGGAGACGGTCTCAGCTTCAGAAAACTCAGCTGTTTCACGTGAAACGGAGGACAAGCAGTTATCAGATGTTGTTGATCAGCCGTCTTCCTCTGAGGCCGACGGCGAAGTATCGGCTGGGCTTGAGGCTGATGGTGAGTCCGATGCCAGCGATGACCCAGCGGACGCTGATGCTTCTGATCTGGTTCCTGTTCCTGGGGCTCGTTTTGCTGAGATTCCGGTGAACTTGATCCATCCCAATCCTCGCCAACCTCGCCAGGTCTTCGACGAAGAGGACATCTCGGAGTTGGCGGCTTCGATCGCGGAAGTAGGACTGCTGCAGCCCATCGTGGTGCGGCAGGTGCCGACCTTGCAGGGAGAGGAGCCGCGTTATGAGCTCATCATGGGTGAGCGTCGTCTGCGTGCTTCCAAGGAAGCCGGCTTGGAGACGATTCCGGCCGTCGTTCGGGATACCGACGACGTCGACCTGTTGCGCGACGCCCTGCTGGAGAACCTGCACCGAGTACAGCTGAATCCACTCGAAGAGGCTGCGGCGTACCAGCAGTTGCTGGAGGACTTCCAGTGCACTCACGCGGAGCTGTCCGAACGGATCGCTCGATCACGCTCGCAGATCTCGAATACGCTGCGCCTCATGAAGCTTCCTCCGCTGGTGCAGCGGAGGCTGGCCGCCAATGTCATTTCGGCGGGTCACGCCCGCGCACTGCTGGGACTCCCGAACGCTGCTGAGATGGAACGGCTCGCCCAGCGGGTTGTGGCCGAGGGGCTGTCAGTTCGGGCAACGGAAGAGCTCGTTGCTCTTCACGAGGAAACGGACTCGGGATCAGACCAACCGAAGGTGCTGCGGCCCCGCAGCACGCCTCTCCCAGCGCTTTCAACGCGTCTTTCCGACGCCTTCGATACGCGCGTCAAGGTGACACGTGGAGCGAAGAAGGGGCGTATCACTATCGAGTTCGCAGGAGACGAGGATCTCGCGCGTATCGTCGGCGCGTTGGCACCAGGTACGTCCCTCGATGAGGAGTGAACCTCGTCGGAGGTGAGTACAACGGTGGGGCCGAGGCTGAATATGCCTCGACCCCACTTCTGTATCCACTACGACATAGGATGCCGATATGAGGTCCAATCCGGTGTGGAAAGGATGAGCCTTAGTTTCACGTGAAACATGGGACGGGGCGGCGTTGCGGGATCCAGCACACCTGTGAAAGACGGCGGCAAGCGGCACATGGACGGTGTTCTGGATGTGAACAATTAGGTTCGTAGGCAGTGCGTCGCGGAGCCCCTCCCCTGGGGGAGTGCCGACGGATGATGGCTGTGGCGTCCGTCCTGTCCCGTACGGCGTATGGTGCGGTGAGAAGAAAACGGCTTGGTTTCACGTGAAACCGCTTTACGAAGCGTGAGCCTCTGCCGTGCTGGAGAAGACTCTCTGGGAGTGGATGCGTGAGGTAGTCTGCACAGCTGTAGGGAGCCCTCAAGAGCCCTCCCCACGTTGAAACTTGAGTGGATACCCACGAGGAGAAAGCGCTCGCTGCATTCGGTGAGCTCGCTGCCGGTGCTCCCATAGGAACGGTGAGTGAATCGATGATGGGGAGCGTCGACTTGGTCAACTCGGTGAGTAACGAGCAGAGGGCGTGCGCGTATCGCGGAAGCGTTGAGATCCTCGCAGTATGTGTACGTGCCCAGATCCTGCTTGTTTCGAGCGCTGCATTCATTTTGGGACGGTTTCACGTGAAACAGGATGGGCATGGGCTTTTGGAGTAGCGGTCTTAGAACATAGTTCGCTCAGTTCGTTAAGACGCGGCAGTGTTTGTTGTTCCGCCGGCCTCGGGGAAGGCCGGTGCTGAGTCGGTTTCACGTAAAACCGAGAACGAAACGTGGCGATTGCATCGTATCTGCATCTCTGACTAAAGGAGTCCGTGCACATATGCGGAGTAGTGCGGTCGACTGTCGAGAATGACGCGGCGGTGAGTGTTTGCTTGGGAAACCTCCTCCCGAGGGGGCCGACAGGCCTGAACGACAGAGCCAGCCGAACCGCCTGTGCAAGCCTCTCATGCTGTTGTCGTATGCTGTCCGGCGACATTCGGTGTGGCGTTGCGTATGTAGCGCCTCAGCAACGTGCTTCCAATTGGATGTGGGGAGCAGATCGGTTTCACGTGAAACAGTGGCTGACTCGCGAGACGGCACTCCAAGGTAGTGACCTCTACTCCTCTCATCGTCAGTGCGGCGCTGAAGGCGTCCATTCAGCAATGAACGAGGATGCCGCGTTCGTCGAAGAGAGCTGTTCGCAGAAGAAGGCCCGCCCGTCGCGAGTCGATGTATCGAAGTCATGTCTTCAGCCCAAGCCTGCGTCAGTGGATGACGTATGGACCGCCACGATGTTGGCTGGCTACATGAGGGAACCTCACACGTCGAAGCTTCGTCGAGCTTCACCTGTCGTTTGATGGCTTTGGTGGCTCGATTGCGGTTTCATGTGAAACGTAGACCTGACGATGGCGGAGCGCGAATCTGGGATTGGCTTGTTTTGTGCCTTGTTCATTGAATGCCGGTTTCACGTGAAACGAGAACAGGCTCGTCGTACATGAATCCGGTGGTTGGTGCTGGCGGGGAGAATCTTGTATGTCTCGGTGCCCCGATATGTGGGCATACGGTTGGGGTCGATGCAGCGGTTGCTCGCTTGACGTGCCTCCTCTCATCGAGAGTAGGGAGAGGAACTGAGATGGGGTTGAGGAGTCTCTTGCTCTTCTGGTTTCAATCTCGCTGGCGCACCACCGCAGTATTGGTGCTCGCAGCGTGTTCAGTCCCGGTGCCGCGGTGACGATGTGAGTCCGATCGAACGAGATGAGAACTTCGGTTTCACGTGAAACGCCTTGGTAACCGAGTGCGTCCGCGAGCAGGAGAAGGCAAATCGGGGAAGGGCTGCATGACTGCCTATGTCAACTGCATCGTTCGAAAGTGAGTCTCCTCCCTCGGAACGAGGATTCAAACCGCGAAGGATCTATGGACACATATCCCTCTTCGGGCTGTCCGAAAGAATCGCATGACATGGTGTTGTCTTAGGCTCGTCCGCACGTAGCTTGCGCAAGGTGTCCAGGTTGGTTTCACGTGAAACCAGATTGGGTGCTCGTGAACGGGGCAATGTCAGTTTTGGTTGAGGGAACCTGCTACCCCGTGTCGAGGCGGTGCAAACCACTGTCGGGACTGATTCGGCGTCCGGTGTTCACTTGAGGCTCCTGTATTCCTAAGAGTTATGGAGCTTGGAACTGAACACGGCCTTAGTAGCGTCGAAGGTAACGGGCGTCGTTGTTGGTGAGGTGCCAGCACAGTA
>ERZ772964.199-NODE-199-length-30322-cov-8.17065_pt1 | contig 30322 bp, 22 predicted proteins | sample MGYA00580675_ERZ772964 | MGnify/ENA primary metagenome ERZ772964 (study PRJEB29015, sample SAMEA2737941) | human oral metagenome | biome: human oral; feature: human-associated habitat; material: dental | place: China | collected 2139 ... | reverse complement strand
CTCGTCTCCTTTCCGCTCAGATCACACCCCCTTACACAAACCATCTGACACCCTCCCCCGGGCACGGCCGGGTCGTGGCACGATGTCGCCGTGCGCGATATCACTAAAGACACCAGCCTGTGCATCTCCCTGTCCGCCCGTCCCACCAACATTGGGACACGCTTCCACAACCACCTCTACGAGGTACTTGACCTCGACTTCATCTACAAGGCCTTCACCACTACTGACATCACCGCCGCCATTGGCGGGGTGCGGGCCCTGGGCATCCGCGGCTGCGCAGTGTCCATGCCCTGGAAGGAGGACGTCATTGCACTAGTCGACGAAATGACCCCTTCTGCTGCGGCAATCCACTCGGTCAACACCATTGTCAACGACTCCGGTCGCCTAGTGGCCTACAACACCGACTTCATCGCCATTCGCACCCTTCTGGACACCCACGAGGTCCCCCGCACCTCGTGCGCGGTCCTGGGTGCCGGCGGCATGGCGAAGGCCTGCGTGGCGGCTCTCAAGGACGCCGGGTTCGGTCCGGGCACCGTCATCGCCCGCAACCCCACCTCGGGGCCGGCACTGGCCGAACAGTACGGCTGGTCCTGGGTGGCCAACGCCTCCGAGCTGCCTGACGGCGGCGGCGCCCTACTGCTCAACGCCACCCCCGTGGGCATGGCCGGAGGGCCGGCCGAGAACGACCTCTCAGCCCCCATGGAGCTCATTGAGGCGGCCACGACCGTCTTCGACGTCGTCGCCTTCCCCTCCGAGACCCCCTTGATCAAGGCGGCTCGTGCCGCTGGGAAGCCGGTGATCTCCGGGGCGGAGGTCATCGCCCTGCAGGCGGCTGAGCAATTCGCCCTCTACACCGGCGTGCGGCCCACGCCCGAGCAGGTCGCGGAGGCCGCACGCATCTCCCGCGCCTAATACCTTCCCACCTACTCCAACGTTTTCCTCACAGGCCAACGGCCGCGTACGTTGGCCTGTGAGGAAAACGTTGGAGTGGGTTGGGTAGGATCCCGCGGGTGGAGTTCCTCAATGGCCGCGAGCCTGCATACGACCTGACTTACGACGACGTTTTCATGGTCCCCTCGCGCTCCTCCGTGGGGTCGCGCATGCGCGTGGACCTGGCCACCGACGACGGATCGGGCACCACCATTCCGTTGGTGGTGGCCAATATGACGGCGGTGGCCGGTAAGCGCATGGCGGAGACCGTGGCGCGCCGCGGCGGGCTGACGATCATCCCCCAGGACATCCCCGTGGAGGTGGTCATTGACACCGTCTCACGCGTTAAGGCGTCCCACCTCCTGTACGACACCCCGGTCACCGTCAAGCCCCACCACACCTGCGGCTACGCCCGCGGCCTGATCCCCAAGCGCTCCCACGGCGCCGCCGTCGTCGTCGACCCGGAGACGAACGAGCCCCAGGGCATGGTGGACCGCTCGGACGTCTCCGACGTCGACCGCTTCACTCAGGTGCGCGCCGTCATGAACACTGAACTGCTCACCCTGCCCGCGGGCGTGGATCCGCGCGAGGCCTACGAGCGTCTGCGCGCCGCCAGCCGCCAGCTGGCGCCCGTTGTCGACGACGCCGGCAGGCTTGTGGGCCTGTTCACCCGCCAGGGGGCGCTGCGCGCCACCCTCTACCGTCCCGCCCTGGATGGCCAGGGGCGTCTGCGCGTGGGCGCCGCCGTTGGCATTAACGGCGACCCGGCGCGCAAGGCCGCCCAGCTCGTTGAGGCCGGGGTGGACGTTGTTGTGGTCGACACCGCCCACGGCCACCAGGACCGCGTGTGCCGGGTCGTCGGTGCGGTGCGCGCCGCCCTGCCCGAGGGCTTCCCCATTGCCGCCGGCAATGTGGTCAGCGCCGCCGGTGTGCGCGACCTGGTTGAGGCCGGGGCCTCCATTGTCAAAGTGGGGGTGGGGCCGGGCGCCATGTGCACCACCCGCATGCAGACCGGCGTGGGCCGTCCCCAGTTCTCCGCCGTCCTGGAATGCTCCGCCCAGGCCGCGCATATGGGCGCCTGCGTGTGGGCCGACGGCGGTGTGCGCCACCCGCGCGACGTGGCCCTGGCACTGGCGGCCGGCGCCTCCAACGTTATGGTCGGCTCCTGGTTCGTGGGGACCCACGAGTCTCCCGGCGACGTCCAGTTCGACGCTTCGGGCCGGGCCTACAAGGAGTCTTTTGGGATGGCCTCGACCCGGGCGGTCCTGGGGCGCACCGAGGGCGAGGACGCCTTCGACCGGGCCCGCAAGGCCCTGTTCGAGGAGGGCATTAGTGCCGGGCGCATGTACCTGGACCCGAACCGACCCGGTGTGGAGGATCTTATCGACCACATTGTGGCGGGGGTGCGCTCCTCCTTCACCTACGCGGGGGCGAGGACCATTGCCGAATTCCGGCGGCGGGCCGTCGTTGGCGTCCAGTCGGCTTCCGGCTACGCCGAGGGCCGCCCGGTGCCGACCTCCTGGTGAGAGGATCCGCCCCACCCCGGGAGCCCGGGATGGGGCGGATTCTCCAGCGGGGCCGGGCGCCCGACCCGCTACCCGATCCTAGTGAGAACGAGAGTGGGCTCGGTGCTTCCTTTGGTGGCCAACTCAATGTTGTCGTCATCAACAATGGTGACAATGAAGAACCCGCCCGATCCCAGCATCCCCGTCACATCGAGGTGGTACGTTCCGTTCTCCTCGTAAAAGGCGTAACTGTCGTTCGGGCTGAAAAGCGCGGTGTGGCCGTCGGCGAAGGTGACAACCGACCCTTTGCTCATGAGCCCCCAGGAGTTGTCCCCTGTAGACTTCCAGGTCCCCTCGATTGTGAACTCGTCCTTGGTGCAGGAGGTCAGGGTCAGGCAGGTGCCCACGAGCGCCAGGGCGCCCAGAAGTTGGCGGCGCCGGATAAGAGGAGTCACCACCTTGAGGACTCCCAATCGGTGACGTCCTCTAGCGGGCGATCCGCGTTGGAAGACGATGAGCAGAAGTTGTTGATCGACTCTTCGACGCCAGCAATATTATCGTAGAAATACGGGTCGAGGTCGTGCTCCCGCAGAAGATCCTCTCGCAGCTCGCTCTGTTCAGTGAAGTCGAGCGACTGATACTCCGAGCAGGTCGTCTTCCCGGCTTTGCCCGAGAAAAAACAGGATGTTGCGGTGAAGCAGAGGCCGATGGCCATGGCGGCGGCGCCCAAGACGCGCAGCCTACGGAATGCGGGGGGCATGGGAAGTGCCTTCCAGAAGGGGGATGGGAAGTGGCGGCATTGCCGATGCGATGATCATGATGACCAAACGCAATGCAATTCTCGGCAGCGCATCCAGTCGTGTCAACGACTTGGCCGTAAAAGGACAAGAAGTTGTATTCACCGTGATCCCGCGCCATGCTTCCGCCGCTCCGGCAGTCCGCCCCCGGTAGCTCACCCGGCGTCCGCTTCCAGCAGCCCGCCCGGCGGGCTCAGTGGCCCGCCCCCGCCGCCCGCTGAACTCGCCGGCCGGGCGGGCTCAGCGGGTGCGGGCGGCGGTCAGCGCCTGGAGCAGGTCGGCCACCAGGTCGTCCGGGTCCTCAATGCCCACGCTCAGGCGCAGCAAATTGTCGCTGAGCCCATAGGCGGCGCGGCGCACCGCGGGCACGTCGGCGTGGGTCTGGATGCTGGGACAGGTCACCAGCGACTCCACCGAGCCCAGTGACTCCGCGAAGGTGAAGATCCGCACTGAACGCAGAAAGGCATCCACCTCGACGTCGTCGACGGGAATGAAGGACACCATCCCCGAACGCCCTGGGTACAGCACGGTGCGCACCGCGTCACTGGCCTCCAGGGCCGCCACGACGGCGCGCGCATTGGACTCGTGCCGCCCCATGCGCACGGCCAGGGTCTTAAGCCCCCGCAGCAGCAGGAAGCAGTCGAAGGGCCCCAGGGTCGCTCCGGTGGTGTTGAGCCGGTACTGGAGGCGCCCGCCCAGCTCCTCGTCGGCCACGACCACCACCCCCGCCATGACGTCGTTGTGGCCGCCCAGGTATTTTGTGGCGGAGTAGACCACGGCGTCGGCGCCCAGCTCCAGGGGACGGCAGACCACGGGGGTGTAGAAGGTGTTGTCCACCAGTAGGCGCGCCCCGGCACCGTGGGCGAGGCGGGCCGCCTCAGCGATGTCGAGTTGGGTCATCATGGGGTTGGTCGGGGTCTCAATGAGCACCAGGGCGGCGGGGTCGGCCAGGGCCCGGTGCAGCCCCTCCCGGCCGAGCACGAAGTCGACCTCGTAGGCGCCCTCGTCGGCCAGCAGCCGCAGGTACCGGTAGGAGCCGCCGTAGACGTCCTCCAGGGCCACGATCCGTGAGCCGTACGGCGCCAGGGACAGGACCGCCAACTCGACGGCGGCCATCCCCGAGGCCAGGGCGAAGGCGGCGGTGCCGCCGTCGAGTCGCGCCAGGGCGTCCTGAAGCACGTCGCGGGTGGGGTTGGCGGTGCGCGTGTAGTCATAGCCGGTGGATTGCCCCAGGCCCGGGTGCCCGTAGGCGGTCGACAGGTGGATGGGGGTGGTGATGGCGCCGGTGACCGGGTCGGTGCCGGTGCCCGCGTGCGCCAACAGCGTGTCGAGGCCGACTTCGGGTGCGGTGTCCGACCAGGACCGGTGGTGTTGGACCGGTGAGGTCGGACATGGGCGGCCGCCGGGGCCGCCGCTGTTGTCGCCGCCGCTGTGGCCGCCATGGCCGCCGCTGTGGCCGACGGGGGCGGCTTGGGCGCTTGTGGTGGGTTCTGCGGGGACGGCGTTGCCGGCAGTGAGTGTGGTGGCGAAGTTGGTGGGGCGGTGGGCCGGGGTGCGGTGGGCATTCACGTCTAGGGCTCCTGACAGTGCTGGCTGGCTTGGGTGGCGCGGGGGCGGGCAGGCCCGACACATCCCGCGCCGCGTCGGCCAGTGGCTGGCTCGGGCGGTGCGGGAGCGGGGCTCAGCTCACCGTGCCGCCGAGCCCCGGGAGGCGAGCAGTTCGGCGACCGCGGCCTGGAGCCGGTCTAGGGCCTCATCGAGGGCGGCGCGGGGGCAGGCCACGTTAATGCGGGTGAACCCCTGGCCACCGGCGCCGAAGATGAGCCCGTCGTCGAGCCACAGGCCCGCCTTGGTCAGGAGGAAGTCGTCCAGGGAGCGGGGGTCCAGTCCAGAGTCCTTCAGCAGGCCGTGGCAGTCGAGCCACAGCAGGTAGGTTCCTTCCCACGGCGAGACGCCAATGCCGGGAATGGACTCCAGTCGCCCGGTGAGGTGGGCGTGGGCGGCGGCCACATGCTCGCGCAGGGCGTCGAGCCATTCCTCCCCCTCCTCGTAGGCCGCCTGGCAGGCCACCAGGCCCAGCGCATTGGCCTGGGCGTAGCCGACTGCGCCTACTTCACGGCGGAAGGCGGTGCGCAGCTCACGGTCGGCGATGAGGATATTGGCGGTCTGCAAGCCCGCCAGGTTGAAGGACTTCGATGGCGAGGTGCACGTGATGGTGCGTGCCGCGACCTCGGGGGACAACGAGGCGAACAGGGTTGTGCACACACCGGGGCGGGTGAGGTCCGCGTGGATCTCATCGGCCACCACCCTCACGCCGTGGCGCCCGGTCACCTCGGCCAGGGCCTCCAGCTCGGCGCGGGTCCACACCCGGCCCACAGGGTTGTGAGGGTTGCACAGGATGAGCAGGCGGGCGCCGGTGGCGGCAATGACCCCCTCCAGGGCCGCCAGGTCGCGGCGGTAGACGCCGGCGGCGTCCCGGACCAGGGGGGCGGCCGCCACAATGCGCCCATTGTCTTCCACGACCTCGCGGAAGGGGTAGTAGACGGGCTCCTCAATGATGACCGCCTCCCCGGGCGCTGTGTAAGCCCGCACCGCCAGGGCGAGGGCGGGGACCACGCCGGGGGTGATCGTGTTCCAGGCGGGGTCGACCTGCCAGTGGTAACGGCGGGAGAACCAGGAGACCAGGGCCGAGGCGTAGGCCTCATCGGGCTCGGTGTAGCCGAAGATGCCATGGGCGGCGCGCGCTCTCAAGGCCTCGACGACGGCCGGGGCGGTGGCGTGGTCCATGTCGGCCACCCACAGGGGCAGTGCGTCGGCCGGGCGGCGACAACGCCCGGCGAAGTCCCATTTCAGCGAGCCGGTGCCCCGGCGGTCAATAACGCGGTCGAAGGACGAGGCGAGGGAGCCGGCCGACGGCGAGGGGACGGCGGGGGAGCCGGCCGACGGCGAGAGGGCGGCGGCGGCAGTGCCGGGGGCGGAGGGGGCCCCGGCGGGGGCGTGGTCGCCGGCAGGGGTGGCGGGGGTGGTCGTGGGCATGCGGGTGCTCCTAGAAGGGTGCGCCAGGTGCGGGATGCTGGGCGGCAGCGTCCCACTCGAAGTGATGGGGGGATGAACGCAGGACCGGGTGGTGGTCCGCGGAGTGCGACGAGCGGGAATGGTCCCGGCTCGGACTCTGACCGTTACATGGAAGACAGCGACGGCTAGCGCTGTCAGCGCATGCGCATTCGACGCATGACCAGGGTGCGCACCGGTAGGGCACGGGTCGAGGGCGTCGAGGCGGTCACGGCCCTGACCCTAGCCCCGGGTGGGTCCGCGGCGTCAAATGCGTCCGCCATGCGTGCAATCGTCTCCACCGCCTCACCCCTACTTGCTCACCCCTACGCCTCATTTGCCTCCTATTTGCCCGATTCCCGGGGCGGGGCTAGGGTGGGCGGCGTGAACAGTCTCGTCTATAACCACTGATCGGGCGGGCGGCCTCGAGGCCGCCCGCGAATCCAGGCACATCCCTGTTGAGCACGCGCGATCGCCTGCGCTGTGCGCGCTTCGCGCGCTCCGGGGCCCCAGACGACGAGACGAGTTACCCCTATGAGCCCGATGACGGCTGATCACGCCGCCGCACCCCCAACGCCCACCGCAGGCTCCCCCCAGGAGCCGACGACGCGAACCCGTCGGACTCCGTCGGCGAATACGCCCCCGGCGGCAGCCCCGCCCCCGGTGGCCCGCCACCCGCGCCGCTGGCCGCGCGTCCTTATGATCCCGACCGGGCCCCCACCGCCCTTGCCCGCGGCCCCCGGGCGCCTGCTGGCCGCCCTGCTGCGCCACAGCGCCCCGGCCCTCATCCTGGCCTCGGTGGTGTCGGCGTTGAGCTACCTGGTCAACGCCCTCATCCCCCTGGCGCTGGGCCATGCCCTGGATGCCGGCCTTGAGCAGGGCCTGACCGCTGAGTTGCTCCAGTGGGCCCTGATCCTGGGCGGGCTCGCCGCGGCATCCGCGGTGGTCTCCTGGCTGCATGAGGCCGCCGGCCTGTCCTGCTGGGCGGCGGGCATGATCCCGGCCAGCAGGGCCGCCGCCCACCGCACCGGCCGCAATGGCCGCGCCATCAGTCGCCAGATCGCCGGCGGCGAGATTGTCACCGCCACGGCCACGGACCCCGACTACCTCGGGGCGATGATGTATTTCGTCGTCAATGTCATTGGCGCTGTTGTTTCTGTCGCCGTGGTAGCGGTCCTCATGCTGCGGGTCTCGGTGCCGCTGGGCCTGTTGGTCCTCATTGGCCTGCCCGTGGTGCTGATGATCATTGCCGCCCTGGTCAAGCCCCTCCAATCCCGCCAGGCCGTCCAGCGCGAGGCCCAGGGGCGCCTGGCCACTATTACCACCGACGCCGTGGCCGGTTTGCGGGTTCTGCGCGGCATTGGCGGGGAGGACGTTTACGCCCACCGCTACGCCGAGCAGTCCGCCGTTGTACGTGACGCCGGCATTAAGGTCGCCTCCACTCAGGCGCTGCTCAGCTCCTTGAAGGCGGGCCTGCCGGGGGTCTTCTCGGTGGTGGTCGTGGCCGCGGCCGCCGGGCGCGTCCTGGACGGCACCTTGAGCCCCGGCCAGCTGGTCACCTTCTACGGATACACGAGCTTCCTGGTCGCCCCGCTGGGCGTGGCGGCCGATCTCATCACCGTGGCCACCCGCTCCTGGGTGGGGGCCCGCAAGGTCTCCCGCATTCTGGGTATTGAGCCGCTGACCGACGACGGCGCCGTCGACCCCGCGGCCGCACCCGACCCGGCCGGGGACCTCCTCGACGCCACCACCGGGGTGCGCCTGAGGGGCCGCCGTACCACTGCCGTGGTCTGTGCCGAGCCCGCCACCAGCGCCGCCCTGGCCGAGCGCCTGGGGCGGGCCGACGACGCTGCCGGCGCCGTTAGCCTCGGTGGTGTGGACCTGCGCGCCCTGCCCGTGGAGTGGGTGCGCCGCACCATTCTGGTGGCGGGGGCCCAGGCGGAGGTCTTCGCCGGTAGCCTCGCCGAAGCGGTTTTGGGCGAGCAGGCGCCCCTGGCCCCGGCACGGGACATGGCCGCTATTGTCGCCGACCAGGCCCGTCGTGACGTCGAGGGTGACGAGGCGCCCGCGGCCGGCTCCGGGGGGCTGGTTCTGAGCGCCGCCCAGCGGTCCCGGGCCACGGCATCCCTGGAGGTGGCCGCCGCTGACGACGTCGTCGACTCCGTGGGAGGACTGCTCGGCACCATTACTGAGAAGGGCCGCAGCCTCTCAGGCGGGCAGCGTCAGCGCTTGGCCGTGGCCCGGGCCGTTGCGGCCGAGGCCCCCGTGCTGGTGCTCATTGAGCCGACCAGCGCTGTCGACTCCCACACTGAGGCCCGCATTGCCCAGCGGCTCGTCGCCCACCGGCGCGGGCGGACCACCGTCGTGGTCACCGCCTCCCCGCTGGTGCTCAACCGTTGCGAGGAGGTGGTGCTCCTGGATCCCGGTAGTGGCGCCGAGATGGCCCGGGGTATCCACCGGGAGCTGTCGGCGACCTGCCCGGCCTACGCCGCCGTCGTCCATCGCTTTCAAGGCGGGGAGGCCGGCCTGGCCGCCCCCGCTGGACCCGCTGGCTCGACCGCCCCCGCCGAACCCGCCGAAGAGGAGGACGTCTCATGAGCCGCCGTCTGCCCGTTGCCGACGCCTCTCAGGTGCGCCGCCGCTTCGCCTCCCTGGTCGCCGAGCACCGACGGACCCTGGTCTGGGTGGCCCTGGTCCAGCTGCTGGCCGCCCTGGCCGCCGTCGCCGTGCCCAAGGTCCTGGGGGACCTGGTCGACGCCGTCACCCGCGGCACCGACGCCCGCACCGTGCACCTGGCCGTGGTCGCCATTGTTGCGCTCACCGCCGTGGGCGCCGTGCTCAACGGCGTGGGCGAGTACGGGGCTCGCGTCTTGGGGGAGCGGGTCTTTGCCGAGCTGCGCGAGCGCCTGGTGGGCACTGTCATTCACCTGCCGCTGTCCGCGGTGGAGTCCGCCGGCACCGGCGATCTGTTGGGGCGCACCAACCACGACCTGGACCGCATCCGCTACCTGGTCCAGCGGGGCATCTCGGGGATCCTGGTCATTGTCTTGACCGTGGCCACGGTTCTGGTCGCCTCAGTGGTCACCTCCCCGCTGCTCAGCCCGGCCATGCTGCTGCCCGGCCTGCTCATGGTTCCGGTGACCCGCTGGTACTTGCGCCTGGCCGTGCCCGGTTACCGGGCCATGGGGGCCATGTGGGCGGAGTTCGACGGCGTGGTCGCCGAGACCGCCGACCAGGCCGGCACCGTGGACGCCCTGGGGCTGGGCCGGCGCCGCAACGCCGTGTTCGACCGGGTCCTGCGCGAGGCGTGGAACACCGAGACCTACACCTTGTGGCTGCGCATGCAACTGGTGGCGGGCATGGGGCTCATCTTCCTGCTGCCGGTGGTGGTGGTCGTGATGTGGGGGGCCTGGCTCGCCGGGCAGGGCCTGACCACCCTGGGCGAGGTGACCACGGTGGCCCTTTACGCCCTCCAACTGCGCATCCCCCTGACGGAGGCGACTTTCTGGGTGGACACCATCCAATCCGCCGACGCCTCCATGAGCCGCATTGTCGGCGTGGAGCTGGTGGAGCCCGATCGCACGGCGGGCCCCGAGCAGCCCCGGGACCAAGTGTTGCGCCTGGAGGGGGCCTGCTTCGCTTACCGGGCGGGCCGCCCGGTCCTCCACAATATTGACCTGGAACTCGTCCCTGGTGAGCGGCTGGCCGTCGTCGGCCCGTCAGGGGCGGGGAAGTCCACGCTGGGGCGGCTGCTGGCCGGCATCCACCCGCCCAGTGCCGGCTCGGTGAGGGTGGGCGGCGTTGAGCTGACCGCCCTGGACGAGGAGCGGCTGCGCGCTGAGGTGGTCCTTGTCACCCAGGAGCACCACGTTTTCGCCTGCTCCCTGGCCGACAACCTGCGCCTGGCGCGGCCGGGGGCCGGACCGGAGGAGTTGGGCAGGGCGTTGCGGGCGGTCGGTGCTCTGGAGTGGGCCCTGGGGCTTCCCGAGGGGCTGGACACGCTGGTCGGCTCGGGTGGGATTGTGCTCGACCCGGGGCGCGCTCAGCAGGTGGCCCTGGCACGGATCGTGCTCATGGACCCCCATACGCTGGTCCTGGATGAGGCCACCAGTCTGCTGGACCCCACGGCTGCGCGCGCCACCGAGCGGGCCCTGGATGCGGTCCTTGCCGGGCGCACGGTGGTGGCTATCGCCCACCGCCTTTACACGGCCGCCGACGCCGACCGGGTCGCCGTGGTCATTGACGGGAGGATTGTCGAGTTGGGCACCCACGCCGAGCTGGTGGCCGCCGACGGCGAGTATGCGCGTTTGTGGGAGGCATGGCAGGTGTCATGACACGCGGTGCCGGGATGCCCCTGGCCCAGGTGCCGGAGCCGTGACAGAGTGTGCCCAGCAACAGGAAGGCCGTCACCGATGACACCACGCGCCCCTCGGGCACCCCACCACGAAGCAGCTGTCCGCCATGCTCTTCCCGGCGCCGGGGAGCAACGCGCTTTCTGGGTTGATGAGACCACCCTGGCTTGGCCCGCCGAGCTCCTGCCGGTCAGTGTCGATCGCGACGACGTGGTTTCCGCCGGCCGCCAGCGCCCTCAGGGGCCGCTGCCGGTCGCGTTCAGCCTCATTGCGTGCCCTACCGGCGGAGCCGAGGTCGTTGACGGCATTGTGCGGCTGGGGGCCGAGGGGCGCGAGGTCCCCCTTGGTATCGGCGGGGAGCTCAGTGCTGAGTTCCTGGCCGCTCACCCGCAGCTCGACGGCTTCCTGGCCTTGACCACCCTCAATGAGCACGGGGGCAAGCGCCTGGGGCGCGGCGACATTGAGCGGTTCCTGACCGGCCAGCTGGCACTGGTCCAGCGCACTGACCCTGAGGTCGGCGGCTGGGTGACCGCTTTCACCGGCGTGCAGACGTGGCCGCTGCTCGACCGCCTCTATGGGCGCACCGCATCGCGCCGCGACGGCTCGGCCCCCTTGGGCGTGACCTGGGTCAAGGCGGACCAGGGGCGGACGGCCCCCGCCTTCGCCCTGTGGGCCCCCACCGCCACCAGGGTCACTCTTCTGAGTTGGGAGACGGGGGACCCCACCGGCTCGGTGCCCCTGGTCCAGGGGCGGCCCCTGCGCACCCCCGCGACGCGCCGCCCCGACGGGCGCTGGGAGGTGGGCGCCGGCGTCGTGGGGGCGGGGGCCCAGTACTTGTGGGAGCTCCAGGTCTACGTCCCGGCCACTGGCCGTATGGAGACCAATGTCGTCACCGACCCCTACAGCCTGGCCCTGACTGTTGACTCGCGCCGCAGTGTTGCCGTGGACCTGGCCCAGCCGGACCTGGTTCCCAGTGCCTGGGTGCGCACGCCCAGCCCCGTGGTTGTCAATGACTCCGCCCGCGCCATTTACGAGTTGCACCTGCGCGACTTCTCCGCCGAGGACCGTTCCGTTCCGGAGGCCCTGCGCGGCACCTACCGGGCTTTCACCGTGGATTCTGCTGGTACGCGCCACCTGCGTGAACTCGCCGCGGCGGGCATGGACACGATTCACCTGCTGCCCACTTTTGACAATGCCACTATCCCCGAGGAGCGTTCCGCCCAGCGGATCCCCCGGATCCCGCTGGACACGAGTCCGGCCTCGCGCCGCCCTCAGGCGGCCATTAGTGCCGTGGCCGACGTCGATGCCTACAACTGGGGCTACGACCCCTACCACTGGGCCGCCCCCGAGGGCTCCTATGCCACCGAGGGCAACCAGGACGGCGGGGCCCGCTGCGCCGAGTTCCGTCAAATGGTGGGGGCACTGCACGAGATCGGCCTCCAGGTGGTCCTGGATCAGGTCTTCAACCACACCGCTGCCGCCGGGCAGGACAAGCGCAGTGTCCTGGACCGGATTGTGCCGGGCTACTACCACCGCCTGAATGCCGCCGGCACTATTGAGGACAGCGCCTTCGGCGCCAACACCGCCACCGAGCACCTTATGACCGAGCGGCTCATGATTGATGCCTGCGTGTCCTGGGTGCGCCACTACCGGGTTGACGGCCTGCGGTTCGACCTCATGGGCTACCACTCGGTGGACACCATGAGGCGCCTGCGCAGCGCCCTGGACGCCTTGACCGTGGGGGCCGACGGCGTGGATGGTTCATTGGTCTTCCTCTACGGGGAGGGCTGGAATATGGGCGAGGTGGCTGACAACGCCCTGTTCACTCAGGCTGTTCAGGGCCAGCTCGGTGGTACTGGGATTGCCACTTTCAACGACCGCCTGCGCGACGGTGTGCGCGGGGGCAGCACCGTTGACGCCGACATGCGCGCCGCCCAGGGGTTCGGCACCGGCGAGTTGACCGATCCCAGTCCGTTTGACGAGCGCCGTGAGGGGGAGTTGCGCCTCGATCTGGCGTGGCGCACCGACATGGTGCGGCTGGCACTGGCCGGGAATCTGCGGGATTTTGTTTTTACCACCGGGGACGGCATTCGACGCCGGGGCGGGGATCTGTTCTACGGGACCGAGCCGGCCGCCTACGGAACCGAGCCGGCCGAAACCATTAATTACGTTGACGTCCATGACAATGAGACTCTTTTTGATGCGCTGGCCTATAAGCTGCCGCCACAGACCTCCATGGCCGACCGGGTGCGCATGAACACCTTGTGCCTGGCGACGACCGCCCTGGGGCAGTCCCCCTGCTTGTGGGCGGCGGGCACGGAGCTGTTGCGCTCGAAGTCCTTGGACCGGGACTCGTACAACTCCGGGGACTGGTTCAACGCCATTGACTTCACCGGCCAGGACAATGGCTGGGGGCGGGGCCTGCCGCCGGCGGGGGGCAACTTCGACTCCTGGGTCATTCAGGCGGGGCTGCTGTCTAACGGGTCGCTGCTGCCCTCCGACACCGATATTGCCGCCGCCAAGGCTGCCGCCCTGGATCTGCTGCGCTTGCGCCGCTCCACCCCGCTGCTGTCCCTGGGGTCCGCGCGCCTCATCCGGGAGCGCGTGCGCTTCCCCGGCTCGGGTCCGCGCACCCAGCCCGGTGTCATTGTCATGGTGATTGACGACGGCGCCGCAGCCGGGGATATTGATCCGGCCTTGGACGGCCTGCTCGTCGTGTTCAACGCGACGCCGCACACGATCTCCCAGCAGGTTCAGGCCCTGGTGGGGCGGCACTTCGTGCTCAGCCCGGTGCAGGAGGAGGGGTCGGACCCGGTGGTGCGTCAAACCAAGTACGACTCGGTGAGTGGGTGCGTGACCGTGCCCGCCCGCACGGTGGCCGTCTTGATCGAGCCCTGAGGCGGGGCCGTCCGAGTCGAGCCCTGGTCCCCCTCCAGGCTCTAGGGGGTTGAGCGGGGGCGTGAGAGGTTCGCCAGCAGCGTGGGCAGGGTGCGGTCCAGGAGCTCGGTGAGTTGCGGATCGGCGCCCTGGCCTCCCACCGGGTCCTCCTGGTCCTCCTGGCCGGGGCCGGACCCCGGGCCGGACTCTGAGCCCGGGTGCTCGGGGGCGTCCTGGCGCTGGGGGGAGTCTTTCTGCTCATTGGGCGCTGGGGCCTGCAGTGCCAGGCGCATGGAGCGGTCGGCAGCGCCGAAGATGAGTTCAATGGTGTCAGCGGGGCTGAGCACGCACTCGCGCCCAATGGCCTCCAGCCCGCCCAGCACCGCCGCGCCCACGCGCTCTTTGAAAGTGCTGTAGCCCTGGCGCAGGGTCGGGGCGCGCTCAGGGTCGCGCGTAATGTAGGCGGAGAACTCGAACTGCAGTAGGAAGAACTCTCTGGACAGGGGCAGGGTCATCAGGATCTGGGAGGCCAGGGAACGGGTGGCCTCGGCGAGCTCGGCCTCCGTCGATGGCATTGTCACTGGCCGGCTCGGCAGGGCGATCCGGTCAATGGCCTCGTCGACGAAGGACAGAACGCGTGACCACTGGTCGTCAGCCAGGCGGCGTACGAAGTGGTCCATATCGGTGAAGCTGGAGTAGAAGGCCCCCCGGGTATAGCCCGCTGCAGAGCAGATGTCACCGACGCTAGTGGCGCCAATGCCCTTGTCTGCGATGAGGGCCCGCCCCGCCTTGAGCAGTCGCGCCTGGGTTTGTGCCCGCTTGTGCGAGGGCGTGGTGTTGGCCAGGCGGCGCACCGCCGCCCGGCGGGCCGAGATGGGTGCCTCCGTGTTCTCAGGGGGTGCCGGCGGTTCACTGATCATGCACTCAGCGTATCGTTCCTTGACGCCTATGTGATGAGTGTGCTGCGACCAAGGGAGGAGTGTTTTTCCTCTTGACGCAGGAGGCTGCGCCCGCCCCATCTGGACCAGAGTTGTTTCGCCACCACTAGGGACTTCAGGAGTCGGCCTGCACTGCCCTCGCAAAGGGGAAGGATTCGATGAATACTGCGCGAGTGCGTTCGTGGGTGTATTGCGCCCGCCTGATCTGTGCCGGTTCTCTGTCATTGGGGGCTTCATGAGCGTCACATCACAGCACGGGGAAGCGGTGGCCGCTGCCGGGTTGAAGATCGGGCCCATGCGTTGGGACGGCGACCGGCTGGTTACCGAGGTGGCAAAGGGATCCAACGGTCGTATCTACGATCTCGACCCGGAGGAGGCGCGAGTCCTGCGCGCCTTGAGCGCTCCGGGCGACATGGCCGCCGTGCGCAGGCGTCTTGGGTATGACGTCTCCATGGATCTGGTTGAGGCGGAGGCCGAGGAGGTGATTGACGACCTCCTGCTGTGCGGTCTCATCGAGGAGCCGGCCGGCTCCTCTGCCATGGTCCAGGAGCACGACGACGCGCATCCTCTGGGGCCCAGGTCCTTCCTTGATGAGGAGCCGGCGTCCATTGCACAGATCCTGGACTCGTTGGCCGAGGGCATGTGGCGTATGGCGTCTTTGACGCCCCTGTGGATCACGGCGGTAGTCGCTGTGGGGGTGGGGGCCTTCTTCGTCCCGGTGGCGACTATCGCCCAATGGGATCAGCTCGTTGCCGTGGCTAGGGGTGCGATGGCTCAGCCCCCGCTCATGATCATGATGGTGGTCGTGGGGGTGGTGGCCTGGCACCTGCTCAGCAGGATCGGGCATGAGTTCTCCCATGGTGCGGCTTTCGTGCGCTTGACGGGTGGGAGGCGCCCCATCCTGGTTCACAAGTCACCCGATACCTGGATTAGGCCGGTCGTCATTCTTGATGGCCTCGGCCTCCTGGCTCCGCCGTGGCGTCCGGTGGCGGTTGTTCTGGCCGGTCCGCTGTTCACTTTGGCGGCGGTTTGCGTTCCCCTCACGGCGGCACTGCACGGCCCTGGCCTGCTCTCCGCGTGGGGCGCTCTTGCTGTCCTGGTGGAGCTGACCACCGTTATTCTGTGCCTGATTCCCTTCCCGAATACTGACGGGACGCACGTGCTGGAAGTGCTCAGCGCGACTAGTCACCTGCCGGTGGCGGCGGTGCAGGCTTGGCGGGGCGTGCCGCTTGCCGAGGAGCTTCCCCTGGTCACGCGTCTGGCGGTGCGGTACTACGCTGTTTTCCTCATGGTGGCGCTTGTTATTGCGCTTGTGTGGTCCTGGGTGCTGCTCGGCATTCTCATCTAGGGGCCGCGTGGATGGACCGACTTTAGGCGGGCCGCTCCTGAAGGAGCGGCCCGCCCAAAGTTCGTTCTACCGTCGCGTGGGGCATTCCAAGCTCGCCGCGCGCCGCTCGCGCACCGTGCTGTTCGTTCTACCGTCGCGTGGGGTATTCTCCCGCCGTCAGGTGGGTGGGAAACGTCGCGTTCAAGGCGTTCCGGTCCGGCCGAGTTGGTGCCTCGGTTTGGGTCGGGTCGGAATCCGTCCGTTCCCGTTCAGGCTGCTTCTGCTTGTTTCAGTGCTTCGGTCGGGGCGGGTGCAGTGTTCCAGTTCCTCGGCCCGGGCAGGGTCGCCGGGCGGCCTTCTCGCCAGAAAATCCTCAGTGGCTGACATTCGCGCCGCCTCGAAAACGCGCCCACCCGGTCGGTTTCAAGCCTCCGCGCTAGCTTGACCAGACCGGGTGGTGCGTCAGGGATGGGCAAAATAGCTTTACGTCCAGCGCATCTCCCGGATGGCGAACGCGAACAGCGCGACCGCTGCCACTGCGGTGACGCCAATGCCGGCGAGTCCGTCGAGCAGGGAGGCGGTGTCTGTCAGTGTCCACCTCGTGGCGTCGCGCAGGTAGGTCAGGGGGAGAAAGGTTGAAATGGTCGCGGCCCACGGGGGTTCAACTCCCAGCCGCAGCACCCCTGAAACCCAGCCCATGGGCAGAATGATCGCCGTAGCCGCCAGAGTCACCAGGGTCACTGTGGGCACGTACCGGCCCAGCAGTACTCCCAGTGAGTAGAAAAGCACTGTCCCCAGGAGTACTGGCAGGATTGTGAGCGGGGCCCGCGATGAGATCTGCATGTTGATCCCGGGCAGGATGCCGATGACGACGATCACCAGGACCTGGAGCAGTACCATCCCCCCGACCACGCCGAGCACTGACGCCATAATGGCGCCTTTTGATACCGGGGCGCTGCGCAGCGCGCGGATCGTTCCGTTCTCACGCCACCGGGCAATGCTAATGGCTCCGCCGAGCGTCCCCACGAAAGCGGTGTTGAAGGCCATGGTTTCTGGACCAATGAAGTCGATCCCGGCGCGACCGCTCACCCCCGGGGCGTTCCCCATGGCGTAGACCAGGGCTACGGAAAGGGCGGTGGGGAGGATCACCAGCACGAGCATGGCCACGGGGTCGCGCAAGTTGGCGCGGATGAGGGAGATAACCAGGGCCTTGGATCGGCTCACGTCTTCCACCCCTGCACGGCGACCTGAGCGGCTGGACGTTCAGGAGTTCCCCTGTGCGCCGGGGAAGTAGTGGTCACCATGCCGGCGACCGCCAGCACCGAGTGGCCGGCGGTAATGTCGCGGAAGGTGACCAGCAGTCCCTCGGGAATGATGCGCACCGAGTTGACCTCTTTGAGATCAACGATCTTGTCAATCACTCCCGGAGCTTTGGGCAGGAGGATGGTGGCCTCTCGACTGCGCCGAGCAATGAGGGACGACGGCGCCGCCGTGGCCTGGAGTTGACCACCGTCGAGGACGGAGACCACATCGCACAGGGGCTCGGCCTCCTCCAGGCTGTGGATCGTGCACACGATCGTGGTGCCGTCCTGGCGAACTTGCTGGAGGAGCGCGCGAAGGTTGTCACGGCCGGTGGTATCCAGGCCGGCCGTGGGCTCGTCGAGGAAAAGGACCTCGGGGCGGTGCACAATGGCCGAGGCGAGAGCGAGCCTGAGCCTCTTCGCCTGAGAGATCCTGGTTACTCGTGTGTTGGCAACGTCGGACAGGCCGGTTGCGGCGAGCACCTGTTCGGTGCGGGCCGCAGAGGACCCGAAGAGTGAGGCCATGGTGGCCAAGTGCTCCCAGACTGAGGCCCGGGGGAAGAACGCAGGGTTTTGCGTCTGGACGCCAATGCGTCTGAGGAGTGCCGGATTGCGGGGCAGTGGTGCCCGGCCGAGGACCTTGACGGTTCCGGCATCGGGTTGCCTGGCACCGTAGATGATCTCCAGCAAGGTGGTCTTGCCGATTCCGTTGGCACCAATGATGCCGTGGAATGAGCCTGCCTCGACTTCAAGGTCCAGGCCTGTAAGCACTCGGCGGCGCCCGTATGACTTATGCAGCCCCCCGACCTGAACAGCAGACGCGGAGGTGGCCACCTCATTTCACCTCCTTGTCTGAATTCGTGACGGGAAGCTGCTCGGTGCAAGCTACGGGCGCCGCACGAGCGAGTGGCCCAAGCCTGCCTCCTGATCTGAGGTAACGGCTTCCTACACAGGTGCCGGCTTAGGTCCTTCTTTGGTATCAATGAGCAACCTCCGGCTGGTCTTCATGCCGGTAGTCGTCTGGCATCGTTACGCTAGACCTATCAACCTGCCCCGACCACCTGCCGATCGTGTTCTGTCTCCACCATCCGTCCATCTCTTGTTCTGGCCCCGGCGCTCCCCAACGCGCTCCGCTCCCCCTGCACCCGGGAGGCTTCCCATGCCTGTACGTTCGCTGTCGCGCGAGTTGCTCAGCTCGCAGCGGTGGATGACGCTGTGGCAGCGGTGTCGGCGGTTCGTGGCTTCCAAGCCCGGCGTTTCGGGCTTGATGCTTCTGGGCTTGGTGTTCCTCAGTCTGGATTTCCAGGATGAGGGCACGATCTCCTCAATCGTCCTCGGTTTGGTCTCCGTGGCGGCCCTGCCCTTCCTGGAGCGTTCTCCTTGGCCTGCCACCGCAGTCATCAGCGGGTGTGCGCTGTACATCAGTGGCACCGCTCAGATTGGTACAGCGCTTCTCGTTGCATTTTTCTCCATTTCGCTACTGACTCGAGCCGCACGTTATCGGCAGGCCGGTTTTCTAGTGCTCGCTATTGCCATGGGAATACCGGGTGCCATGGTCGCGGGACAGTTTCTTCCCGGCCTGTATATCCTTTATGTTTTTATAATCGTTCTGTCTTTCACGGTCGGGCTGACAATGCGGCGTGCTGATCGGAACTTGGCTCAGGCGGAATCGGCCCGTCAGGAGGCTCTGCGCGCGCAGCGCACCTTAATTGCCCGTGAACTCCACGACACTCTCGCGCGGGCGAATACGCAAATGGTTCTGCGCGCCGAGCAGGCCAAGGCTGCGACCTCCCCGGATGATCAGATCCGTGAGGTGCTCGATGATATTATCGCCACCGGGCGCCGCTCGGTCACTGACCTGCGTATTATGCTGAGGGTCCTGCGCCAGGATACGGTAACGCCCTCCGAACATCTCCTGACCTCGAGCGGTCAGGAGTCGATCGCAGCGGCTTTGGATCAGGCCGCTGGTATGCTGCGCGACCGTGGGCTGCATATCTCCACCCACCTGGAGGGTGATGAGTCAGTGGTGTCCCCGGCGCTGCTGGTCAGCATTGTTCGTGTCATTGACGAGTGCGCCGCTAATATGCTCAAGCATGCCGCGCGTGATGCCGACTGCTCTATCCAGGTAGAGATCGGCGCGGAGGAGGTCATAATTCTGTCCATTAACCCCATCTCTGACCAGGCCCCTGCCCGCCACGATGCGGCCCTGTCCTCTAACTACGGCCTTCTAGGGCTCGAGGAGCGGGCCTCGTCGCGTGGCGGGCATCTTACTTTCACTGAGTCGGGGCACCTGTGGGTGCTCTCCGTTACCTTCCCAATCGACACGAAAGCCGTTTGATGAGCACGCCTCCCATTCGTATCCTCATCGTCGACGACGACCCGATCGTCCGTGAGGCCCTGCCGCCCTTGATCGCCACCCCCGAGTCGGGCATCTCGGTGGTAGCCACAGCCGCCAACGGTGCCGAGGCGGTGAACATCGTGCATGAGCGCAACATCGACGTCGTCGTGATGGACGTCCAGATGCCGGTGCTTGACGGGGTGGGTGCCACCTCCCGGATCCTCGCCTCCGGCGGAAGCACAAAGGTACTGCTGCTGACCACCTTCGACGACGATGTCTTCCTGGACTCCGGCATTGCCGCTGGCGCCAGCGGCTTCTTACTCAAAACCACGCCGCCAGTGGAGATTGCCGCTGCAATCCGCACTGTTCACAAAGGGGGGAAGATTCTTTCCCCCGGTCCGACCAGTCGCATCCTGGACCGCTATATTCACGGTCAGGCCCCTCATCCGCATGATGCGGAGGATTTGGATCTCTCTGAGCGGGAACGGCAGGTGCTGGCCCTTCTGTGTCAGGCGCGCTCCAATCAACAGATAGGCCGAAATCTGCACGTTGCTGAAACTACGGTGAAGAGTCACGTATCGGCGATTATGCGCAAAATGGGTGTGAGCAGTCGTTTAGAGATTGTTGTTGAAGCTCACAAGCGCGGGCTCGCCGGACCTCAGCGGAGGGAATAAATCTGAGACGCGCTCCACCCAAGGAAGGAATGATTACTGTGCCCTTAGAGGAGGCATAGTCGCCGGGGATCTTGTGAGGATTGAGATATCAAGTTCATCCCATTCGATATCTCTATTCTTCAGGAGCTCCCATGAACATTGTCTCCCGTTTCGGTGCTGTCGCTCTCGCCTCGGCTCTCCTGCTGGGGGCGCCCGCCGTTGCTAGCGCCGATGTTCCGAATTCCGCACCGCACTCCGAGGTGTCAGCCTCGGTTTCCAAGGTCATTAACCCAACGCTCAAGGGTCGCTGGCTGTGCCGCGCTGGACTCTGGTTCTGCTGACGCCAACTGCTTGGCGGGTCTTTTGACCTTCGCCAACTCTTCGAGAGCGGGCCCACTCCTGACGGGATGGGCCCGCTCTTGCGCGCTCCGGGCTCCTCGCCTCAGGGGCCTAGTGTAGTTCGGGGCGCCGCGGGCGAGGGGAGGGCGCCCGTATGGTGGATACCCCGTACCTAATACGATAATCGCCGCTTCTCTTGATCAATGCGCGCGGTTCGGAACTGTTGAGAAGTTGCGAACAAGATTGCCGCCCACGCCGTCTGCTCCGGCGGGGTCGCGTTTTGTTGCAAGGCGCTCTTAGGGCCCGGAGCGGGTCGGGCCGCGGGGTGTGCGCGCCCCGCGGCCCGACCCATGTCACCGGCTGCGACCGGCCTGCCGTATCAGGCTCCGGGACGGTCGGCGCTCCGGCTCACGGCCTCACGGGGGGCGACGTCGGCGCGGATCTCGTCGAGCTTTTCGAGCAGCCCGTCATAGGCGTAGTTGCCCAGGGGCAGGCGCTTGGGAGGATTCGCGTCGTGGGCGACGTCCACGATCGCCGTCGCGGCGCGCAGCGGGTCACCCGCCTCCTTGCCCACGTTCGCCCGGAAGTTCCGGCGGTACTCCCCGGCGGTGGCGTCGTAGTCCGCAATGACCCGCTCAGGGGCCACCTCGGCGGCGGAGGAGCCCGCCCAGTCCGTGGCGAAGGCGGAGGGCTCAATGACCACCACGCGAATGCCCAGCGGACCCACCTCCTGGGCCAGGGCGTCCGAGAGCCCCTCGACGGCGAACTTCGTGGCGTTGTACCAGCCCACCGCCGGGAAGGAGCGGACCCCGCCGACGGAGGAGACATTGAGGATCGTGCCGGAACGGCGTTCGCGCATGGAGGGCAGGAGCGCCGTCGTCACCGCGGCCAGGCCGAAGACATTGATCTCCACCATGCGGCGGACCTCCGCCTCGTCGCTCTCCTCCACCGCCGCGAAGTATCCAATACCCGCATTGTTGAAAAGAACGTCAATGGGGCCGGCCTGCTCCAGGGCCGTCCGCACTGCGGTGCGCACCTGCTCGGCGTCAGTCACGTCCAGGGGCAGCGCCAATAGGCGCTCCCCGCCCAACTCGGCGAGATCGGTCAGGGTATCGGTATTCCGGGCGGTCGCCACGACGCGGTCCCCGCGCCGCAGTGCCTCCGCCGCCACCGCGTGACCGAAGCCGCGAGATGCGCCGGTAATGAACCAGGTAGTCATGAGATGTCCTTTCGGAGGGGCCCGGGTGCCGTATTGCGTCCGGGGTGCGGGATCGCTGACGGATCCAGTACAGCGGCCCCTCAGGGGCCCCGGAAGAGAACGGGTCATCCTAGGACTGTGGCTCCTACCCGGGTTCCTACCCGAGGCCCGTGCCGCGCACGCCGCCAAAGAACAAGAGACACAGGGGGACACAGGGGGACACAGGGGGACAAGGACCGTCGCTCCCACCGGGGACTCGACGCCGACAGCCGAAGCGCGGGACAATGTCGTAATGCCGCGACATGAGAAGAATCAGGCGCTCAGCGACTTCCTCACCGCCAAGCGGGCCGGAGTCACGCCTGAGAGCGTGGGCATCGCCGTGACTGGGGCCCGGCGCGTCCCCGGGCTGCGCCGTGAAGAGGTCGCTTTCTTGGCCGGGGTGAGCACTGACTGGTACATCCGTCTGGAGCAGGGTCGGGACGTCACTCCCTCTGAGCAGGTTCTGAGCGCCATTGGCGCCATCCTCCGGCTCGACGAGGCGGAGCAGAGCTACCTTGTTAACCTCGCCCGGCCCGCGGGCCTCCACACCGGCGACCCCGGCATCCCGCCGGTGCGCCCCGGCATCTCCCGCATGATCCGCGCCTTCACCTGCCAGGCGGCCTTCGTCCTGGGGCCGCGCATGGAGGTTCTGGACGGCAACGATCTGGCCTGGGCCCTCCTCGCCGACTTCCCCTGCCGTCCTGTGGGCCAACGCAGTCTCATCCACTGGGTCTTCACCGACCCGGCCACCCGGAGCCTCTATGCGGATTGGGAGATCATCGCCTCCGAGCTCGTCTGTGTCCTCCAGCTCGAGGCCTCCGCCCGCCCGCGCGACCCCCAGGTGGCCGCCCTCGTGGAGGAGCTGAGCCGGGTCAGCGAGGACTTCCGCACCTGGTGGTCCCGCCCCGCCCCCAAGGGGCGCACCTCCGGTGTTAAGCGCTTCCACCACCCCGCCGTCGGGGACCTGACCATTGAGTGGGAGGCCTTCACCTTGGCGGAGGACGACACCCAGACCGTCTTCGTCTACACCGCCGCCGACGAGGCCTCGCACAAGGCCCTCATCCGCCTCGCCGCCTGGTATGCGGAGACCCATTCCACCCATTCGCCCCCGTCGGCTTCCTTCGGCACGCAGATGGAGGAGAATATGGAGGAGAATTGAGGAGTCCCGACAGCAGTCGGGTGAGCGGCCCCTGTTCGCCGCGCGCACACCCGGGTTCCATGGCCTCATGCGATAGTGCGAGGATCCGGCCAGGGCGGTCGCCATGCTCACAGCACTCACAGCCCTGAGGCATCGCCCTGCTTCAACCTGAAAGGACCGCTTATGTCCCGCATTATGATCATTGGCGGACACGGAAAGGTCGCCCTTCTGGCAGCCCCGCTGCTCGTGGCCGCCGGGCACGACGTCGTCTCCCTTATCCGCGACCCCGCCCAGGCGCCGGACGTGGCCGCCACCGGTGCTACACCCCTGGTGCTGTCAGTTGAGGAGGCCGGCGTCGCCGACCTCACCCGGGCTTTCGCCGGCGCTGACGCCGTCGTCTGGTCCGCGGGGGCTGCCGGCAAGGGCGGGCCGCAGCGCACCGACGCCGTGGACCGTGCCGCTGCGATCCGTTCCATGGAGGCCGCCACCGCTGCCGGGGTGCGCCGCTACGTCATGGTTTCCTTCATGTCCGCCTACGGGGACGTCGCCGAGGATCATCCGCTGCGCGCCTACGCCATTGCCAAGATCGCCGCCGATCGCCACCTGCAGGGCACCGGGTTGGACTGGACGATCCTCGGGCCGGGCCGCCTCACCCTTGAAGAGCCCTCGGGGGCCATAGCCGTCGAGCGCGTCGCCGAGGGTGGAGACAACTACACCTCGCGCGGCAACGTCGCCCGGGTCATTGCCGCAGTGCTCGCCGAGCCCGCCAGCATTGGCCGGGTCATCCCCTTCCACGACGGCGCCGTCCCCATTGCGGAGGCGGTCGCCAATGTGCCGCCGGAGTACTCCGATCTGTCCTGATCCGTCCCGACCACTGACGTCGAGGCGGCTTGCCGAATAAGCCGCCTCGACGTCACATAGCGCGCGAACGCCGGGGCGAGGAAGACTACGCAATGAGCGGAGTCTCTTCCACGCCGGACCGCGAGAGGCAGCATGTCCTTCACCTACACCGTCACCCTCACACTCGAAACCACCGCCTTCCCGCCAGTGCTCGGCAGCGAGGAGCAGCGCGCCTACTGGGTCACGCCCACCACCCTGGCCTGGCCGCTGTCCCTGCTGCCCATGGGAATGCACCGGGAGCAGGTCGTCAATGACGCCGGCGAGCCCCTCGCAGGCACCGGCCTGGCCCTGTACCTCGTGACAGCCCCCTATGGCGGGGTTGCCGCGATCCACGGGCGCATTGTTGGCGCCGACTCCATGCCCGCCCCCACCTTCACGCCCCTGCGCGTGACCGGGAACCTACCCGCCGACGTGCGCGCGACCCACCCCCACCTGGAGGGCTATATTGCGCTGAGCCTCGCCGACTCCGACGGCACCCCCAGGCTCGATGTGGCCTCCGTCAAGAGAGCCCTGACCGGCCAGATCGCCGTGGCCCAGTACGCCAACGTCACTGACGACACTGACGTCACTGACGACGCAGATGCCCGCGCCGTCGGCGACGCCTCCAACAGTGACGCCTCCGACAGTGACGCCTCCGACCTGGCCGTTGCGGCGCCGTCGGGGACCCTGGACGCACTGACCGGCGTGCAGACCGCCATTATCCTGGACCACCTCTACGCCGAGGCCGCCTCTACCGCCGAGCTGGGCCTGACCTTCCACGACGGCCGCCCCTCCTTCTTCCTGTGGGCGCCCACCGCCAAAGCCGTCACCCTGCTGACCTGGAGCACCGGCGACCCTCACGGTTCGGTGCCCGAAGTCCGTGGCGAGCCGGTACGAACCCCGGCCATCCGCCAGGACGACGGCCGCTGGGGCGTGCCCAACACCGACGGCGCCATCACCACCGGCAGCCAGTACCTGTGGGAGGTCGAGGTTTACGTTCCGGCCACCGGCCATGTGGAGACCAACACCGTCACCGACCCCTACTCCGTGGCCCTGACCACCGGCTCAACTCGATCGGTGGCCGTTGACCTGTCCGACCCGGCCCTGGCCCCCGCCCAGTGGGCCACCACAGCCGCGCCGCCGGTGCGCAACAACTGCGCCCGGAGCATCTACGAACTGCACCTGCGGGACTTCTCCGCCGCCGACCAGAGCGTCCCACCCGGGCTGCGCGGCACCTACCGGGCCTTCACCGTGGCCGACTCGGTCGGCGTGCGCCACCTGGCCGAGTTGGCCCGGGCCGGCATGAACACCATCCACCTGCTGCCCACCTTCGACATTGCCACTATCCCCGAGGACCGCTCCGCCCAGGCCGTGGCGCAGGTGCCCGCCGGGGCCGGCCCGGCCTCCACCGAGCAGCAGGCCGCCATTGCGGCGGTCGCCGACCGCGACGCCTACAACTGGGGGTACGACCCGCTCCACTGGGGCGCCCCCGAGGGCTCCTACGCCACCGAGGGCAACCAGGACGGCGGCGCCCGGGTGACGGAGTTCCGTGAGATGGTCGGCGCCCTGCACGCCCTGGGTTACCAAGTGGTCCTCGACCAGGTTTACAACCACACCGCCGCCAGCGGGCAGGACCCCGCCAGCGTGCTGGACCGGGTGGTCCCCGGCTACTATCACCGGCTCGACGCCGTGGGCACGGTGACGGCGTCGACCTGCTGCGCCAACACGGCCACCGAGAACGCCATGTGCGAGCGGCTCATGATCGACATGGTCCTGCGCTGGGCCCGGTGGTACCGGGTTGACGGCTTCCGCTTCGACCTCATGGGGCACCACCCGCGCGCCGTCATGATGCGCCTACGGCAGGCGCTCAACGGCCTGACCATGGAGCATGACGGCGTGGACGGCTCCGCCATCTACCTGTACGGGGAGGGCTGGAACTTCGGGGAGGTGGCCTACAACGCGCTGTTCGTCCAGGCCACGCAGGGTCAACTCGACGGCACCGGCATCGGCACCTTCAACGACCGGCTGCGCGACGCCGTCCACGGCGGCGCCCCCTTCGACGCCGACCATCGCGTCTATCAGGGTTTCGGCACCGGCCTGCTCACCCAGTCCAACGGGCTGGACCCCCGCAACTGGCATGACCAGTCGGCGGACCTGGCCCACCGCACCGACCTGGTGCGCCTGGGCATGGTCGGCAACCTGCGCGACTACCTGCTGACCACCTCCGATGGCTCTGTGCGCAAGGGCGGCGACATTTACAACAATGGCTCACCGGTCGCCTACGCCACCAGCCCGGAGGAGAACGTCAACTACGTTGACGCCCACGACAACGAGACGCTTTACGACCTGCTCGCCTACAAGCTGCCCCGGGGTCTGTCCATGGCCGAGCGGGTCCGCATGAGCACCGTATGCCTGGCCACCGTGACCCTGGGGCAGTCCCCGGCCATGTGGTCGGCGGGCACCGAGTTGTTGCGCTCGAAATCCCTGGACCGCGACTCCTACAACTCCGGGGACTGGTTCAACGCCATTGACTACACCGGTCAGCTCTCCAGCTTCGGGCGGGGGCTGCCGTCGGCGGCCCGCAACGAGGGATCCTGGCACATTCAGGCACCCCTGCTGGCCGCACCCTGGCTGCGACCCACGCCGCAGGACATGGCGGCCGCCAAGGCGCAGGCCCTCGACCTGCTGCGGCTGCGGGCCTCCACGCCCCTGTTCACCCTGGGTGAGGCCTCCCTGGTCTACGACAAGGTGAGTTTTCCGGGCGCCGGCTTCGGCTCGCCCTCAGGGGTCATTGTCATGCTCATTGATGACACGGCCGGCTCCCAGGACGTGGACCCCGACCTGGACGCGGTGCTGGTGGTCATTAACGCCTCCGGGCAGGCGCTCTCCCGCGCCCACGCCGAGCTGGTGGGGCGCAACTTCAAGCTCTCCCCGGTCCAGGTTGCCGGGACTGACTCACTGGTGCGCCAAACCGGCTTCGACCCCGCGTCCGGCGCCCTCACCGTGCCCGCCCGCACGGTGGCGGTCCTGGTCGAGCCCTCCCCGCGCCGGCCTGGGGGCGGCTGACGGCGGGCGTTAGCGGCTGACCGCGGGCGTTGTCGCCGGCAGGGCAGGTGGCCCAGGTGGCCCCCGGCCCAATAACTGGGCGGGTAGCCCGTGGACGGCTCGACTGGGGCGGCATTCGTCCCCAAAGCGGCCCCGGCCCAACGCCCGCACCGGCGGCCGCGCGAGTCGCACCGGCGGCCGCGTGAGTCGTACCGGCGGCCGCGTGAGTCGTACCGGCGGCCGCGCGCTTACTGCGCTGCCTGCTGGCCGCGGTGCACGGCTTCGAGCATGAGGGTGGCGACGTCTGTGACGCGTGCGCCCGCGCCCTCGGAGGCGACCCCGTCGGAGAGCATGGTGGTGCAGAAGGGGCAGGCGGTGGCAATGACCCGGGCCCCGGTGCCGAGGGCCTCGCGGGAGCGCTCCACGGCTATGCGCGTGCCTATGGACTCCTCCATAAAGGCGTGCGCGCCGCCCGCACCGCAGCAGAAGCCCTCCTCGCGGGAGCGCGGCATCTCAATAGTGGTGGCGCCGGTGGCCTCAATGAGTTCACGCGGCGGGGAGTAGACGCGGTTGTGGCGGCCCAGGTAGCAGGCGTCGTGGTAGGTCACTGTGGGAGCGTCAGCGGGAGCCGGCTCCGGGGGCGCCGGCCGCGGGGGTGCCAGCTTCGACAGGGCCGGCATCGACGGGGCCGGCTGTGGCGGGGCCGGCTGTGCACCGGCGGGAGCCTCGCCCTCGCCCGTTCCCGGCGCCGGGGTCCCATCCGCTTGCGCGGTCGTTCTCCCAGGTCCGCCCCGGCCCTCGCCGGGGCGGACCTGGGCATGGTCCGCCCGGGCGGCACTCGGTGCGAGGGCCCCGGGCGCCACGGGCCTTAGCCGCCCCTCACGCACCAGGGTGTTGAGCAGTTGGGTGTGGTGCACTACCTGGTAGTCGCCACCGGCCTGCGGGTATTCGCGGGCCAGGGTGTTGAAGCAGTGGGCGCAGGTGACCACAATGCGGGTGGCCCTGGCCTCGGCAAGGGTCTCAATATTCTGGGCGGCCAGGGTCTGGAAAAGGATTTCGTTGCCGGCCCTCCGGGCCGGGTCCCCGGTGCAGGCCTCTGCGTCCCCCAGCACCGCGAAACTCACCCCCGCAATGTGCAGCAGTTCGGCGACCGCCCGCGTGGTCTTCTTGGCCCGGTCCTCATACGCCCCGGCGCAGCCCACCCAGAACAGGTAATCCACCTCGGAGGCGTCCTCGACGTCGACCCCAACGACCGGCACCTCGAAGTCCAGCCCCTTGGTCCACTCCATGCGCTTGCGGGGCGCCAGCCCCCACGGGTTGCCCTTGGACTCCAGTTTGCGGAACATCTGCCCCAGCTCCCGGGGGAAGGCCGAGGCCATGAGCACCTGCTCACGGCGCACGTCAATAACGTGGTCAATGTGCTCAATATCCACCGGGCACTGATCCACGCAGGCGCCGCAGGTGGTGCAGGACCACAGGACGTCGGCGGGAATGACCGCCCCGGCCAGAGGGGCGGGTCTGGTGGCCACACCCGTCTCCGAGGGGGCGGCCTTGGCCTCCAGCAGGGCGGTCAGGACATCGCCGGTGTGGGCGCTGCCGGGCGCCAGACCCAGGTGGGCGCTGCGGGCCAGGCCATCACGGACCCCTAGCGCCCGCCCCACCGGGCCGGCGGGACGGTCGGCCACCTGGGCCTCGGTGACCTCCTCAGGATCGACGCCCAGGGCGCTGGCCGCCCGCAGGAAGGGGGCGGCGGCAGCGTGATGGTCGCGCAGAGCCAGAACGAAAAGCTTGGGCGACAGGGGCTTGCCGGTGTTCCAGGCGGGGCACAGATCCTGGCAGCGCCCGCACTCGGTGCAGGTGGAGAAATCCAGCAGGCCCTTCCAGGTGAAGTCCTGGATACGACTCACGCCCAGGCTCACCTCAGGGCCGGTGCCCTCCTCCGCGGCCTCCATGGCCTCGTCGAGCGCATCGAGTTTCTGGGCGGTCAGGGGCTCACCAGCCACCAGGAGCGGCTGAAGAGGACCCAGGGACTTGGCGCCGTCGACCTCGCGGCGCGCGTACAAGTTGACGAAGGCCAAGAAGCGGTGCCAGGCCACCCCCATGGAGGGCTGTAGGCCAACGACCACGAACCAGGCCATGGAGATGACCACTTTGATTGTGGCCACAACCATAATGGCCACCGTCAGCCCCGTCGCCCCCAGCGGCTCCAGGAGCGGGCCGGTCCAGGCCGTCAGCGGGAAGTGCGTCCAGGTGGCCAGGGCGCGCTCGGCGTCGTCAGGGCTGACGGCAAGAAGGGCGTGCTCCAGCATCCGCAGCACCAGGACGCAGCCGACGACGCCGAGCACCACCGCCTCAACGAAGCGCGCCTGGGCGGCGCTGGAACCGGCGAAGCGGGACGTGCGCGGGCGGGAGGCGCCCTGCGAGTCGGGGGCGTAGGGGGGCTTAGCCCTCCCGCCCCGGTTCAGGCGCGTGCGCAGCACCATTAGGTGAATGATCCCGCCCAGGGACGCAACAGCAATGATCTCGACCACCCACGACCACCACGCCGCATGGCCGAGCCACGGCAAAGTGAAGGAGGCCCCGCCCAGGACCTGCCCGTAGCCGGTGACCAGGGTCAGGAAGAGCAAGGGGAAGGAGACCATGACCAGCCAGTGGGCGGCGCGCACCCAGGGACGTCGTCGGAACGCCTGGTGATCCAGCACGGAGACCAGGGTCCGCCACAGGCGACGACCCACAGGGTGCAGGCGCTCACGCGCCACAGGCCGGCCCACGCGCAGGCGGGCGGTAATGGTGGTGCAGGCGCGACCGAAGACCGTCACCCCCACCACAGTGGCCAGGGTGACGACGACAGCGCACACGAGCTGCACGATCCCCAGTGAATTCATGGGATCAGCCTACGCGGAGGCGTGGACTCGTATCCGGCGAGGAGGGAGCGTCCCAGTCCCCGCCCCTGACGACCCCCGCGCCCGTGGACGCGTACCCGGCGGGAGGGGGCGCCAGGGCCGGCGGGGAGGGGGCGCCAACCCCGACCCCCGCAAACCCGTAACCATCTGGGGCGCCAGGGCCGGCGGGAGGGGGCCATGTGGGCCGCGGGGCGAGCCCGCCCCATTGCCCGCCGGCTGAGGCATGAACCGCATTAATATGTTCCTAAAAAAGTGGGAAGGCGCAAGAAAGGTGCAGTATAAATGCCTTTCCCGACGCTGAGGCGCTGATCGAGAAGCAGTTTTTGCCGTCCCCGTCCCGCACCGAAGTCAAGGCTGTCGCATGGTGAGTTCTATCCGGTGCCCGCTACCCGGCGACCAGGGGCTGTGTCGTCGACCACATCCGGGCATAATCAAGCCACATTCTCGGGGTGGTGGGCGGCTGTCGGGGGTCGCGTCTTTCAGGAGGCAGCACATGGTCGGCGAGGCGGCAAACGACGCGGATGAGATAGAAACAATCCTGGAGGAGGCCCAACGACTGATAAAACAAGCCGATAATCGGCCTCCTTTCTCCACCCCGGAAGATTCCAATTCCGCCCTTTCTACCCTCCGCAAGGCCCGCAGGGGCTCGGCAAAGTTGTTTGTTGTGGGGCTGGCCTGGGGTGATGGCGGGTTCTGGGGGTGCGGGGGTTGC